>MDTG01175687.1_pt1 | contig 19150 bp, 15 predicted proteins | sample 811421 | NCBI WGS metagenome assembly MDTG01 (sample SAMN05326645, study PRJNA326480) | marine metagenome | isolation source: seawater | place: Pacific Ocean: South East | collected 2011
CCCTCCCCCCTTCCTCCCTTTCTTCCCTCACGCTTTCTGGAGATGGCCCTCCTCTGGCTTGAGAGCACACTGTCGGCTGTGTTGGCTGAAGCGCTCAATCTGGAGGAGCAGGCCGAGCTATATGCGCAGCTTTGCGAACTTGACTTGCAAGCCACCCGGCGCGCCGGAGCAGACACCACCGCAGTGCAGCTCGAGGTGACCAACTCTTTTCGCGTGTGGGAGAGGGCGTCGCAGCGCACCCAGTACGCCAGAGAGCAGCTGGAGGAGTTGCACGAGGCAATGGCAACGTTGGCTGAGAAGAGAGCAGCAAAAGCACCAGAGTGATGCTGACACCCATCTCATTAAATTTGTTCCGCACATTCACTTTGCCCTTCCCCTCCCCTCCCACCTGCTCTCGCCGTAGTCTTTCTGCCTGTCTGTTCCGCTCCTATCGTCACTGGCCATGAGCGAACAGTTCACTGTGCAAGAGCTTGAGACCAGACTGCAAGGGTTGCGCATTCAGAGGGATAATTTTAGGAAGACTGTTCGCCAGGCTGCTGATAACATCCAGGCTGCACTGGATGCTGGCCGGGACGCTACCCCTTGGAGCAACCAGTACAACATCTTGAGGCGCTGTCTCGACGCCTCCGACCAGCTGGTCACGGCGTGCGAGGCGGAGGTGGCGGCCGTGCGCCAGGCGATGGAACAGGAATGATGGGCTTGAGTGCATTGACACACAGCATTGATTGAACACTGTTCATTGTGACTGTCAGCTTCTAGCGGGTGGGCTGGGTCTAGTAGAAGACTGGAAAGGATACCTTCTTGCCGACCATGGGCGGGTTGCGCTTGTTCTGGGAGAAGAGCACCGAGTCGCGCAGCAGTTCGCATTCAAAGCTCTCTACGGTGTCGCGCAAATCGTGGAACTGAGCGTGCGCCTGCTCAACGGGGATGCCCTTCTCGTAGCCAAAAGCTTCGGCGTCAGGCACCTTCCACAAGAACTTGGGCTGAAGCGAGTAGATGACCCACCACACGGCCGAGCGGATGGCACGCTCAATAGCACCCACTGTCATTGGCTCCTTCTTTTGTGTGCGCTGGTGGAGGAAACACCAGCGCAGGTTGCGCAGCAGTGCACCTGCGTCAAGCTCAATGCTGATGGGCATTCCAGTGCCGACGCCCGCGTCGTCTTCGTCGTCTGTGGTGTCGTCCGAGTGCACAGAGCCCTTCTCGTCGTCCACATCAAATGTGATGCTCATCATCTTCTCGCGCTCCTCGTCGCCCATGATACCAAACGCAAACTTCAGCAGCGTGGGCGACTCGATTGACTTCATCTTTGGGCCGTAGTCCGTGCCGCTCAGCGCTACCAGCAGCGCAAGGTCCATGAAGCTCTCGGCAAAGTCACGGTCGTCCACGTCCGGCGGGTTCACACACTTGCTGAAGAAGCGGCCAATGCGGCGAGCGTGCACCAGAGTGCAGGACTCTTGGCTGTCTCGCACGCTCGGATGCAGCACCCAGTTGATCCAGTGCAGCGGCATGCGCCAGCGGCTCTTGTGCATGTCATAGGCCGTGTCCCAGTTGCAGTTAAGCAGCAGGAGCAGCAGAATGTCCCAGTCGGTCGAGACAAGAATCACATGCATCGGCTCGTCCAGGGTGGCAAAGCGCGAGGCGGCCTGCACCATCTTGGTATCGGCCTCTCCCAGAAGCTCCAGCACAGGCTTCTGCACAGTGCGCTCGAGAAACGCTCGAGAGAAGCGGCTCTTGGGGTTGTCAGCGAATCGACCCTTGACAACCTGCCACTCGCCGTTGCGGGCGATACCGAGGGTGTACGGCTCGTTTTTGGGCCAAACATCCTCCAGGCCCTCCACGAGCAGGTCGATGACGTCCTTGATCAGGTCGGGGTGCTTCTCTCGCAGCTCATGGAAGGGGGGGCTGAGCAGATCATGTGTGATGGTTGGTTTCTCCTTCACCTCCTCTTCGTCGCTCTCCACCATGTCTGTGGGCGCAGCTGTGCTGGCGGCTTCACCGCTGCTGGGCAAGGCCTGGCTGAGAGCCTTGCCTCGCATCTCGTTGGTATAGGCCCGGGGCACCGGCATGTTGTCGCGGTCGTCGCAGAAGATGAGAACAAAAGCCCCGTCCTGGCTGAGACTGAAGCGGCTCATCTTCTCCAGGATCACATAGATGAGATCGTGGATGGACCTCACGTTCGGCACCTGGTGCAGCAGCTGACTCATATCACGCATGACCACGGTGGCCGGTGCGCGATCCACAACATGGTCCACCGAAGTGTTGAAAATGAACTCGCCCTCTTTCCCCCCTTGCCTCTCCGCTTCTTCAAGCGCTTTGCGAATCCCCTTGAGACCCATCGGCGGCTAATTCCTCTTTCAGAACTTTTCGGCCTGTCGCGTGCCAAGCACTTGGGGTTGTGTGGATCCCGGAGGGCGTATCCGATGAGATATGAGATCAGAGAGGAGGGATCAGATAGGAAGGTGGTGGTTACGGTTAGTTGCAGCATAGTACAGCCCAGCTATCACCTGCAAGTGGGCGAGGATTGCGGGGTTCTTGACGTTCGCCACGTGTGTTGTCCACTCGGAACACTTCTCCATACACATCGAACTGCGGTGCGCTTGTGAGGATGCCGTCGCTGGGAAGCTCCAGTGGTCTTCCTTCGTTGAACTTGGCCCACTCGGCAGAGTCGTCGCCCTCCTCATCGCGCAGGCGCTGTACGAACGACGAGAGGTCCTCCGTATGCGTCAGTCTCAGCTGGTAGCAGCGCACTGGCATAAGCAATGAGACGATCCGCAGGTGCGATGAGGTGCACCAGCCAGACGTTCCCAGGCGGATCAGTGCGTCTGCCTTGGCAGGCTCCAAGACGTCCCACCACCTCCACCCCAGAGAGCGGAGAGCGGTTGTGCGTCGCTGCATCACCATGGTCTCCAGTCGCGTCTCGAGATGCGGCCGCCACACGGGCAGCCTTAGCAGTCGCCCTCCGCCCAATGCGCTCTGCAGGATCTTGCACGTCTGCATCAAAGAACAAGCGTCCTTAAGCGATAGAGAGATCGCTATGGCCTCGAGCATCTCGCCAGGTATGTCCAGCAGAGTCACGGGTCGGGGTTCGCTCATGGGGGGGGGTAGTTGGGTGCTAGAGAGGGAAGGGTGGAGGGGAAATGTGGTTGACCGCTTTTATTTACACCCTCTTGCTTATTGTCTCGGCTCATTTTCCGTCTCCCTTCCTCTCCCCTCCCATCCACTCACTCTCAGCCATGGCTGAAGCCAAGCGCATGCGCAAGTCCCCATGGGACGAGCTGGACCGGTGGGAGGAGGATGATGCCATGATCGCCGCCGCCGAGGCCGCCGAGAAGCAGGCTGAGTGTCAGGCAGCTGCTGATGACGATCTGCCGAGTGGTCCTCGTCGCGGCGTCTTCTCGCCCTTGCGCCGCACTGCCTCTGAGGAAGAGCTGGTGGCATGGGCGAACACCATCGACACCAGCAGCGCTAGCAGCATGGACACGTCGCCACGCCGCCCGAACGTGGCGCTTCCCGCCACCTCGACCCCCGAGTCGACCTGTTCGCTCCGCTCTCATCAGAGCGCCAGCGCCGGCTCTCCCCTCGTGCCCACCGTTGTGCCGAGCGACGACGAGGAAGAAGAGCAGTCTCCCTCTGCTGACACCGCGGAGCACAACGAGCCTGCGCCGGTTCAGCTGTGCTTTGAGCAACAGAAGGCGCTGGACGACATCCTTGACGCTGACGGCCTTTACCTGGTGTTTGGCAAGCCGGGCACGGGCAAATCGGCGGTGATGGAGCAGCTGATTGAGCATCAGCGCCGCAAGCCCTTGCCGGCCACCGGCGATGCGCTCGTGGTGATTGCCGCGCCCACAGCGCAGGCCGCGCTGCGACTGTGCCCGAAGAAGGGCCATACGCTCTACAAGCTGCTGGGCATTCGTCCGGGCTACCGCAACACCGACATGTCAGCCAAGCGCCTACTCAAGTATCACCCGTCGCTGTTTGTGGACGGCGCGCCGGCGGTGCTCATCCTCACCGAGGCCTTCATGATTGACCGCGCGCTCTGGTATTACCTGGAGGAGGTGCTGAGCCGCGCGGCCAAGCTGAAGAAGAATCCCAAGCGCATGCAAAAGCCCTTTGGCGGCGTGTGGATCGTGCTGGACGGCGACCCTCTGCAGATTCCGCCGGTGAGCAAGGGCCGCAAGGATGCCCCCTTTCTTTTCCAGGCCGTGGACGCCAAGGGAGCCCCTCTGCCGGAGTTTGACGAGCTCTGGACCAGTGTGTTTCCGCGCGGCGAGGGCAACCATGTGCACATGCTGCGCAAGAACCACCGCCAGAACCAGGACCCAGAGTTTGCCGAGGCCATCGACAAGCTGGCCACAGGCACCATCGCCAACCACCGCCATCTGTGTGCGCTGCTGCGCAAGTGCAAGAACGCCGACGAGGACACCGCCACCCATATCTACACCCACAACGACGACGTCGACCGTGTCAACAAGGAGAAGCTCGACAAGCTTCCAGGTGAGCCCATTGAGTTCCCAGTCATTCACTGCGAGAAGCTGCCGGCCGCCGTGCGAGAGAAGCTGAAGCCCCTAGTGCTGAAGATTGGCTGCCGAGTGCGCTGCACCCGCAACACCAAGGAGGTGGCCAACGGGCATGTCGGCACTGTGACGGACGTCAAGGTCTTTGGTGCCGGCTCGCTGGTCTATGTGCGCTTTGACCATGCGCCGGAGAAGGTGATTCCGCTCGGCTACACCGACATCCCAGACCTTGCGCCCTCGGAGGAGGACCTGCAGCGCTGCATGCGACTGCACAAGGAGCCCACCCCCACCCCCAAGCAAATCCCGCTGCGCCTGGCCTACGCCATGACGGTGCACAGCGTGCAGGGCCTCACGCTGACCGGCGACGTGATTGTTGATCTCTCACGCAGCTTCCATCCAGCCATGGTGGTGGTGGCCATCTCCCGTGTCTGCTCCCGCAACAACATCACTGTGCGCGGCCTCATCATCGACCGTCCCCGGGACAAGCCCGTCAGCACCCTCTTCTACGATCACTATTGCAGCTAGACGCTAGGCCTCTCATTCCCGCTCATTGAATTCACTTCTTTTTCAGTCTCTCGCTACGTCTGGGTGCCGGATACATTTCCTCTCCTTCTCCCGGTTCCCACAGCGCCCTGGCAAGTGCGAGGATGTCCCCGGCAATGTTTCCGAGAAGGTGCCATGGCACCCAAAGCTTGAACATGCCATGCACATGTCCTACGCCAACGTACTCGCGCGCCGGGGAGTGTATGAGGATGTGTGTGATGTGCTTGCCTTGGCAGAGCTTTGTTTTCGAGAGCTGCTTGCCGCAGAGCGAAAGCACGCGCTGGCGGTGGTAGACGGGGGTCGGGCAGCAACCGATGGTTTCAGCGCTGTAGTCGATGGTTGACACCCAAAACAGTCGCCCATTGGCACCGACGACAATGTGGAACATGTCATCCGTGCAGTGCTTGTCGATGTTGGCGAGCGAGGCGCCAGGGGCCAGCGCCCAGTTGGGCGGGAGGGGCATTGGTGGTTGGAGTGGAGGGATTGGGTTGTGCCAAATTGACTCACATTTCTTCTCTCCGCGGCAGGACATGGGATCCCGGAGCCGCACCGAAGCCACTGTTAGCTGGACCTCGCATTGGAAGGATCCTTTCACTTGCACGTGGACCATCAGCATGGGAGAATACCCTGGCGACTTTGCCGTCGGACATGTGCAGTTCGATAGCCTCGATGCCATGCGCGACGAGCTACGTTACGTCTGGATAGAGGATCTGGAGCGAGAAGGTGTCAAGGCCTTCAACGAGCTCAAGAAGATCAGGCCTGACAAGACGCCTACTTACAACGAGTTGGAGTCTGTGGCTGTGCGCACTGCACACGCGGCGTGGCGGATCACAACCCTGCGATTCGAACCCGAGACTCGCCCCAGCACCTGCATAGCCGACTTTGGTGGTGTCGTCCGCGAGACCATCTGGAAGCTCGCCGATATCCTGCTCACGCCGCCCAACACGCCGATGATCCTGTGCGTGCGCGATACGTGCGTAGGGCGCCGACACCAAGACGAGCTTCGTGAGTTTGTGGAGGTGCATAGAGGCATTGCGTTCAGCTGCGGCCATGTGCGATCGGACTCCGCCGTGGCGGACGACGTGTTCCGCTCATGGGTCATGCCGTGTCGTGTGTGTGGCAAGATGGCTGACCCCACCGGATCACCGGCGATACACATTCCGGTGCTGATGAAGGACACGGAAGACGTCGCGAGGATGCTGCGCATAAGTGTCGCACTTCACACACCCCCCAAGAAGGACACGCTCGCTGCTCACGCAGCGGCGGCCGTTACAAAGCGGGTGCTAATGGGTAAGCCGACGTGGTTGTTCGGCTCTGAGGACGTGATCCGGCGGATGCAGAAGGCAACTGGAGAGCACGGCGACAAAGCCCGCTTGTTGTGCGAGGAGGAAGTGGACTGCAAGTATTCCATCCTGCGGGCCTACAAGGTGCAGCCAAGCGGAGACGCCAAGCGGGCACGCAGGTAATACCATTGAATAACAGCCTTTATTTCTTCTTGGCTACTGCCTCTACTAGCACAGCTACTCTGTCTGCGTAGGCCTTGGGCTTGGGAAACTCAGCAAACACAGTCTGGTCAAACTTGAAGCACACTGCCGCTTCATCACGCATCAGGCCCAACCGCTCGCACTGCTCAATCAACAAGTACTGCACAGACTGTGTACTGAGGTTGGGGATTCCTGCCGCGATGCTTCCTGCCGCCACAAAGGTACCCGTGTCCCACTCGTTGACCAATATGCTGGCCACCAGCCCACCCAGCTCTCCTTGTAACTTGGAGGCCATCTCCACATAGATCTGCTTGAAGTAGAACGTTGGGTCTTCGCGCAGGTGTCCTTTGGCCTCATAGTCCTTTTCCTTCTTGATTGACTTGCGCAGGCGCGTGAGCACCGAGCCGCACTTGTCAGCCTTGGACTTGCGCGCGCGCTTTGCCCTCTTTTCTTTCTTGGTTTCAGTGTCATCCCCTTCGGCAGCAGCGCGCTTTTTACCCTTGCGCCTACCCCGCTTTCGACCCTGTTTCTCCTCTGGCGGCGGCATCCCACGCAGAACAACGCAAATAACCCACAAAGATAGGGTTGTGATCATTCAGAAAACGGGTTTCACTGTTAATCAAGTATTTGAGGAGGAAGGGGGTGGGCTGCGGGACTAGTCCGAGTCAGATTCACCAGTGTACTGGCTGGTGAAAGCGCTGCTGGTGACGACAGTGCTAGACACGACAGTAGCAGTGTCCTCTTCCTCGCTGCTGGTGTAGTCTTCGCTCCCGTAGTCACAGGCCTCGGGGGCGTCGTCCTTCTTGTAGTGGACGCGCACGGAGACGGTGACTCGCGCTGCGCCCTTGTGCGCGGCGCCGGCAATGCTGAGGTGCAGCGGCTTGTGCACCACAGACTGCTTGTAGTCCTCGGCACACTTCTTCAGATACATGCCGATGATGTCCTTGTTCTCCGCCGGAAAGTAGAAGACCTCATTGTTGACGCCCTTCTTGTCCTTGACCACCATGGTCTTGATGCCGTACAGCGCCTTCTCCGCTGTTGTGGCCTTGGCCAGCATGGCGTTGGCAAAGGACGTGTGCGGCTTGCCGTTGACCATGATCTTCTTGGGACTGACCTCAATGAAGGAGTCGCCGCCGATCTTGCTCTCCACAAACTCAGACTCGATCTGCAGCGCCCGCTTCTCGCCGCCAAACTCGGCCAGCGGGTCGTCCAGCTTGAGCATGCCGGCCGGAATGTGGTGGTGATGGTGCGTGTTCTTGGAGCGTGAGCTCGAGCCGTGGCCGCCGACCACGTTGTGCGTGTGCAGCTTCTTGTGCCGATGATCGTAAAAGTAGTGTTCGGGCTCTGCGGGTGCCCCAACAGCCTCCAGTAGGCGGCCGTCCGGCCCGTGGAACAGGACTGTGGCATAGTTGTCTGTGAGAAGGCCCTCGGGATGGCTCTCCAGGGCAATGTGACGGGGGACGTAGCCGCTCGGTGCCATCTGCTGGAGCATGGGGGCCAGGTCCACATCCTCGCCCGGAATGACGGCCAGGTCCAGTGTCTTGGACGGGTCGCCTGCGGTGGGGCCGGACGCCATTGTCTCGTTGGCAACACTCACACAAAGACAAAGGGACAAGGTGGCCTGGTGGGTACGGTTTATATCTAGATACCCACTCTGGTCCTATACAGTGCATCTAATCTGACATGGGCCACCACGACTCCCACATCGATATCTTGAAGAAGGTGGAGAAAGGAAGGGAGAAAGCGGGCCATTTCAAGCCATTTCCACTTGCTCGGCTAGGGTGCGAAGGTCTCGGCCGCGGGTTGTTATTCCTCTGGACAGCGCCATAACCTCCAGTTCGCGCGCCTCCGCTCCAAATACCCTGTCAGCCTTGATCACATCGGAGATGTAGACAATCGAGTAGACAACGAGCATGCCCATTGCCGTGGCCAAGCTGGTGGCTCCTGTGTGGCTGAACAGAGGGATGTGCCTCCTATTGGGGATGTTGGGATTGTCGTCATAGCACGGACCGTATTTCAACCCCGAGAGTGGCGTGCCCTCTGGGTAGCAGCCCCAGCAGCGGTTGGCGCGCTGGAAAATCCAAAAAAAGAGCGTGAGGTCGACCAGGATGGCCGCCATGAAGAGCCGCATGCCGCGCGTCAGCGCTCGCTCGCCTCGCAAAATCAGCATTGGCAGGCCGAGAATGAAGGATTCAGGCGTCATGTAGAACCACTTGAGCTTCTCGTGGGGGATGGCGATGAACATAGGGGCCTGCTCAATGGATCTCCATACATAGAGAACTAGGTGGGCTATGAAGAAGCCCATGGCCATGAAGCCGAGGGCATAGTCTGGCAGCGAGCCCAGTGAACATTCTTGGCGCGCCGGCTCACGGTGAATGTCAGAATGAGGGTCGTCACAAGGGCCAAGGCTAAGGCTCTCGATGTGCCCGGGATAGCAGCAGGTGCGCGTGTGGTCAACGTGCGTAACGACAGTGAGAATGACCAACAGTGTCACCCAGGACATGCTGCAAATCACAACAGGTATCGCCCATTTGTCCTTGGTGGCAATCAGTGGCGCGCCAGTCAGAAACTGGATCGAGCCCACCGACAACAGCCACAGGTGCTTAGGGTTGGCCACCATCCCACCCGCAAACCCCCGCCAATACAGGGTGCACTGGTGCGGATTTAATAAATCCGGGCGTGGCGGCGACTATAACTAGCCAGGCACTGCCATACGGCGCAAATCACGCACCACGATCTCATCCTGCACGCCGACATCATCGTCTGTCAGCTCGTGTTCGATCAGCGGCGCTAGATCAGGCTCTTGCTGCACAGTGAGAGTGGTGGTGCGAGCCGTTGCCACCCGCTGGCGAATAGTCGCATTCAGCCTCCTTTGAGTGGCGGGGTCCACATCCAAGTCCGGCTCTTGCTGCTGACGCGGGATTGAGCACGGAAAGCGCTCCTCAAAGAACGACAGCACTGCACCCTGAAAGGATTGGGAGATGCCGAAAGGAGATAGCAGTGCAGGCGGTGTTCAGCCGGGACACAGCCGAGATGGGGTCAAGCGGCACAAGACTTCTCACCATCGCGAAGGATTTGGATCGGCCTCAAGTGGAAAGGGGGTTGTGCCTCACCATGTGTCCGCCAAGCAGCAGGCGATGATGGACGATGCCTTCGCCGGCCGGCAGCAAAGCATGCAGCAGCACTCAGTACTCCCAGCAGCAAGCAGGCACTCCAGTCATTCTTCATCACCTCCGGCACATTCTTCTCTCTCCCCCACTCCTTCTCCTCCTGCGTCATCCACTCCACCTTCCCACAGCCACACTCTGTCCCATCGCCCCCACGCCCACCACTCGCTGCCAACATCTGCTTCTCGCAGAGTGTCGAGCTCTCACAGCGCACCGCTGAGCAGCAGCAAGAGCCCCACCTCGTCCTTCTCCTTTTCTTCCCCTCTCCACCACCGACGCCAGCCTTCGACCGCATCTCGTCAGCCCTCCGCTTCTCCAATGCATCGCCGGCGCCATTCTCCATCCCCTCCGGCGGCAGCTGCAGCCGCGGCCGTTGAGCCACCGGCCCGACTGCTTCCGTCCGATGACGAGGCTGGAGCTCCGCCGTTGTTTGACGACGACGATTTCATGGGTGCCGCTGCTACAGCCGTGCCGGTGAGTAACAGGTTCGCCTTTGAGCTGGCGCTCTATGACGGCGACAAGCTCGAGGCAGCCAACAGTGTAGTGGCGGGCGACATCACATCATGGGCGTTCCAAACCGGCGCCGACTTCTTCGTGTCTGGCATCCGTCTGCCAACCGTCACCTCTCGCGAGAAGCTGGTGGCAGTCATCAACCGCACACGCAAAAAGCCCATGACCACGCGCCGGGCGCTCAACGAGGTCAGTCGCATCCAGATTCGGCGGCTGCCTCAGCCGTCCGACCCACAGGTCTTTGTCGAGGGCACGCTGGAGGAGCAGGGTGCTGTGCTTTCGCACGAGCCCATCTTCAAGCTGCTGGAGAAAACGGAGGGCTGCATGGGCACTGTGCGCGTCGAGCGATCGCTGCGCAGAGATGTCTACTATGTGTTCTCAGGGCAGTACTACACTTTGGTCGGGGCTGTTGTGCCAAACGCCCGCTTCCAGGTGGCCTTTGACGACGTTTGCCAAATCTACCCCATCCTCAAAACCAACCCCGACTGGTGGGACCAGCTGAAGCTCTACGAGTATCTGGCCGCCAGCATCCGCCTGCGCGAGCTCTCCAACGTCTCCTCGATGCATGTCAACGAGAAGAACAAGGAGGAGCTGCGCAACACGCTGGGAACCCTTCTGCGACACATGCAGGCGACGATCCCTGCGCTCAAGCGGAGCCTCTTGAAGTAAACACACCTCCCTGGGACCCTGGATAGAAGCCAATGAAAGACAGATTGTTCATCGTTGTTCTAGCGCCCTTTCTTTGGCTAGTTCGTTCTGGTATTCGTCGAGAGTATACCAGGCGATGGTTGAGACACTGGAGGTGAGGTGGCGGATCTCGCGGAAGTCGCTTGTTAGGGCGGCTTTGATCACCTTCTTGGCACTTCGCACAGTGACACGTACGTTATCCGTGCCTTCCATGGGCGTGACATCAAGATCAGAGGAAAAACAGGTGAGGATGGGAGAGGAGAAAGGGAGGACGATCGACGAGCGGTTGGCCGGGCGCTGGGCGATGAGGTCTTGCAGATCCAAAGCAAAGGCCTCTTTCTCGCTGACAGCACTCTGCCCTCCACGCACGGCGGCTTTGGAGGGCACGGCTTCCATCTCGACAGACCCATCATCTTCGTCTTCATCCGCTACTCCATCATGGCGACCGAGGACGGATGCTGCGTAGGCTGCGCTGCTGCTGCGCCCGCGATTTTTCGAGCGGCGAGGATTTCGCGAAGAGGCCGGTCCAGCTCGGGAGCGGGAACCTCCGGCAGCGGCGGCCGCACCATCGGCCCGCCGATCCATCGTCCTGGCTCGATACGCCGCTGCGGCTTGACTGCCGGCTGCCCGTTGATATCGGCGGACCACAGAAGGCCACCGTTGGGTGTTGTCCCGTGCCGGCTGCTCAGCGCCTGTAGCTCGCCGCTAACTTCCTCAGAGAACACAGGTGCCGCGGCTTGGCGCTGGGATGGCCTGGATGCCGCCTCTGGCAGCATGCCTCCGGCAAAATCTGACCGGTCACCGCCCATGCCAGGGCTGCTGGCGTATGGACTGTGTGTCACAAAACTATGCGGCCGATGGCGCACACCGTTCATCATGGCGTCATCCATCATCGGCGCCTTTTCAGCCTCCGAAAGCTGACCACCGCTGAAGCCCACCAGCGGATTGCCAAAGCTCCCAGGGGGCGGGAGGCGAAGCCCGCGGGGATCGTCCTGGTGAGACGGAGGACCCCTCGGAACCGGGGCCCAAGACGCTGAGAGAGGGGGTCGTGCCAGCCCTGAAGGCGATGCCGGTGGAAAGCCACTAACTCCCACTCCCACTCCGCGCGAAGCGGTTTTCAGGCTGTTCGCAAAGGTGGGCATAGGCACCATAGGGGCGTTCTCCACCATGTGAGGAACCGAGCCGTCGGCGATGCTCGAGGCCCGACCGCTGCCTACGGAGACGGCGCCAGAGGTCAGGTCAATCAGCACGCACGTCCAGGCAGGCTGCATGTTCCAGCCGCGGACCGTCACCAGCTCGGATGCTGCCAGGATGATCGGGTTGACGCTGTCTGATGGCATACACAGATGCGCGGTGACGCCAAAGCGGTCGTGTGCTTCGGCGAGCTCAGGGATATGGTAGACGCGGTCGTGTAGGGCCATCACGGCGTGTGAGCCGACCACGAGCAGTGCGTCAAGGTCTTTGAGTTTGGACAGTGGCTGGCGGCGCACCATGCTTCCGGACTTGAAGGCCACATCGCGATCGGCAAACGACAGGAACCTCACAAGCTCCGATTCGCGGTTGAAGAAGTGCAGACCAGTGGAAGAGACAATGGCCAGGAACCCCTTGCCCTGGTGCGGTGGAAACAACCGCGGCGAGTCGCCCAGACCCGGGAGCTCTTTGCTGCGGATGATCGAGCCAAGATGGGTCTCGTAGATGGTAATGGCCTTTTCGGCGTTGATGAAATAGATGCTGCTGCTGTATGCAAAAAGACCGACGCCCCCGCACGGCAGAAGGGTAGTGGCGCCCCCCGCTCGCACGACCAGCACACTGCGCTTGGTCTGCAGCACCAGAGTGTCCTGCTCCAGGACAGCCACGGCCTCGAGCTCGTCTTCAAAGAACTCGGGGGAGCGCGGGGTGAGGTCCACCGTCAGCACCTGGCCGTCTGGCGTAGACACCAGCACATGGCCCTTGCAGTTGTTGTTGGCTACAATGAAGCTGGCCTTGTCCACCGACTCCGTTGCCAGAGCAGCTAGGGTCGAGCCAGTCAGGATGCGCTCGGCCATCTCCGAGCCGTCCGTGTGGAAAGTGCGCTCGGCCTTGCGTCCGCGGCCGACACAAGCCACGGTTACATCGTATTGGCCAGGACTGTACAGCGCCACCGCCAGCACTGCATCGCCGATCGCCGCCAGAGCCACCTTGTTGGTGGTTGCCGTCTCGGCTTGCTGGCCCTCATCCTCCTCCTCGCCGTCTTCCTCCATGCTGCGCTTGCCCTGCCCCTCCCGGCGGCCTTGTCGTTCGGCGCGCCTGTCTCGAAGTCCTCCGCCTGGCACATGCTGTGTGTACAGCTGTTCCAGCAGCGAGTTCGGGTCCATGCTCCGAGTGGGGTGGGGTGGGGTGGGGGCTATGGCGGTTTAGCCGAGGCGAAAAGTGGAAGCCAAACTCTAATCAGCGAGTTGACGCTATGGTTCACTCAACGTCTGTGATTTCATCCTGTTCAGTTCATCATGTGCTTGTCAACCCGTGAGACGGAAAGACAGAATTCACTTGGATCTTGGTATCTGGTGTATCACAACGGAACACAAGCTCCAACCTCACACACATGCACAAGTACACAATCTTAGACGCTGCTAGGCTCAGTCAGTGTAGAAAAAGTAGGAGAGGAGAGAAGAGCGGAGAGGAGAGAAGAGCGGAGAGGAGAGAAGAGGAGAAGGCGGCGGCAGGCCCTCACTTGTTTCCGGACTTGGGCGCTCCGAACTTCTTCCAGGCGTCTGTCAGAAACACGTAGAAGAGGCCGGCAAAGGCCGAGCTCATGGTGGCCAGCCATGCAGCGAAAGCAACCTTGCCGCTGCGAGTGACGTGCTCGTTGAAGTCCAGGATGCGCTCCGTGCTGCTGGAGCCGTCGCGATAGAAGTCCTTCTCGTGCAGGTCATAGAAGCAGATGCCAAAGAGGATGCCGGAGATGAGGATGGTGCCGTGATAGGCGGTGAAGTTCTTGATCTCCTCGCGCTTGTTGAAGGCGTGGTGCGCGGCCGTGTGCAGGACGCGGATGACATGCCAGAGCATAATAGTCAGCGTCGTGACGAGGATCACGCCGTGGAACACCAGCACCGGGTTGTCCGCCTCGGTGCCGCGGCCGTACATCTCAAGCATCTGGAAAATCGTCGTGTGCAGCTTGGTGAGGACATCGCTGATGGTGACCTCCAGCTCGAACCACCTTGGCTCAAAGAGGGCCCAGCACCAGAAGGGAAACGCGAGGACGAAGGCACCGTTGGTGATCAACATCATCCAGCCAAAGAGCTTCTTCATAGCTGCGCTGACTTCAGCCATGGCTGGTGTGTGTGATGGGGAGGAAGGCTAGACAGCAGGGATGGAGTCTGCGCGGCTGCAGCTGCCAGGTGGGTGTTACAAATTACATGTTCTGCAAACACTATAGCCGCTCATGGGCAAAAAGTGGGGCCTGGACGCCATCAGCCGTGCCAACAGGGGGGAGGATAAAGGGAGTTTGAGGGTAACACAAGACAAAGCATCTCTGGCATGTGCGAGGTTCGTCACCCCATCCTCTGGCTGGCGGCGGCGGTGGCGGCGATCCTCGTGGCCTCGTGGGGCGGGCTGCTGCCGCTTCTAGATGACGTCAACGTGCGCTTTGTGGGCGTGCGCACCATGCGCCTGGCGGGGGTGGGGGTGGGGGTGAACGCCCCCGCCCCAACTCTCTCCGGGACGGGTGGGGTTGTGGTGGGGGGCGTGCGCCTGCCCCGGGATCAGCTCATAGGCACATCAGGCCATGTCTACCTCGAGGCCGACCCGGCCTTTGTCGATCAGGGAACCGCCTGCTATGCCGCGCCATCTCGCTCGCCGCACCGCACGTTTGTCAACGGCGCCGACGGACTGGCTGGGCTGGTGGATTATGATGCTGCCGGTCACTTTCTTCACCCAGACAGTCACACCGGCGTGCCCCTGAACGTATGTCAGAACTTTCTGCCGGGCGGCACGCTCACCTATAATCCACCAGGGCTGGGAGCAACCGGGGGATGCGACGCCGTGCCAGGCTTCTTTGGTCTCTACTGCCATGCAGTGGAGGGAGACGTGGAAGTTTTCTCACGCACCTGTCTGACTTGGTCGTCTCTGGCTCCCTACCTGGTCAACTGCAGCGGGCCGTGTACACCGCCCTTCTCCAACATGCTTGACCCAGGACTGGGCACACTGGTGGCCGAGGGCACAGAGGCTCGTCCCCCCGAGCTATTTGCCGCCTTCAACGCCACTGGGCAGCTGTCAATAGGAATTGAGCCCCCTTCCACCCCATCGGACCCCACCCTCACCACCGGATGGGACCTGGTGCTGCGTGCGAATTTCCACACCCAGGCATCTGAAGTTGGGCTGGGCGATGCCTACTTCTTTTTGACAAGCATCAACCATAACGGGGTCGCGGCCTATCACTTTCCCGGCCCCGCTCCCTACAGCCGGCACTACCTCAACCATGCCTCCTTTGAGGAGCGCGTGCTCTCGGTCTCGCTGGAAAGTGCGAGCGGCGGCAACGCATCCGAGGTTTTTGATGCTGCGAATGCGACGATCGAGGCCCTGGTGCACAACATCTGGGCGGGCGACAATGTGACCATCACCAGCGCCACTGTCAGGCGGTGCACGGCAGCGTGCCCATGCAAGTTCCAGCCCTTTAAGGTCAAGGAAATTGTTATCCCACCACCCCCTAGTTGCGAGCTCCTCGAGTCTGCCGTTCTGCCCCTTGTCACTCTGGCAAAGTCTGCAGCGATCAACCAGGATGTGACTGTACTTGGTATTCAGGTGGAAGGCCAGTCTGATGGAGGTGGCTCCACCTCCTTTGCCGGAAACGAAAACATCCTCACCGAACTCAATACTTATGCTCCTGTCGACATGGCCTCCGGCATCGTGGTCTTTGAGCTGGAGGCACAAGAGACAGATAGTGACTTTTCCTTCAGTAGCCTCTTTGGATTCTACGGTCCGTTTTCATTTGAGCAGCACGACTCGCACTATTTTCGCCTGGAAACAGCAAATGGCGAGGTGCCCGACCCGCTGCGTCTCCCCTTTCTCATGACAGCGTCTGGGTGGCTCATGGGCACAGGCGGGACTCTATCCATCCACATCTTTGCCAACACCAGCGGCTGTGTCGTACCCGAAAGTGTGAGGGTGCTGCCCATCGAGCGCCCGGCGTGCCCCATGCCCTGCGCCTTTGACACGGACATCGAGTCGCGGCTGTCGTTTGGCTTTGATTCTGCCGGAAAGCAGGAGCGCGGGCAGCTCCTTGTTGAGGTCAACTGGCCAGCACCTCGCGCTCTCAGTGGCTGGGTCACCTGTCCGCTAGTTGGATCGGTGCTGCCCAGTCGTGAACTGCCAACCCAGCTCTACAACGGACACTGGGCTTGTGGTGGTCACTTTCCAGTCACAGCTGCTCCGTGGGGCCTGGCCTTTTTGCTGGCTAGCGATGCCAACGGCAATGTGGGCCAGCAGATCTGCGTAGCACAGGCCAAGGGAATCTTGACGGCTCTGGCTTACATTTTCCCGGGGAATCCCAGTTCCATCACGCCACAGGAGCAAATCTTTGAGGTGAGCTCTCAGCGGTGCGGCCTGATGCCAGCGACGCCGCTGCACATGCGCCCGGAGATTGGCGAGTTTCCTCTCTGTGACTATGATGGTACGTTCTACCCCAACGAGCCGGTTTCTTCAGCTGTGATTAGCAACCTACCATCTTCTCCGGGCATCCCCATCGGCGTGTTTGTGGCGTTTCAGCCTTCCACCAATGGGACCACCATCTATGAGGCAGCTTTCAACAGCAGTGCCAGCTCCATGCTCAACCAGACAGGTTCGGTCTTGGACGTTGATTCTAGTGGAGGTTACTACATCTTCTCTGAGGAGATTGTTCCCGACCCGGCGGTGCTGGTGTTTAACGCGACGGTCCCGATTGTGCTGCTGACGGCGGTGCTCTCGACCTCAGTCTGCCAGATAGCCGGCCTCTTCCTGGCTTCGGGCGTCACAAGACGAGACATTCCCGAAGCAGACATCTTGGACTTTGATCAGGTGGCCGTCATTCTACGACCCGACGGCGCCTATGCCTTTTACGCCCCAGCTCGCCCTAATAGGGTGTCTTTCCGAAAGTATCGCGTGGGCGACTCCGCTAATTTGGGGAATCGCTACAGCTACTTCGACACATCCGTTGTCACTACACTGCCTGCAGGGGCAACCAGGGTGATCCTTTCGGGCTATTTTGTTTCGCCTGCATGGTTCTATGGACCTGGGACAGTTCCGGTGGGATCGGGGTATCTTACTGGAAGATACAGCCCGTCTACACCGTTCAGCACAGACAGGCTCGCCTTCTACCACTGCAAGGTCGGATGGGAAAGCAGCGATGATCTGAGCGAATGCATTCCCACTACACCTGACTCCGGAAGCGCTGTCTACGCAGTGAACGTGACTAACTGGACAACAATGATCGTTGGGCCGGGAGAGTATGTGCGTGTTTTCATGGACTCGACGGTGAATCCCACAATGGTGTACGGGTTAGTCGGTGTGGCAATCGGGCAAGGACCGCAAGGCGCGGAGAATGGCGGGTATGTGACCTTCGACTCGGAGGATTTGCCCGTGGTGATCAGATACCCTCTGGATTACACTGGCATTTTGCGGGAAAACTGGTATCCTGTTGGGATGGCCACTCCCAGCAACCCCGAAGCAACCCGGCTGCTGTTTCCAGCTGACATCCACATCGACGGTTACATCGGCGGCACGCTCACGCCTGAACAGGCCATTTATTCGCGTCTTGACCAAGTCGTGGCCGGCAAACCGTTTGGCACGATCCAGGTGGCTGTTCGGAATTCACGCTCCACCGACGCCCTGAACTCCATGGACTATGACGTGGCGCCTTGGATGGACATCCACAATGGTATCGGGGCTTCATATCCCGTCCTTCAGACAATTCGTGACTGTGACCACGGCGGGTCGTGCACTGCCCCCTAGTAAATGAATTTACTTTTCACTCCTGTGTGTGATATTTGAGAAAAAAGTTTGAGATGGGATGGCCGTCGTCGCTGGGCTCAAGAATGGCCTTGCGCACTGCGTCTCCGTTGGGCATGTAGTGCAGGTAAGCATTGAAAAGCGAGACACCGCCGTCTTCGGGATTGCTGTAGATCAACGAGTCACCGTGGACAAAGCCGATAACGCCCTCTCCTGAGGCATCGCGGTAGGCTACAAAGTCGCCGTCTTTGGCACCAGCGACTTTGGACAGCAACAGGATACGCGTCTCTGGCTTGTTAAGCAGCTTGTCCGCCACATTGGCCAGTGCTACCACCAGCGTGGCGGCGAAGCGGGTGTTGTCCTGCCCGGGGTACAGGCGCGAGAGGCTTGGCTGCTCCGAGTCCTCTGTGAAGATGCTGGTCGTGAGCTCGGGGTCACAAAGGCTGCGGGTGGTCGCGGCGCAATGATCAGTGTTGATGTTGCGTAGATGTTCAAAGTGGTCACACAGACCGTTGCGCAGAGCAGAGCGGATGGCCCATGTCTTCTTGTAGTTGGCCTCGGCGTCGTCGACCAAGTACAGCACTACTGCCGCCACCACCCGAGGCGGCAGGCTGTTGGGCAGCTCGCCGATCTCATTGGTCGACACGGCCGAGTAGAGGCTGTAGATTGACCCCAGCACCCACGACTCCATGAGAGTGGCCATGTCGTGTCGGTCAGCAGCGATCCGCTCTTCCAGTTTCATCTTGGGATCACGTGGCAAAGCCAGCCGCTTCACATCTTCGGTGATGACATCCCGGGGGGTGATGAAGTAGTGAAGGACACTAAACGCATACTTCATATTCATGCAAGGCTGGCAGTAGAGGACAGGGCAGGAGATGCACAGGTCTTGCAAGTCGCAGAGAACATGGCGGATGTCGGCCATTAGCTCCTCATCATCCAGCGGGGACTCGTCGTCCTCCAGGTTCTGAATGGCTGCAATCTTGCTCAGGGCCTCAGTCAGGGCCTCCACCACTGCTGCCCGCTGATCCTTGGTGGTGAAGCCCTCCATCTACGTTTTGGGCGAGGGTGTGGGCGAGCTGGGCATGTAGGCAAAGGTGCTGTCCTCGAATGGCCTGTGGTTTGTTGGCTGCTGATTCGGCGCCGGGGACGAGCGTCTCGGACCACACGAAAAGTGATGGGAGTTGCGCCGGTGAGACGGATGCGACGGGTGGTGAGATGACGATGACCGGCGGTTGCTGGGGTTGGAGGATGAAGATGACCGGCGGTGGGAGGAGAGGGTGCG
>MDTG01306305.1_pt1 | contig 19149 bp, 23 predicted proteins | sample 811421 | NCBI WGS metagenome assembly MDTG01 (sample SAMN05326645, study PRJNA326480) | marine metagenome | isolation source: seawater | place: Pacific Ocean: South East | collected 2011
AGATCTGTAAAAGAATACAAAATGCCCAAGTTTTTATTCTATCCAACAGGATTTAATAAGAGAAATTACTTCTATAATTTTCACAGAGCTATAGAAAAAGCCATAGAAACCTCATGCTTATATATATTAGAAGGACAGGGCGATGTTTGGAAGATGTATGAAGCGGGAGTTACAAACGCTGTAAGCATATTTGGCAAGACAATTACAAGCCAGCAAGAACAAAAATTAGCGCAACTACCAATCACCCATCTTGTCGTATTAACAGATAATGATCAGGCTGGAAGAGAATCAAAAGTGCAAATCAAAAGACAATTATCAAGAATGTATAAGATAACATTTCCACAACTAGCCAGCAAAGATGTGGGAGACATGAACATAAAGGATATCAAAACTAATATACTATCTAACTTAAAGGGTACATACTAATGACAAAAATTATTGGCATATCGGGACGTAAGCAGTCTGGTAAGAACACAGTTGCTAATTATATTAATGGAGATGTTCTCAAGTCAAAAGGTCTGGTACAAGACTTTAGGCTAAATGACAGTGGACAATTAGAAATATTAACAACTAACGAGCATGGTCAAGAAGGCTGGGGAATATTTGATATCCTAAGAAAAGATAGCACATTTGTTGATTATGCAGAGGGTAATATCTGGCCTTTTATAAAGGTATATCACTTTGCAGATTATTTAAAGCAAATATGTATAGATCTGTTCGATCTTAAGCCTGAACAAGTATACGGAACTGACGAAGATAAAAACACGTTTACGCCATATGTTGCACAGGGAACAGCACTCAAAGGTAAGGATGTTTTAGACAATCCCCATATGACAGCTAGAGAGTTTCTGCAATATCTAGGCACTGATGTTATGAGAAAAATTAAAGACACAGTGTGGGTAGATGCAACTATTAATCTAATTAATAAAGAGAAACCATCACTAGCAATTATACCTGATGTAAGATTTGCAAATGAGGTAACTGCCATCCAGCAGGCGGGTGGTGTGGTTATCAGACTCTCTAGAGATATACTAAACAGTAACCATCAGTGTGAAAAATCACTAGATAGGCATATATTTAATTGGGATCGTTTTGATTCCGTCATCTTAAATCATGACACTGATCTGCAAGAATTATCCAATCAACTAACACAAATACAACAGTTCTGGAGCGAATAATATGCTAGTAACCTACATCAGATCTTCCAGCTATAATAATTATGGGTATTGCGAAATGCAGTACTTCATGACGTATGTGTTGGGCTATCAGTCAAAGAGTGGCAAAAAGGCAGATATGGGTACGATGGTACATAAAGTCATGGAAGTCTTAGCTGGATTAAAGAAATATGAACAAGACAAACCCAAGGTCAAGTTTTTAAAGGTTGATGACGATGCTATTGGTAAGTTTAAATGCAGAAAAGAAGAATTACACACTGACAGTCTAGTAAATCAATTAATTGATCTCAGCATAGATTCTTATGAAAAAAATTCTCCCCATAGCTTCAGCAGTAAAGACAGAGGGGAAATAGCTACAACGGCTTGGTGCTTCCTCCAGCACAGCGATGGACAGTTTGATCCAAGACTAAGAGATATTCACTATCCAGAACCCCATTTTGACATACCAATTGAAGAAGATTGGGCTAAATTTGAGTATGAGCGAGACGGAAAGATGGTTCAGGGACAACTTGCAATTAAAGGTACAATTGACCTTGTAACTAAGATTAACGATGATACAATAGAGGTGGTAGATTGGAAAACTGGCAGAAGGATGGATTGGACTACCGGAGAAGTTAAAGACTACAAGAAGTTAGAGAATGATCCACAGCTGCTACTGTACTATTATGCTATTTCTAAACTATATCCAGAATTTCCCAATAGGATCATGAGTATTTTCTTTTATAAAGATAAAGATGGTAATCCTGACCCTTCGCCTTTCAGTTTATGTTTTGCGCCAGAAGATGAGAAAAGATTCTTGGAAATGCTTAAAAATAGGGTCGAAGAAATTAGACAAAATATTGCTCCCAAGCCCCTAGATCCCAACAGAAACCACTGGAAATGCACTAGATTATGCCATTTTTGCAAAACCAAATGGGGTGACACAGACGACAATATGTGTATTTATATAGAGAACCACATAAAAGAACATGGAATGGACGAAACAATCAAAAAATGTACTAGAGATGGGTTCGACATAGGTTTTTATGAAGCTCCGGGGTGATAGATGTCTAAATTATTAACTATTGGTATGTCTACCTATGATGACTATCATGGTGTGTACTTTTCTGTGCAATCCTTAAAGATGCATCATGAATTGTGCAAACGAGACGATGTTGAAATTATTATCATAGACAACAATCCTAAGTCTTCTCATGGTATAGATTGTAAAAATTTGTCTGGGTGGGTAAAAAATTGCAAGTATATACCATATACAGAGAAAACTAGCACGGCTTCTAGAAATGAAATATTTAGAAATGCTGAAGGCAAGTACACAATCTCAATGGATTGTCATGTTTTGTTTATGCCCAATGCTCTAGACGCTCTTTTGGAGTATTATGATCAAAATCCAGAATGCAAAGACATTGTTCATGGACCATTAGTATATGATGGTCTAGATACTGAAAATGCTTCCACACACTTTAAGGCTGGATGGAACCATTCAATGTATGGTCAGTGGGAGACAGATCATCAAGGCTTGCGATCTGGCAAACCGTTTGAAATACCAATGCAGGGTCTAGGTGTATTTTCTTGTGAAACAAAAAACTGGCGTGGCTTTAACCCAAACTTTAAGGGTTTTGGTGGAGAAGAAGGTTATATTCACGAAAAGTTTAGGCAGTATGGAGGTCGAGCAGTTTGTGTTCCTAATTTTCAGTGGGTACACAGATTTTGTAGACCCGATGGCATTAAGTACCCTTTAATATTAGAAGATAGAATATGGAATTATTTTGTAGGATGGCTAGAACTTACACAAGATCCAAAACATGAGATGATCACTGGATGTTATGAACATTTTAAAGATAAGATACCAGCTGGTAGTATAGATAATATATTAAATAACGCTAAACAATTAACTCTTAAAGGAGATAAAGTATGTTTAACCTAGAAGATGCAGATCGTGAGTATAATGTAGAAACTTACGGATTTACAGAAGAACTGACAGAAGAAAATTTTTATCTACCAGCAGAAGCAGAGTATGAAGACTTCGGAGAAGCAGAAGAAGAATATGACGCTGCCTCATTGTGGGAAAACATTCGCAAGAAAAAGGAGCGAGAAGGAAAGAACTACAAGCCTGCCAAGAAAGGCGACAAAGATAGACCAGAGAAAGAAGCTTGGGATCGCGCTAAGTCAGAGCCAAGCGAAAAACAGAAAAAAGCACTAGATAAAAACAAAGATGGCAAAATTAGTAAAGAAGATTTTGAATTACTGCGTAAAGGTAAAGGTGGTTATAAGTATGAAAACCCAAAGACAGGAGAAGAGTTTACCTACACAAGAAAAGGTAACTATAAAAAGGGTGATACTGCTTTAATTTACAAAGGAGAAGCCGCTGAATACCAAGGCAGAAAAGTCAAACTGGGAAAACCATTCTTAACTCCTGACGGGCCAAAGAAAAGAAGCGTATATGTAAAGAATGATAAAGGTAATGTAGTCAAAGTAAACTTTGGCGATCCTAATATGAAGATTAAAAAGAATGACCCCGGCAGACGTAAGAATTTTAGAGCTAGACATAACTGCGACAACCCCGGACCTAGATGGAAAGCTCGTTATTGGTCCTGCAAAGCTTGGTAAAGGAGAAACACTATGAAATATATTAATGAAATAGATCAAGAAATATCGAAAGCAGACAAGCCGGGACCAAAAGACCCGAGAAGAACTCCTGCTCCTAAAAAAGATCAGAAAAAAGGAAGTAAGAAAAATAAGCCTGATAGTGCAAAGGATGACAAGGGTAAGGTTACTTTTAACGAAAGTACTACTACCAAATTAAAGAATAAAGTAAAAGAACATAACGCAAAGGGTAAGGGTAGCAAGGCAACTCTTGGTATGCTCAAAGCAGTCTATAGAAGAGGCGCTGGCGCTTATTCTACTTCACACGCTCCTAAAATGAGTCGTGACGGTTGGGCAATGGCAAGAGTAAATGCTTTCTTAACTTTGCTGAGAACAGGTAGACCTTCAAACTCTGGTTATAAGCAAGATAACGACTTATTGCCAAAGGGACATCCAAGAAGTACAAAATGAGTTTAGCACGTAAATGGAAAGAGCATTTAGATCATAACAACATGACCTATTGGCAACATTTAAAGTTTGCTGTAGGTCATGGGTTATGTTGTATTAAAGCTGGTGTATACTTATGTATACATGGTTTACTTCCATGTTTTAGACGTAGGGCTGGAGAAAGATTGGTTCATAGACTAGATAAAGATTTCATAGAGCATAAGAACAATGTCACTAATAAGTAATGTAGATAAAATACTAAACACAAAAGAAAACATCAATGATATAGGGTATCTTAAAAATCCTATGTCATACGACGATGATTTAAATATACTAGAAGGTCTAGATCTAAAAAGTATTATACCAGCTCCACCTAAGAACGACAGTATAACTACTATCAAAGAGTTGAAGGTGGTCAGCGAGGCTACTAGTCAAAGAACTCAATCAGAGCTAATGCTTATAGAAGCAGTTGACAAAGAACCTTTGAACTTATTTTACAAATTCTTGGAAGATAAGAAGTTAACTTTTCCTACTTCTAAATTTAGAAGATACTTCAACATAGTAGAAGAATATCTATATGCTTTAAAATATTATTATAACCGCGCTAGACCAGAACAAATTGCACCATATCATGGCATTGAAATCAATGTCTTGCACACGAAAACCCACGATACGCCAGCATATCCTAGTGGACATCAAATGTATGCAGAGCTAGCTGCACACATAGCTAATGAAGAATATCCGCAGTATAAAAAGGAATTTTTTAAGATTTCAGATTATTGTGGTATAGCTAGGGTTTTACAGGGAGTACATTATCAGTCTGACAATGATGTTAGTAAAATTGCAATATCCAAAATTTATCCAAAAATTAAGGAGAAAGAAAATGAATACAAAAAAAGTCAAGTCATACCCCCTAACGGACGCACCTAAGCCTAAAGAGCCTATAAGAAGACCATTGCCACCATTACCATCTAAAGAAAATAAATGAAACGTAGTCGCCAAGCCTTTGAAGATTTTATGAAACGCCGTCCTGTGCTTGATCTTATAGAGCCTGACTTTATATGCGCAGAGATAGGAGTGTGGAAAGGATATCTTTCTCAACACATCTTAAAGAAAAAACCTAAAAAATTATATCTTATAGACCCTTGGGTTCATCAAAATTATGTTGCAAGATGGTATAATATAGAACAAGACAAGATGGACGAGGTATACAATGAAGTCGTTGACAAATTTAAGGATTGTGCAAATGTGGATATTATTAGAGATTATTCTGTTAACGTTGAACTTACTGATGATTCTTTAAACTGGGTTTACATAGATGGAGATCATAGTTATTTAAATGTATTAGAAGATTTGAGACATTATTATCCATTGATAAAAAAGGGAGGATTCTTGTGCGGCGATGACTACGGATGGCACGACAAGCATCATGAGGATAAACCAGAGCTTTTTGGTGGTCCACAACGAGCAGTTGACGAGTTTACTAATGAACATAACCTATCACTAACAATACATGGTAATCAATTCATTATTGTAAAATAGCTACACAGGTGGTACAATTAGTAAAGGAAGAAAAAGTTTTACATAGTTGAAGAATGGAGAAGAACACGTTGAATTGGTTTCCATTGAAGAATTTTACACATTACAGTTTATTAAAAGGATTCTCTAAGCCGCACGAACTTGCCAAGATGTGTGCAGATAATGACTATCCTGCGTGTGGTATTACTGATTATAAGTCCATATCTGGCGCAGTATCCTTTCATCAAGCTTGCAAAAAGGTTGGAATTAAACCAATTATTGGATGTTCATTTGACAGTACTACAGTTTACGCAAAGAACAAAGATGGATGGCATGATCTAATTCAAATGGTTTCTATGACAGATGAAAATGGAAATATGCCAACAGATATAGCCAAAGATATTATAAGTAGAAATAATTTGATTGCGATACAACAATCTAAAGATAACATACAGCCTTCTTACTACGCAAAAAAAGAACAAGCCGATTTACATAGAGTCCTTCTTTGTTCTGCGCTAAAAACAACCTTGCCTAAAATCAATGCTAAAATCAGGAACAATCAATTAGAACCAAACATATTAGAATACTTCCAAAAAGACAATAAATGTATTGTAAAAGGCAAGGTAACTAAAGAGTTAGAGCATATATATAATTCCTGCGAAGAATATGAAATTTTAAATCCTCCTATGCTTCCAAACTTTATATGTCCAGATAATCTTTCTCAAGAAGACTATCTCACCCGCATGGCAAGAAAAGGGTATACAGATTTACTTAAACCAAAAGTTGGTAAAGATAAGGACATACAGAAGGTGTACGGAGATAGATTTCATAAAGAGCTAGAAGTTATTAGAAACGCAGACCTGTTTGGCTATTTTCTAATCGTTCAAGACATTATCAGGCATATAGAAAAAGATATGGGCTGTTTGGCTGGACCGGGAAGAGGCTCTGCTGCTGGCTGTTTGATATCATACCTTATTGGTATTACTAAGATTGATCCAGTTGAGCATGATCTACTTTTTGAAAGATTTTACAATGCAGGACGTAACACTGATGGCAATGTTTCTCTTCCTGATATTGACATGGACGTTCCGGGCAAGAGGCGGGACGATGTTATAGATTACTTAAAAGATACATACGGACATGAGCATGTAAGCCAGATGATCACATTTGGTAGGCTTCAGGGTAGAAGTGCGATAAAAGAGGTTCTTCGTATAAATGAAGCTTGTTCTTTTAGTGAGATGAATGCTATAACTAAGAGTGTGCCTAACGAGGCAGACATATCAGATCAACTTGCAGAAATGGACGATGAAGATAGATCCATTATACGTTGGTCTTTGATTAACAGGGCAGATGAGTTACGAGATTTCTGCCATATTACAGATGAAGGTACGCTTGAAGGTAATTATGCAGAATACTTTCAGCAAGCCATTGAGATTGAAGGAACATTTAAAACTCAGGGCAAACATGCTGCTGGAGTTGTTATATCTAAAGATAAACTAAAAAATGTATGCCCTATGGTAACTCAGAAAGGCGCAGAAGAAAAGATAGCAGGGCTGGAAATGTCTGATCTAGAAGCACTAGGTCATGTAAAATTTGACGTTCTAGGAATTAACCTTCTAGATAAACTAATGAAAATTAAGGAATTAAAAAATGGCTAACAGAGACTTTATAGTATTTGACTTTGAAACAGGAAGTCGCAATCCACACAAAACACAACCTACGCAAATTGCTGCATTAGCTTTAGACGGTCGCAACCTTGCGATGAAGGGTACATTTAATAGTGAGATTAGACCCATCCTTAACGACGATGCTGCTATCGCGGCTGGATTAGATCCGATTGAAGATGGAGCGTTAAAGGTGACGAACAAGAATAGAGAAGACCTAGCCAAAGCTCCTACTTTAAAGTCAGTTTGGAAAAAGTTTTGCACCTTTGTAGATAAGTACAATTGGAAGAAAGATCCATTCTTCAACCCCATTCCAGTGGGATTTAATATTATTGGTTTTGATATGATTATTGTAAACCGCCTATGTAAAGAGTATGGACCGTTCGACGATGGCAGGCAACAACAAAAGATATTTAGCAAGATTCACAAGTGTGATGTCATGGATAATATGCATATGTGGACAGAGGGCGATCCTAGTATTAGATCAATCAGCATGGACACTTTGAGAGAACGTATGGGCTTGTCTACGGAAAATGCCCATGACGCATTGCAAGACGTAAAAGATACAGCAAACATTTTTATTAAACTATTGAAGACTCATAGAGCAGTCTACCAAAACATTGAACTAGATAAGGCATTTGCAAATGGAAACCTATACGTCAAATGAATATGACGATAAGAAGACTTGGCAATTATTTGAAGACGGCAAGACTAAAGGTGTATTTCAACTAGAAAGTAACCTTGGTAAGTCTTGGTCAAAAAAGCTTTCTCCCCATAATATTGAAGAGTTGTCTGCACTTATTGCTATTATTAGACCGGGATGCTTAAAAGCTTTCGTAGATGGTAAATCTATGAGTCAACACTTTATTGACAGAAAGCATGGAAGAGAAGAGGTTACGTATCTGCATGAATCTTTAGAAGAGATTTTGCTCCCTACATACGGAGTACTTGTATATCAAGAACAGTCTATGCGTATTGCACAAAAGGTGGCAGGATTTAATCTACAGGAAGCAGATGAGCTACGTAAAGCAATTGGAAAGAAAAAAGCAGACTTGATGGCTAAGGTTAAGACTAAGTTTATCAAAGGTGCTAAAAAAGTAGGAATGGTTGATAAAGAAACAGCAGAAGAAATATTTAGTTGGATTGAAAAATCTTCTAGATATGCATTTAATAAATCTCATAGTATCTCGTATGCAGTGTGTTCCTATTGGAGTGCTTATCAAAAAGCTCACAATACAGAAGAATTCTTTTTATCATATCTTTACTACGCGAACGAAAAACAAGATCCACATCAAGAAGTATATGAACTATTGTCAGAGGCAAAGCTGTTTGATATTGAAGCCAGAACCCCAAGTATTATTAATTTTTCTGAAAAGTTTAGTGTTAAAAGCCATAAGGTTTACTTTGGCATCAAAGATATTAAATCTTTAACTGGTAAAACGGGAGACAAGGTAGTTCAAGCTATAGTAGAATCAGAATCTGATCGCAAAAAGAAAATGAAGAAATTTACATGGCTAGAAATTTTATTATTCTTTGCTCCAAAAATAACTTCTACAGCTTTCAAAGCTTTAGCCTCTGTTGGTTTCTTTAGAGACTTTAGTGGAAAGGTAAGCAGAAACAAAGCTTTGTATGACTATGATATATACAGAACGCTAACCAAGGCAGAGCAAACTTGGATTCAAAATAATTATGATAAGTATAGATGGAAAGATTTTATTACTTGCTTAAAAGCTTTAGCTCCCACAAAAAAAGAAGGTGGTGGCACTAGCAAAATAGCTAGAAAACAGATAGTCGAAAATGAGATACAGCTACTAATAGATCCTCCATATGAGCTAGAAGATGACCCCAACTGGATTGTGGAACAAGAAACTAGATTCTTGGGATGTCCTGTCACTATGACAAAGATAGACACGGCTGACACCTCTGCTGCAAATACTACATGCAAACAAATTGTAAATGGCAAGAAGGGTAAGAGTCTTTGTATTGCAGGAAATATCCAGAGGCTTTCAGACTACACTATCACAAAGGGCGATTCAAAGGGAAAGGATATGGCATTTCTTACAATTGAAGATGAAACGTGTTTATTAGATAGCGTTATCATATTCCCCAAGGTAAGAAGTAAGTATAAGTATATATTATACGAAGGTAATAATCTAATATTCTGTGGATCTGTTTCAGGAAACGATACATCATTTATTGTTGATAAAATTTACGAAATATAAAGTTGTTTTTTTATATTGTCGCAGCTAATATACTAAGATAGGAGGAATTATGAATAATTGTTGCTTTACTGGTTACTTTACTGAAAACCCAAGAACTTCCGTTGTTGGCGACATAGTGCTAGCGGAGTTTGTGGTGGTAACATACACGTATAGAAAAACCAAAAGTACTGGAGAAAAGAGCAGAATACCCACATACTTACATTGCGAAGCGTGGCACACTGGCGCAGAGACTCTAGAAAGATTCGCCACACAGGGTACTAAGATTACCTTTAATGCAACCGCTAAGAATACATCTAAAGACGATGATAATATTGTATTCAGAATTAATGAATTTGACCTATGTGGTGAAGAATAAAGGAAGAACATGAGAAAAAAAAGAATATTATTCTGTAGCGAAGCTACATTCCTAAACACTGGCTACGCTACATATACTAGAGAGATTATGAATTATCTCCAGAGTACTGGCAAATATGAATTAGCAGAATTAGCTTCTTATGCAAACAAGGGTCATCACTACGGAGATGTAGTGCCTTGGGAATTTTATGGAGTTCAACCTCATCCACAAGATAGTAAAGAAATACAAGATGAATATAAATCAAATCCAACTTATCAATTTGGTGAGTATAGATTTGAAGAAGTTTGTTTAGATTTTAAACCAGATGTAGTCTGTGATATTAGAGATTTCTGGATGATGGACTTTGCAGACAGATCACCTTTTAGAAAATTCTTTAAGTGGTGCATCATGCCAACCGTAGATGCTGCGCCTCAAGGTAGGCAATGGATAGAAACATATGCTTCAGCAGATGCGTGTTTATCATATTCAGATTGGTCTGGAGAGGTACTTAAAGATCAATCTGGCGGTAAAATTAATTATCTTGGCTCTGCACCACCATCTGCACATCCAGCCTATAAGCCTCATGGAAACGTAGAAGAATTCAGAAGAACCTTGGGAATAAGTCCAGATTTAAATATTATTGGCACTGTAATGCGTAACCAAAGAAGGAAATTATATCCTGATCTTTTTGAGGCTTTTAGCAAATTGTTGAAAAATGTTGATAAGCCTAATCAATATGCTCTCTATTGTCACACAAGCTATCCAGATATGGGCTGGGAAATACCAGAACTATTGCAACAATACAATCTGTCTTCTAAAGTGTTATTTACCTACGTATGTCCAGACACAATGAAGCCATTCCCGTCTTATTTTAGAGGTGCTGTAATTCAGTCGCCCTATACTGGTAAGAATAATGCTGTTCTATGTAGCGTCAGGAATGGTTTAAGTTACGAAGATTTAGCCTCTATTATGAGTTTATTTGATTTGTATGTTCAGTATGCAAACTCTGAAGGATTTGGCTTACCTCAAGTGGAAGCTGCCGCTTGTGGTGTGCCTGTAATGTCTGTAGATTACTCAGCAATGACTAGCGTTGTTAGGCAATTGTCAGGCACTCCAATACCAACTAAAGCGCTGTATAAAGAACTAGAAACTGGATGTTATAGGGCTGTTCCAGATAATGATGCTGCTGCTAAATTAATACAAGAATTTTTTGAAACACCATCTTCTATGCGTAAAATTAAAGGCAATGAAGCTCGACAAAGTTTTTTAGAAAAATTTCAGTGGGATATCAGTGGAAAACAGTGGGAAGATTATTTTGATAGTGTTGAAATTATTGACGATGAACAAACATGGATGTCACCAATAAATATAGTACATCCTGAACAAATGTCTGATAAGGTTAAAAATATGGACTGCCACACTCAAGCTCAATGGCTTATAGCAAGAGTCTTAGGAAATCAAAGCAAACTTAATACACACATGGAGTCAAGATTGACTAGAGATTTGTTATATAAATGCTCAACTTCAGTTACTGGCGGTATGTATTTTAACGAGTCTTCTGCTCAGTTTGATAGTAAAAATGTAAGAGCAGATTTTGACATAGACAAAGCTTACAACCATATGCTAAATCTAGCACAAAGACACAATCACTTTGAGGAAATGCGGAGAAAGGCGTTTGATATAAAATGAAAATATTATATATAGGGCATTATAGAGAAAGTGGTGGATGGGCTAAAACATCTTTGGACCATATACTATGTTTAGATAATGCTGGGGTAGATATAGTTTGTAGATCTGTCGATTTAACACCTAACGCTACCTCTAAGGAATTACCAGCAAGAATCAAAGAGCTAGAAGAAAAAGACCTTAACAATGTAGACTACTGTATACAATCATTGCTCCCACATCAATTAATTGGAACTGGTAAATTCAAGAAAAATGTAGCAATGTTTGTAAGTGAAAATAGTACAATCAAACACGTTTGGCTTGATGATCTTAGACAAATGGACGAAGTGTGGGTTCCAAACAATTACAACAAAGAAGTTCTACAAAGGGATGGCTTAGATAACGTAAAAGTAGTGCCGTATGCATTTGATGTCTCTTCTTACGAAAAGTCTGATAAACAAATATCACTTTACCCGATAGACAATAAATTTAAATTTTATTTTATTGGATCTACAGAAGGAAGGGGCGATATCTCTGGAGATAGAAAAAACATAACATCCTTATTGAAATCATATTATTCTGAATTTGTAAATGGTGAACAAGTTTGTCTAGTGATTAAACTCAAAATGTTTAATAAAAAACCAGAGGAAACAAAAGCTCTAGTTGATCGAGAAGCTAAAAGAATCAGAGATTCATTAAGAATGCATAAGGATGAATCTAAATATCCACAACACGTTGTCTGGTCAGAAGAAATAGACGAAGAAATGATGCAAGGTCTCCATAGAAGTTGCGATTGTTATGTAACGATGTCTCATGGGGAAGGTTGGGATGTGCCAGCGTTTGAAGCTATGTGTTATGGAAATACTCCTATCTGTCCAAAAGAAGGAGGACACTTAGAATATATTGATGGCAACAACCTAGATACTGGGAAATTGCTGAACGGTGTTTATAATGTATGCTGTAATCTTAATCCAGCATTCAACGAAATAGGCACTGGCAAAGAGGAATGGTTCTGCCCCAGTGAATCAGAAATGAAAAAAGCTATGAGATATTACTACGAAAATAAGAATAATATCGACAGATTAGTAGGTAAGAAGCAGGCAGAAAAGTTCTCTTATGAGAATGTAGCAAACATTATTAAGGAGAATTTGAAATGAATTTAACAAAAAGAATTATCAGCGCCTGTAACAATGATCAAGAAGATACATTAAATATACTTCTAATGCATGGTAATGAAAGGTATGAATCTTTCCTTGCTAAAACGGGCCATACATTTTATTGTCCAATGCTACAAGATACTGTCTGGGAAAAATCAATTGAAGAACGACCAGAAAATATATACTTGTTAGGTAAAGACGCAACAAACTACCAGTTTTTGACTGCTTTAAATTTTGATGTAGCTATAGGTCAAAACAGAAGTACTGATTGGGCTGTCATTCAAAATATAAGTAATATATTACAAATACCAACAATCTTACTAGAGCGATATCCACCCCCTTCATCAAAAGAATATAATGAAAAAACAGAAGAAATAAAACGTATCTCAGCAGATATTAACGTATTTGATAACAATACTTGCCAAAAGATGTGGGGATTCATGAACTCAATCACCATAGAAGATCCTGTCTCAAGAGATTATTTTTATGATAAGGATGAACAAAGAGATAACGACCTAATGACAGTGGTTCATAATCGAGATGCTGACCCTAGATTAAACGCCATATGGGATTTTGTATCATCAGAGTTTCCAGATATTAAACCTATTGGTAAGTTTAGGGATTTTTCTAACCATTGCAACACGGTTCATGAGTTAACAGATGAGTACAATAAAACAAAGATATATGTAAATATGAATACAACGACTTGCTCATCGTTGAAGGAGGCTATGCTTTGCGGTTGTGCAATTGTAACCATGTCTGATGAGTTAAACGATGTAATCGAAGACGGTGTGAATGGATACATGTGCATGGACTTGTTAGAAATGAAACAAAAAATTAAAATACTTCTTGATAATCCAGATATGGCAAAAGACATGGGCAAGAAAGCAGCGAAGTCCTTAGAAGGAAAATACACTGTTGAAAGTTTTACAGAATCTTGGGGAGAAATATTTAACACAATTAAAAAAGGAATTAAACAATGAAATTGAATATAGCTAAGACTAAAGACCAAGAAATCGAAGGGTATCATAATGTCCTTGCAGAAGAAAAAGACGTTGTAGAAAATATAGAAAAGGTAATTAATAACTCTTGCACTGAAGTACTTTGCTTAAACTCGTTGGAGAATCTAAGTTTTGATCTTGGAATGAATACATTTTCAAGATTACTAAACAAGGTAAGAAATAATGGTACTCTAAAGATAGCTGGTTTAGATTTTAAATCTTTATGTAACTCTTACATAACAGGAAAAGTTTCTAATCAAGATATCAATGCAGCTATTTCCAATTTAAACACTGTGTATGATCAACATGACATTGTAAAGCATTTAGAGCAAAACAATTTTGTTGTAGAAACACTTGCTCTTAAAGGTCAAACTTTTCAGATAGAAGCAAAAAGAGTTAAAAATAATGCCTAAATCAAAAAAACAAAGGAATGTTGCTGCAATCAAACCTATAGATAGGAAAGATCAGCCCTTTGTTACGATTATACTAATATGCGACAAGCCAGCTCATAGGATGAAGTCTTACGGACCTACCCCACTAATACAACTAAATAAGAAGAAACAAAAGTTAATAGACCAACAAATAGAAATAATTAAACATGCATTTGAAAATTTTGAAATTATAATGTGCTGTGGTGGAGATTCTTTAAAAATATCAAACTACGTTTACTCTAGGCATAAAGATATCAATATAAGGATCGTAGAAAATCAAGTATATCAAACTTCAAATTCTTGTGAAAGCTTAAGGATATGTCTGACTAATACAGGGAATGACAACGTGTTAGTAATGAGTGGATACACAAAAGTAAATAAAGGTCTCTTTAGGAATTTTGACTTTATGCATTCACATGTTATAGCTACAAAAGATTTTGCCAAAGGTTTTGATATTGGTTTAAATATTGGCAAGTCTAATAAAGCAGAACATTTTTCCTTTGGGGCAACTTTGTGCTGGCTAGAAACTACATTCCTAAGAGGCGAACATATCATACAAAATTTTTGCAGAATTTTAGCTCAGGAAGAATATAAGAAAAAGTTTATATTTGAAGCACTAAACGTATTAATACAAGAAAACCATTCACTCCATGCTAAAGTTATAAACAATAAAAGAATACTTAAAATAGATAATATCAGTACATACAACGCTTTAATAAAGGGAAACAACAATGAAGTTTGTTATAGATAACTACGTAGAACATAACCATACTCAACCTTTGTATTTCCATAAGCACATCAGTGATTATGAAGATCATGAAGCTGTATTACTAAACAATCATGGAAGCGGAACTTATGATACTTTTGATGAATTACAGCCTGATGTTTATATTACAAGTGCTAGTTTAATTTCTCAAGAAGCGGTACAGTATTTGTCAGAGAATCCTATTTCAACATGTATCAATATACAAAATATTAAATCTAGTGAAGTGCTTGTGTTAGAAGAAATAATTAGAGAAAAAGGAATCAATTGCTTATTTTTCTTTGGTAATCACCACAAGCGAGTTCAGCCTATAACTAAAAAAATAAGATATCAAAGAATAATGGACTGTGCAGATCTCAACTTGAATATAGCAGATAGTGAACTTAAATACAGTATGGAAAAATTAATACTATGCGCTGGCGATGTAGAGATTAAAAATTATGGAGAAACTTTTCACATTAGCTCTACTGATTCAGAACTAGGCGGTGCTATAGATTTTACCTTACCAGCACATTTATTAAAAACGCTATACTCAAACTATCAAGAAATCATATTGGCAGACTGCAACTATTCGCTAAGTCAATGTTTTTTCGACGCTCTTTCTATAGGGAAGAAAGCTTACTATGATGTTATTGCTGACAACGAAAGAAAAGTAATTGCGCAAAGTGTAAAGACCTTGTTTGGAGAAGATTATGACTTATACTACGCTTCCGAGAACAGGACTACAGACTTTAGTAAAATACAAGAAATAGTTTTAGAGAAACATACATCTTACAATAGAACTAAAACATTGTTGTCTCAAATTCCTAACGCAATACCTGTAGGTTCATAATGATTATAAAACAAGACATAACGCTGTTTACTCACTTATTCTATAGAAGTCCTGCCAAGTATCTATTAGATCAGCTAAGAACTTTGGGCGATCATAGCGTAAGAATATCGTTACTAGAAGAAGGCAAGTATAATGACGAAATATTAGATCATGCAAATAATATTTTTTCAGATGTTAATCAGATAGTAATGACAGAGAATAGAGGTTCAGACCAATGGGGATTATACAATCTTTACTTAGAGTTTTTAGATGACGTAGATTCAGATTGGATATTTTATACACACGACAAGCACCTTTCTAAACTAGATTGGCTTGATGAAATATCAGAACCATTATTAGAATATGATGGCTTAGAGGAAAAATTAGAAGATTTTGAAATAGGAATGATATCTACAAAGAATTGGAAACTTAAAGTAGAATCAGAAAGTGATATAACTGACAGGGTGAAAGAATTACCACAATCAAAGCGAGCCTTTCTTGTTAGACAGAGGCATACACTGTGCTGGCTTAGAGAGCTACAATTTATACTATTACAGAATTCAGGATTTCAAGATATGGATAATGTAAACCCAGAATTTACAGCTGGTAATGTATTTTTCATTAGAGCTAACATACTATCTCAAGCATTACAATGTGTGTTAGATCCAAATTTTTTCGAGACAGTATACAGAATGGATGGAGATGTTTCACATGCTTTAGAAAGATTTTACTTTTATGTATCAACATCTTTAGGATTCAAAAATAAATTTGTTGGAGAAAAAGAGGAGATTACAATGACAGACCACAGTGAAGAGGTAGTAAAATGAACTTTGGATTCTATATATCAAACGTGAAAAAAGACGAGCAAGCCTTAAACAGTTTTGCTCCAGTAATAGCATCTGCGTTGGAAGATGGAACTTTATCAGACTCAAGTATTTTTTTTGATGTTTCTGGAAGTTGTTTTCCAGAACTAAAGTGTGGAATGTTCAATTCAACTGATTTAGCACACTTCAAAGGAAGTCTATTTTTTATAGAGCAAAACCTAATCAGAAAAATTACTAATTGTATTAATAAGATTGATATATTTTTGGGATATGGATTTGGGCAAAGGGATGTGCTTAACATATTATTTCTACTTAACCAAAAAGCTAAAGTTAGTATTATAGCCAGAACAAAAGGAGATGAAGAAGATATATATAGAATTACAGGAGTTAAAGCTATTGGGACTGCTGAAACACCTGAAGACATAATAAAGTTAATGAAAGAGAATAGCCATGAAGATTAACGAACATAAAAAAGAAATTATCCAAATGTATTGTGATGAAAAATGCAGTACCTATGAGATAGCAGAAAAGTTTGAGACATACCCAAATAAAATTAGACGCTTCTTGAAAAAAGAAGGTATAAGAATATATGATAAAGCTGAAGCTCAGGGCAATGCCATCAAAAGAGGTAGATCAAAAATACCAACTAAAGGAAAGAAAAGATCTAAAGAAGAAAAGTTAAAAATTAGTTCTACTCTAAAAAAGTCATGGGATAATATAGATCCTGAAAAATATAATGAACGTGTTAGTATCGCTAAGAAAAATTTTGATAGTAAGACAGATTTAGAGAAGAAAGAAATGCGCAACGCTGCTACGAAAGCTATCAAACAAGCTGCGGTAGAAGGCTCTAAACTAGAAAAGTTTTTAAAATATGAACTATCTAAAGAGGGATATATAATAGAAATTCATAAGAAAGACCTGATAGCAAACGCAAATTTAGAAATTGATATGTATTTTCCTGAGTTAAAAACTATTATAGAGATAGATGGACCATCTCATTTCCTGCCTATTTGGGGTGAAGAAAAGCTAAAAAAACAAATAAAGGCAGATCAAAATAAAACAGGGTTGATTTTAAGCAAGGGACTTGCTATAATAAGAGTGAAAAGCTTGTCAGACTCTTTGGCGCTATCAGTCCAAGAGAAATTAAAGAACGAGTTGCTTGTGATTTTACAGTCAATTCAATCAAGTTTTCCACCAAAGTCGAAGAGATATATTGAAATTGAAATATGAAAGGATCAATATGCAAATGCTAGAAGAAGAAAATGACCTATTTGAAGGAGTAGAAGAATTGAAGACACCATCAAATACTGATACGTCAGTAAAAAATGTAGTAAATGAAGATGTTCCGTCAATGCTGTCACCAGAGTGGCACGACTACGCTATGACGTTGTTTCAGGAGGATGAGCTAATGAATGGTCATCCTCTAGTAACAGGGCTTAGAAGAGTGTCTGAGCTTGTTCTGGGGCCAATGTCATTCAGTGGTCCCACTTGGGTAAAGCCTACAGATCGTGACGATCATCATGGCAGGGCTACTGTTATATTTACCATAGAATTTGCCAATGGGCTAAAATGCTCAGAAGTGGCAGATTCGTGGGAGGGTAATACAGACGACATGTTTTGTGCTTTTGCTGTAGCAATTGCTAGCACCAGAGCAGAAGCTAGAGCTTTAAGAAAGGTTCTTAAGATCAAGGGTGTAGCAGCAGAAGAACTGACCAAGAAAGATACTGCAAAAATTGTTCGTGATCTGTCTAAGCAAAACAATAGTAGTGCTGGAGAGTATGACGATCAGGGTAGAATGAGTGATGCACAATACAACTTTATTGATGTCAAGTGCAAGCAGTTAAACGTAGATGGAGGAAAGTTATTTAAGGATATGTTCAAGGTAGATCAGAATCGTAAGATCTCAAAGAAAGTAGCAAGTGATATTATTGACGTTCTCAATAACTATCAAAAAGACAAAAGTACAATTCCTAGTGAATTGAAGGGTTATAACCAAGAGTGGAGAAATTAAATGAAACTAACTTATACGACAACTAATAATAGAATTACAGCAGAGTTTGAAGCAGATACGCACAGAGAATTATTTACTCAAGTATCAAGATTCCAAGAAGTTTTTGAGGAAACTAAATGTGGAAAATGCGGTTCTGAAAATATAAAATTTGTAGTCAGAACTGTAGATGAAAATGAATACTTTGAACTACGCTGTGCTGACTGTGGAGCTAAACTCGCGTTTGGTTCTATGAAGAAGGGTGGTGGACTATTCCCCAAGCGCAAAGATGGTGACACTTGGCTTCCTGATAATGGGTGGCAAAAGTGGAATCCAAAGACCAAGCAGATGGAATAGTAACTAATAAATTTAGGGGGTGTTAAATCACCCCCTTTTTTTATGACTTTACTCTAAATATTCCAATTGGAAAAATAGACCATAGCTTGTTTTACTTCCAATGCTATCAGGACTAGAAGAAATGGCTACAAACCAATTGTGCTGCGAGTCTGTGTGCTGCTCTCCAAGCTTGGTAGTCCACCCTTTTGCGCTCTGGTTTGAGTCACCAAT
>MDTG01124147.1_pt1 | contig 19148 bp, 29 predicted proteins | sample 811421 | NCBI WGS metagenome assembly MDTG01 (sample SAMN05326645, study PRJNA326480) | marine metagenome | isolation source: seawater | place: Pacific Ocean: South East | collected 2011
GAATTCCTGAATTAATATATCCACTTAAAGTTCCGCAATCTAAATATTTTCCTCTAAAAATATTTCCATAAAATTTATTTTTTTTATAAATTAAATTTTTAATTGCGTCTGTAACATGTATTTCTCCACCTTTGCCAGGTTTTAACATTTTTATTTCTTTAAATATCGTTGTAGATAAAATATATCTTCCTATAATTGCGTAATTTGATGGCGCTTTTTTGACACTAGGTTTTTCTATAACATCATTTATTTCAAAGTAATTTTTTTTTTTATTTTTGAAGGACAAAATACCCCATCTTGAAACTGTTTTTTTTTCAACTCTCTTTGTGGCTATAATTGATCCTTTCGTTTTTTTATGTAATTTAATCATTTCTTTAGAACAATTATTTTTAACAATTAAATCATCGGGTAGAAGCATCAAAAAAAAGTTATTTTTAATATATTTTTTACACCTCATTAATGCGTCGCCTGTGCCTTTTGGTTTGTCTTGGTAAACAAATTTTATCATTTTTTGATATTTTTTAAGTTTTTTAAATTCTTGTATGACTCTTTTATCTTTTTTCTTTTTGATTATTTTCTTATAAAAATTATCATTAAAAAAATATTTTTTGATCGGCAGTTTTTTTTTAGAAATAATAAAGATAAACTCTCTTATACCTGCCTCTAGACATTCTTCTAAAATATATTCTAAGTTTGGTTTTCCATTAATAGGCATTAGTTCTTTAGGAATTACACTAGTTAGTGGAAGCATTCGGGTACCTAATCCAGCTAATGGAATAATAGCTTGTTTTATCATATGATTCTTATAATAGTTATTATCACTTAGGTAAACAAATGAAAATAATTAAAAGTAAAGTTAAACTACAAAAAGAAATTTCAAATGTCAAAAATTTATCTTTTATCCCAACAATGGGTGGTTTCCATAAAGGTCATGTTTCTTTAATCAAAAAATCAAAAAGAATTTACGGAAAATCATTGGTTTCCATTTTTGTAAATCCTAAGCAATTTAATGAAAAAAAAGATTACAATAATTATCCGCGCAATTTAAAAAAAGATCTTTTTATTCTAAAAAAATTAAATGTTGACATTGTATATTTACCAAATAAAAAAGAAATTTTTAGTTTCAAAGTAAAAAATAAAGTTTTTTTACATAATTTTTCTAAAAAGCTATGCGGTATATCGAGAAAAGGTCATTTTGAAGGAGTTTTAAACGTAGTAAATCGTTTTTTGGAAATTATTAATCCTAAATATTTATTGTTAGGAGAGAAAGATTTCCAACAAATGTTCTTAATTAAAAATCATATTAAAAAAAGAAAAATAAAAACCAAAGTTATTTCTTGTAAATTAATAAGAGAAACAAATGGAGTTGCGGCATCAACAAGAAATAAAAATTTAAGTAAAAAGCAGATGAAAATAGCTTCTAGCGTCTATAATTTTTTAAAAATTAAGAAAAAATCACATGATATATTATCAAAAAATTTTCAAAAGAAGTTATTGAGAATTGGAATAAGCAAAATTGATTATTTAGAATTATTAAACTTAAAATCCTTAAAAAAGATTAAAAGTACAAATGAAAAATATAAAATTTTTATCGCTTACTATCTAGGTAATGTTCGTTTAATTGATAATATTTAATTTAAAAAATAATAGGAGCCTAAACCTAAGAATGATAAAAAGCCTATTACATCTGTAATAGTGGTAACAAATACACTTGAGGCGAGAGCAGGATCAACATTTATTTTTTTTAAAGAAACTGGCACTAAAATTCCAAACAATCCAGCAACAATCATATTTAATATCATCGATACACCTATTAACATTGATAGATTAATATCTTTAAACCAAAATTGAACTATTAAAGCAGTAATTACTGCAAAAATAATTCCATTTAAAATACCTATAATAAACTCTTTACCAACAACAGTATTAAAATTGCTAGTTGAAATTTCTTTTTTTGCTAAAGCTCTTATCGTGACTGCAAGAGTTTGCATACCAGCATTACCTCCCATTGACGCAACAATTGGCATTAAAAAAGCTAATGCAACCATTTGTTCAATAGAAGCTCCGAAAAAGCTGATAACCCAAGTCGCTAAAAGTGCTGTGAATAAATTAAGTAGTAGCCAATTGAATCTTCTTTTGGTTTTAATGACAACGCTATCGGTAATTTCTTCATCACCTACCCCTGCAAGTCTTAAAGCATCTTCTTCAGCCTCTTCTTGTACAACAGTTACAACATCATCGCCCGTTATCATACCAACTAACTTATTATCTTTATTGACAACACCCGCTGATACTAGATTGTAGTTTTCGAATGTTAGACCAACTTCTTCTTTGTCCATATTTACAGAAATTAAAACAGGCATTTCGGTCATAATAGAATTCATTTTTGACTCTCTAGGTGTTCTTAAAACTCTTGACGATGGAACAGTACCAACTGGTTTAAAATCATTGTCTACAATAAATATTTCTAAAAACTCTTTTGGTAAATCTTTATTTTCTCGAAGGTAATCAATAGTTTGACCTACACTCCAATTACTTGGAACGGCAGTAAACTCCCTTTGCATAATTCTTGCAGCTGAGTCCTCTGGATAACTTAAGCCTTCTTCAAGTAAAAACTTATCTTTCGGTGGAAGTTTTTCTAATATAGCTTTTTTTTTCTCTTTATCTAAATTTTCTAAAATTTTTATTGAGTCATCAGACTCCAGTCTTTTTATAATATTAATAATTGACTCATTGGATAAAATTTGAAGAACTTCACTTTGAATAGACTCATTTAATTCTATAAATATGTCTGGATCAATTTTAAATTCTTCAATCTCAATTAATTTTGTTCTTGTTTCGCTTGATAAATTTTCAATTAAGTTAGCAATATCTGACTCGTGTAAATCCTTTAAGGTTTGATTGATAAACTTTATATCGGATGTCTGAATTTTTTCAGAGAAAGTATTGATAAACTCCTTGTTAAAATCTAAATTTACCTTTTTATTTCCAGTTGATTTAACTAAAGTCATAAAAAACCTCTGATTGTTTTTTGAGACTAATAGTCCATAATAAGATAAATTTCAAACTAAATGATTATAGAAACTAAAATCAGTAAAAGACGAATTACCTACAAATACGCGATGAAAGTTCTTAATAACCGTGTAGAAAAACTAAAAACTGGCAAAGGAAGAGAATTAATTTGGATATTAGAGCATCCAACTACCTACACTGCGGGTATTAGATCTTCAAATAACGATATTCTAGATAAAAATATTAATATAATAAAAACTAATAGAGGTGGAAAAATTACATTACATAATCCTGGTCAAAAAATAATCTACTTTGTTATAAATCTAAATAAAAGAAAAAAAGATATAAGAAGATTAGTTAATATTTTAGAAAAAAGCATTATACAATTTCTTAAAATTTATAATATTGATGCGAAAAGAGATAAAAAAAATATCGGTATTTGGGTTGGAAATAAAAAAATTGCCGCAATAGGAATTAGAGTTTCCAGATGGATTGCTTTTCATGGATGTTCTATAAACATAGATAATAATCTTGATAATTATTTAAAAATCAATCCATGTGGATTAAGTAATAAAAAAGTAACCTCTATGTCATTTGAAAATAAACAAATTTTCAAGAATATAAATTTTAATCTTAAAAAAGTATTTTTAAATAATATTTCTAAAGTTTAATTTTTTTGTTTAAAAATTCCTCAAAATAATTTGGATATTTAGCCTTAAAATTATATTGCACATTATTTATCATAAATTTTATTTTATACGCATGTAGCATCAAATAGTTTGTTTTCTTTGCAATTTTAAATTTTTTGAAATCTAGAAAATATTTTGTGTCACCAACTATAGGATAACCAATATTATAAAGTTGTCTTCTTATTTGATGTTTTCTTCCTGTAATAGGGTTCAATTCTGCATAAGAAAAATAATCATTACTTTTTATAACTTTTAAATGCGTCACCGCTTTTTGTTTAATCTTCTTATTTTTTTCAAAATAAATTAAATCATCTTTAAGGATTTTTTTAAAATTTGGAATTTTATTATGAGTTAGTGCTAAATATGTTTTATGTATTTTTCTGATTCTAAAAAGAGATGTAAATAATTGAGCATACTCTCTATTCTTAGCAATGATTAATATGCCAGACGTTTCCTTGTCTAATCTATGTACTATGTATGGTTTTTTATCGTAAAAAAATTTTGAGTCTTTTAAAATATCAATTATATTTTTAAATGATTTTGTTCCTGACTGAACTGCTATACCAGCTGGTTTATTTACTACTAGGAAATTCTCATTATCTTCAATAATATAATTTTCATAACCTTCTTTTTCTTTTTTGGTAGGTGTGTATTTTATCGTTTTGCTTCTGGTTAATATCTTGAATTTCGAAATATCGTAAACTAAAACCACGTCGCCTCTTTGAACTCTATAAGATGACTTTGTTTTTTTCTTATTGATTTTAATTTTATTAGATCTTATTAGTTTCTCCACCAAAGATTGTGGAAGATTTTTTACCTTTTTTTTAAACCATTTATCAAATCTAGAATTATGATAATCATTGTCTACAATATAAGTTTGTGGCATTTTAGCTAAACTTATTTACTAGCTGTTTTTGGGATCGTCTCTTTTTCTTTTTTTTCAATTTTTTTTGGTTTGTCAATTTTCTTTGCGTCAGGATTTCTATCTACTAATTCAATTACAGCTAAAGGTGCATCGTCTCCTGTTCTAAACCCTGCCCTTAAAACTCTGCTGTATCCACCTTTTCTTGATGTGTATCTTTTTGATAATACTCCAAAAACTTTTGTTACAGATGTTTTGTCTTGTAGTTTAGAGAATAATCTTTTTTTATTGCTTAGTTTATTTGTTTTTCCAATAGTAATTACTTTGTCTATCTGCGGCTTAAGCTCTTTTGCTTTAGGCAATGTTGTAATTATTTGCTCATATTTAATTAAAGAATTGAGCATATTTTTGAACAGAGCTTTTCTATGCTCGCTAGTTTTATTTAATTTTCTATATCCAATGCCGTGTCTCATTATGCTAGTAATTATTTTCCTCTAATTTTTTAGAAAGTTCAGCTATATTGTCTGGTGGCCAATTTGGTATTTCCATACCCAAATAAAGAGACATTGTATTTAGCACTTCTTTAATTTCATTAAGAGATTTTCTTCCAAAATTTGGTGTTCTTAGCATCTCAGGTTCAGTTTTTTGGACAAGATCTCCTATATAAATTATATTATCATTTTTAAGACAATTCATAGATCTAACAGATAATTCAAGTTCTTCAACTCTCTTTAATAAGTTTCTATTAAATTCAGGTTCAACACTTTTAACTTCCTTAACTGTTTCTTGTGGGTCCTCAAAATTGACAAACATTGAAAGCTGATCTTGAAATATTCTTGCTGAATAAGCAATAGCATCCTCTGCAGCAATAGTTCCATTTGTTTCTACAGTCATTAAAAGTTTATCGTAGTCAAGTGCGCTACCAGCTCTAGTATTCTCTACCGCAAACGAAACTTTTTTAACGGGACTAAATAATGAATCTATAGATATTAGTCCTAATGGACTTTCTTCCGATCTATTTTTAGGCGCAGCTATATATCCTTTTCCTGTACTAATCATTAATTCCATGTGAAAATGTGTTTTTTCATCTAAGTTACAAATAGTTTGTTCAGGATTTAAAATTTCAATTTCTGGTACTAAAGTGATATCTTTTGCTTTTACTTCTTTAGGTCCTTTAATATCTAAAATAAGTTTTTTTGAACTTGTTGATGAAGATTTAATTGCTAGATTTTTTACATTTAAAACAATATCTGTAACATCTTCTCTGACTCCTTTTATTGATGAAAATTCATGTAACACACCGTCTATTTGAATTGCTGTTACTGCTGCTCCTTGAATAGAAGATAAAAGTATTCTCCTTAAAGAGTTGCCAATTGTTTGTCCGAAACCTTTTTCCAAAGGCTCGGCAACTACCTTAGCGATAGTTTTGTCTTCATTGCTTGAAATGTCAAGTTTATTTGGTTTAATTAAAGCTTTCCAGTTTTTATCTATAATATTTGATGTTGTTTCCATTATACTCTCCTTCTTTTAGGTGGTCGTGCCCCATTATGTGGCATTGGTGTTGTATCCTTAATTGATAAAATTTTAAAACCTTTTGATTGTAGAGATCTCAATGCCGTTTCTCTACCAGAGCCAGGTCCTTTAACTTGCACAGTCAAAGTTCTTAATCCTTGTTCGTAAGCTTTAGCTCCTGCATCATCCGCAGCTACTTGGGCAGCATATGGAGTTGATTTTCTTGATCCTTTAAATCCTTTTGATCCAGCAGATGACCATGAAATAACATTTCCACTTTCATCAGCAATTGAAATAATTGTATTATTAAAAGTTGAATACACATAAGCTATTCCAGATGTTATATTTTTTTTTACTTTCTTTTTTTTCTTAAAAGTAGTTTCTTTTTTAGCCTCAATAACTTTTTTTTTAGGTTCAACTTTTTTATCAGCAGTCTCTTTTTTTTTACTCATAAATTATTTCTTCAGAGGTGTTAATTTTTTTCCAGCTATGGCTATTGCTTTTCCTTTTCTTGTTCTAGCATTACATTGAGTTCTTTGACCTCTGACTGGTAGTTTTTTTTTATGTCTTGTTCCTCTATAACATGCTAAATCAACTAAACGTTTAATATTTACAGATGTTTCTCTTCTTAAGTCTCCTTCTACTTTGTGATTTGCATCAATAAATTCTCTTATTTTAAGAACTTCTTCTTCGGTTAACTCGTTTACTCTTTTAGAAGTGGGGATATTAAGTTTTTCGCAAATTTTTTTTGAAGAAAATGGACCTATACCGTGAATATAAGTTAAAGCAATGCTTACCACTTTGTTTTGTGGAATATTAATTCCTGCTATTCGAGCCATATTAAATGAGTTTAAGTTCCAAGAGCGTATTTATATTGCCTAAATATTTAAAGTCAACCCTCGATAGTGTCAATTATATCGCTAATTTCTTTATTAATTTGATCAATAGGCCTCTCTCCATCTACCACTTTTAATAAATTCAATTTTTTATAGTATTCTATGACAGGTTCTGTTGATTTCTCGTAAGTTTGGTATCTTTTAATTGCTATATCCTCGTTGTCATCAGTTCTTTTCTCTAAGGTTTGTCTTTCTGAAATTCTTTTTTTTATCGTCTCCAAACTTACTGATAATTTTAAAACAATATCAATTTTTTGGTCATGCTTTGTTAATACATTTTCTAAATAATTGGCTTGATCAAGATTCCGAGGATAGCCGTCAAAAATAAACTTATTTTGATATTCTTTATTGGATACAATATCCTCTATCAACTTATTAACTATTTCATCCGCAACTAATGAACCGGAACTCATTAATGAAGAAATTTTTTGTCCTATTGCAGAACTATTTTTAATTTCCTCTCTAAGTATTTTTCCTGTTGAAATTTGTAAAAGATTATATTTTTTGACTATAAAACTAGATTGTGTGCCTTTTCCAGCACCAGGTGGTCCGAATATAATTATATTCATAGAACTAATTATTTGCCAAATTTAGTTTTTCTAATAAGTGACTCGTATTGTGAGCTCATTAATCTTGTTTGTACTTGAGTTACCGTATCCATAGCTACAACAACTACAATTAAAATTGAAGTTCCGCCCAAATAGAATGGAATAGGATATTTTGCAATTAAAAATTCTGGCATTAAACAAACAAATGTTAAATATAAAGAACCCACTGTAGTAAGTCTTATTAAAATAGTTTCGATATATTCAGCAGTCCTTTCTCCTGGTCTTATACCAGGTATATAACCTCCATATTTTCTTAAATTTTCTGCAGTTTCTTTTGGATTAAACACTATTGAAGTATAAAAAAATGAAAAAAATATTATTCCTGATGCATATAATAACATATACAAGGGCTGACCTTGAGTGAACATTGAGGAGACTTCTAAAAATAAGTCTGACTCAGCAAAGCCGAAATTAGTTAAGGTAATAGGTAATAATAATAAAGCAGAAGCAAAAATTGCTGGAATAACACCTGCAGTGTTAATCTTTAAAGGTAAATGCGAAGATTCACCTCCATACATTTTATTTCCAACCTGTCTTTTAGGATAATTTATCAAAATTTTTCTCATAGCTCTTTCAAAAAAAACAATAAATAAAACTGTGAATATAACCAATATAAAAATTCCAACAATCATCAATGCTGATAAGGCTCCAGTTCTACCTAATTCAAAAGTTGAAGCTAGTGCTCGAGGTATCTCAGCAACTATTCCTGAAAAAATTATTAATGAAATTCCATTTCCAACACCTCGAAGTGTTATTTGTTCTCCTAACCACATTAGAAACGTAGTACCAGCTACTAAAGAAATAGTGGTAATTATTCTAAATTGTAAACCAGGATCTATTACTAAGTTTCCAGCATTTTCCAATCCGACAGAAACACCATAACCTTGTAAGCAAGCAATTAATACTGTGCCATATCGAGTTATTTGAGTTATTTTTTTTCTTCCAATTTCCCCTTGTTCTTTCAAATTTTTAAAATAATCTGAGACTCCTGTTAACAGTTGAACTATAATTGAAGATGATATGTAGGGCATTATTCCAAGAGCAAATATTGCCATCCTAGTAACAGCTCCTCCCGAAAACATATTAAACATTCCTAATAATCCTTGTTGAGAAGATGCCATTATTTCTTTAAGTGCTTGCGGATCAATACCAGCAAGTGGAACATAAGTGCCTAGTCTATAAACGATTAACAATAAAATTGTAAATAGAATTCTGCTTTTTAAATCTTTTGCTTGGCTAAAAGCTCCTGCAGTTCCTAATGACTCGCTAGACATAATTATTTATTTTTTAAAAAATTTAATTTACCACCGATTTTTTCAATTTTTTCTTTAGCTTTTTTTGACACAAAATTAGCAGATATATCTATTTTGGTTTTTAATTCACCAGTCCCCAAAATTTTAAGTTTCGAAAATTTTTTATTTATCAGCTTTGTATCTTGTAATGATTTGAGAGTTAGTTCCTCTTTAATATTTGACTTATTATTTTCAAGATAACTTTGTAATTTTGATAAGTTTAAAATAGCAATTTTTTCTTTATTAAAGTTTTTAAATCCTCTTTTTGGCAATCTTCTATACAAAGGCATCTGCCCACCTTCAAAACTTTTTATTGCAACACCAGATCTTGATTTTTGTCCTTTATGACCTCTAGTTGAAGTTTTTCCTTTTCCTGATCCAATACCTCTGCCAACTCTTATCTTTTTTTTATTATTTTTGACTAAACTATTTAGTTCCATTATTTTGTCTCTCTTTTCAATATTACCTCGGATATCTTCTTTCCTCTAATAGCGGATAATATTTTTGGCGAATTTTGTGATCTTAAACCATTTACACATGCTTTTAATACATTATGTGGATTAGCTGAACCTAAAGATTTTGCGACTACATCTTGAATACCAAGAACTTCACAAACAGATCTTATAGCTCCTCCTGCTATTATACCAGTCCCTGCTGGAGCTGTTCTCATAAAAACTTTTCCTGAACCGTTTTTACCTTTCACATCATGATGTAAAGTTCTTCCTTCTTTTAAAGGTATCTTGATAATATTTTTTTTTGCAACTTCGGTTGCTTTTTTAATAGCATCTGGGACTTGTTTAGATTTACCTTGACCTATTCCAACTGATCCTTTTTGATTACCCACAACTACTAAAGCTGCAAAACCAAATCTTCTACCGCCTTTAACTACTTTTGTAATACGGTTAATAGCTACTAGTTTTTCTTTTATATCGCTCTCTGTTTTTTTGTTTTCATTCATATTAAAATTTTAATCCATTCTTTCTTAAAGTTTCTGCAAAAGCTTTTACTCTACCATGATAACGATAACCACCTCTATCAAAATAAACTTCATTTATATTTTTTTCTAGGGCTCTTTTAGCTAAAATTTCACCAATCATATTTGATTTTTCAATCTTTTTTATTTTGTTTTTCTTCAAGTCTTTTTCTATAGTTGAAACAGAAACTAGAGTTTTATTATTTTTATCATCAATAATTTGAGCAAAAAGATTGTTTAAAGATTTTGAAATTGAAATTCTAAATCTTTTTTTATTGACACTTTTCAATTTTTTTCTATTTCTAAGTTTTCTTTTATCTTTAGTGTTAAGTTTCTTCATTATTTTTTCTTACCCTCTTTTCTTAGCACAAATTGACCTTTTTCTTTAATACCTTTGGCTTTGTAGGGCTCTACAGGTTTTAAATTCTTTATGTCAGCTGCTATTTTTGAAACTAAATCTTTATCAACTCCATTTATTTTAATTGTTGTTTGTTTTTCTACTGAAATTTTAATCTCTTTTGGTATTTTAAAGTTTACATCATGACTAAAACCTAATTGTAAATTTAATACTTCTCCTTTAATATTTGCTCTGAAACCAACACCATTAAGCTCAAGTATTTTTTCGTGGCCGTTGGAGACGCCTGTTATTGCATTATTTATTAAACTTCTATAAGTGCCCCACATGATTGATGTTTTTTTATCAATTTTTTTTTCTAAAGGTTTAATCTCAAATTCATTTTTTTCATTTAATTTTGATGCAAAAATTTTATCATTTATAGATAACTTAGTAGTCCCTTTAGGACCTGATATTGTCAAATTTCCACCTTCAATTTTAACGGTAGACTCTTTTGGGATGCTAATATTTTTTTTTCCTATTTTAGACATTAAAAAACCCTACAAATTATTTCTCCACCTAGATTATTTTTTCTAGCCTCAGTGTCTGACATGACCCCTTTTGGTGTAGACAAAATGGCTAAACCTAATCCATTCATCACTCTAGGTATGCTGTTTGCTCGTGAATAAACTCTTCTACCTGGTTTGGATATTCTTTTAATTTCTTTTATTACAGGATATCCTTCGTAATATTTAAGATTTACTTTTATATTAATCTTATTATTTTTAATTTTTTCTAGGAAATAGTCCTTAATGTATCCTTCACTTTTTAAAATTTTCAGTATGTTTTGTCTAAAGTTTGATGATGGTATTTCTATAGTCTCTAAAGACCTCATTTGACCATTTCTTATTCTTGCAAACATATCACCGATTGGATCTGTAAATGCCATTTTCCTCCTTTACCAGCTTGATTTAGTTATACCAGGAATTTTACCTGAAGAAGCCATATCTCTCAGTGCAATTCTTGATATTTTTAATTTTCTATAAACACCATGAGGTCTTCCAGAGACTTCACAACGATTTCTAATTCTTATTTTTGCAGAATTTTTCGGCAGTTTGTTTAATTTTAATTGAGCGGCAAATCTTTCAGAGAGTTCTAGCTTTTTATTCTTTATAATTTTTTTTAGTGCCGCTCTTTTCTTTGCATATTTCTTTACCAGCTTAATTCTTTTTAAATTTTTTTGTATTGCGCTTGTTTTTGCCATATGTACCTCAATTTTTTTTTATATTTATTGGAAAATTAAACTCTTTAAGAAGCTCAACAGTCCCCTCTTTGGTTTTACTGGAAGTTACAACTGTTATATCCAAACCTCTAATTTTATCAACTTTGTCAAAATTTACCTCGGGAAATATTATATGTTCTTTTATACCGAATGAGTAATTATTGGATTTATCAATTCCCTTAACCGATAGTCCTCTAAAATCTTTAATCCGAGGTAAAGCTATATTAATTAATCTGTCAATGAACTCGTACATTCTGATAGATCTTAAAGTTACTTTGGCGCCAGCGTTAGAGCCTTTTCTTGTTTTAAAATTAGAGATGGATTTTTTAAATTTTGTTATAACTGGTTTTTGTCCTGTGATTAGGGCTAAATCTTCAACAGATGCTTTAAGTTTTTTGCTATCATTTGCATCTTCACCTAATCCCATATTCAAAACTATTTTAGTTATTTTAGGAACTTCATGTCTATTTTTAACATTTAATTTACTCATTAAATTTTTAGACATTTCCTTATCATAATTAACTTTTAATCTAGGTATCATTTTTTAGCCTCTACTTTCTTTTCTTTTACAACTTTATCAATATTTTTAATATTTGATAAATGTATAAAATTTTCTTTAGAAATAATTCCACCTTTATTTTCCTTAGTCGGTTTCAAATGTTTTTTTATCATATTAATTGATTTTACTTTTACTTTGTTTAATTTCCTATTTAATTCTAATATTTCACCAGTTTTCCCTTTATCTTTTCCTGAAATAATTTTTACTTGTGTTCCTTTTTTAAATGACATTTACAGTACCTCCGGTGCAAGTGAAATAATTTTAGTGTGACCCCTCGTTCTTAATTCACGAGTAACAGGTCCGAATATTCTTGTTCCAATCGGTTCACCTTTTTCATCCGTTAAAACAACTGCATTTGTGTCGAACTGAACTTTTGAACCGTCATTTCTGTAGATTTCTTTCCTTGTTCTCACTACAACTGCTTTATGTACTGCACCTTTTTTTACTTTACCTTTAGGAATAGCATCTTTTACACTAATCACTATCAAGTCACCAACTGAAGCATAACGTCTTTTAGATCCTCCTAAAACTTTAATACACTCTACACGTTTTGCTCCTGTATTATCTGCTACCATTAATTCTGTTTGAACTTGTATCATGATTTAACTACCTGCCATGTTTTTTTCTTAGAGATAGGCTTTGACTCAATAATCGTTACAGATTGACCTTCTTTAAATTCATTATTTTCATCATGTGCGTGATATTTTTTCGTTCGTTTAATAATTTTTTCATAAAAAGGATGTTTAAATTTTCTTGTAACCTCAACGACAACAGTTTTATTATTTTTTGCACTGGTAATTATTCCTTTTAAAGTCTTTTTAGTCATTTTTTTTTAAGTTTGAGTATAATCTAGCAATATTTTTTCTTATTTGGTTATATTGAGCAGGATTTTCTACTTGGTTATTAATTTTTCTAAATCTAATATTAAACAAATCTTTTTTCAAAGTCATAATCTTTTTTTCTGCTTGATCTTTAGTCAATTTTTTATCATCTTTTTTTTTGTTAGCCATATTACCTCTTTATAAACTTAGTTTTTATTGGAAGTTTTGCTGATGCTTTATATAATGCCTCTCGTGCAGTTTCCTCTGTTACTCCATCAATTTCAAATATTATTCTTCCAGGTTTAACTCTACATGCGTAATATTCGGGAGAACCCTTACCTTTTCCCATTCTGACTTCTGTTGGTTTTTTTGAAACGGGAATGTTAGGAAAGATTCTTGTCCAGACTTTACCAGTTCTTTTCATATATCTTGTCAGAGCAACTCTGGCAGCTTCTATTTGTTTACCAATTACTCTCTCGGGTTCCATAGCTTTAAGTCCAAATTGACCGTAGTTTAATTTAATGGCTCTTGAAGCTTTCCCGTGTATTCTTCCTTTAAATGCTTTTCTATATTTAGTTCTTACTGGTTGTAGCACTTTTTACCCTTTCTTTTTTTTCATTTTCGACATCTTTTGCCATTAACTCACCCTTATAAATCCATACCTTGACTCCAATTATTCCGTAAGTAGTTAATGCTTCTCCAAATCCATAATCAATGTCTGCTCTTAATGTATGGGAAGGAATACTTCCTTCTCTTAACCATTCAGTTCTAGCGATTTCATTACCCGCTAATCGACCGCTTAACATAACTTTAATTCCTTTGGCATTTAATCTCATTGCTGACTGCATTGCCCTTTTCATGGCCCTTCTATATGCTATTCGTTTAACTAACTGTTGAGCGATGTTTTCAGCCACAAGATTAGCGTTCAATTCTGGTTTTTTGATTTCTTTAATATTTACATTTACGTCTCCATCAGTAATTTTCATTTTATTTTTTTTAATTTTTTCAATATCAGCACCTTTTTTCCCAATAACAAAACCAGGTCTAGATGTGTGAATTGAGACGGTACACTTTTTTGAAGATCTCTCAATTTTGATCTCAGAAACACCAGAATTTACAATATTTTTTTTAATATACTTTCTTATTTTAAAATCCTCTATCAAAAATCTTCCAAAGTCTTTCTTTTTAGCAAACCATGTAGAGTCCCATCCTCTATTAATTCCGAGTCTTAAACCAATTGGATTAATTTTTTGTCCCATTATTTATTTTCCTTTTTCTTTAATTTTTTTTCTTCAAGTATAATAGTAATCCTACTAAATGGTTTTTTAATTGGCGAAGCTCTACCTTTTGCTCTAGGTCTGAATCTTTTCATTACTAAAGATTTACCAACAAAAGCTTCTTTTACAAAAAGATTATCAATGTCATATTGATAATTATTTTCAGCGTTTGCAATCGCAGATTTTACAGTCTTGCTTACATCTTTTGCAATTCTTTTTCTAGTAAACTCTAAATCTCTCAAAGCCATGTCTGCCTTTTTACCTTTTATAAAATTTAAAACTAACGCTAATTTTCTTGGGCTAGATCTTACATTTTTATTTACTGCTTTAACAATTAAGTTATTTTTTTCCATCAGCGCCTCCTGTAGGTTTATTTGAAGCTGAAGGTTTTGCTCCTTCAGAAGAGGCTGCTGCAGCTTTTTTGTCAGCAGGCGTGTGACCTTTAAAGGTTCTTGTTGGAGCAAATTCACCCAGTTTATGTCCAACCATCTCCTCAGAAATTGTTATTGGAATGAAAGTTTTACCATTGTGTATCATGAAGCTATGACCAACAAAATCTGGAATTATAGTAGAATTTCTTGACCAAGTCTTAATCGGTTTTTTATTACTAGCATCTTTAAGTTTATCAATTTTTTTTAATAAACTCGGATGCACAAACGGACCTTTCCAAACAGATCTTGTCATTATTTTCTTTTCTTCCTTCTTGTTATAATTAATTTGTCACTTCTTTTTGGTCTTCTAGTTTTTAACCCTTTTGCTGACTGACCCCAAGGTGAAACTGGACTTCTTCCTCCTGAAGTTTTTCCCTCTCCACCGCCGTGAGGATGGTCAACTGGATTCATAGCAACTCCTCTCGTTTGAGGTCTTTTACCTCTCCATCTGTTTCTACCAGCCTTACCAATTTTAATATTTTTTTGATCAGGATTTGAGACAACACCAATTGTTGCTGTACACGAACTATTTACTTTTCTCATTTCACCTGATGACAATTTTAAAATTGCATAATCTCCATCATATCCAGACAATGTGATAGAAGAACCAGCTGATCTTGCTAATTTTCCCCCGTTACCAGGAATTAACTCAACATTGTGTATTGAAGTGCCTGGTGGAATATCTTTCAACTCCAATGAGTTGCCTACTTTAATGTCAACGTTCTTCCCGGCTTCTATTTTATCGCCTTGTTTTAATCCTTGAGGACAAATTATATAAGCCTTTTCTTTATCTTCGTAAGTTATCAGTGCAATATAAGCAGTTCTATTTGGGTCATATTCTATCCTGTCGACTACGGCAGAAATATTTTTTTTCTTTCTAAAAAAATCTATAATTCTAAATTTATGCTTTGAACCACCTCCAATATGTCTTGAGGTAATTCGTCCATTGTTATTTCTACCTCCAGTAAAATTTTGTCCTCGTGTCAGTGATTTATAAGGTCCGCCTTTCCATAAACCACTTTTATCAACAACTACAGTTCCTCTGGAAGATTTTGTGTATGGTTTAAAAGTTTTCAATGCCATTTTAAATTCCTGTCGTTAGGTCAATACTTTGACCTTTTTTTAATGTTATAATTGCTTTTTTGTAACCTTTTTTAAATGATTGTCTTCCTTGTCTCATTTTAGCTTTTGGCTTTGAATTAATAATATTTACTTTTATAACGTTCACTTTAAAGAGTTTTTCTATATTTTTTTTAATAGTTTTTTTATTAGCTTTTCCATGGACTTTAAAAACCGTTTTGTTTTGCTCTGATAAAATTGTCGCCTTTTCAGTAATTATAGGATTTCTTATCGAGTCTATATAATTAATTTTTTTCATTTAGTATCCTATTTTGTAAATTTTTAGCAGATGTTGATGTTAAAATAACATTTTTATATTTAAATAAATCATAAATGTTTGCTCCATTTTCCATTATAAGTTTAACATCTTTGATATTTCTAGCTGACTTATGAATATTCTTAAGAGAGTCTTTATCCGATATAATTAAAACATTATTAATCTTATTTTTTTCTAAAAATTTATTAAATTCTTTTGTCTTTTTAATTTCTTTTTTAACATCAGCTAAAATATAAAGTTTTTTGTCATTATTTTTTTTTGATAAAGTCTGTGCTAATGCAATTTTTCTAACTTTTTTATTTATTTTTTTTATTTTATAAAAATTACCTTTGGGACCATGGGCAACACCACCTCCCACGAAAAGAGGAGCTTTTTTACTAGCATGTCGTGCTCCACCACTTCCTTTTTGAGCAACAATTTTTTTCGTAGATCCACGAATTTCATTTCTTTGTTTGGTTTTAGCTAATCTTGGTTTTGCGTGATTTAATTGCCAATCAATAACAAATTTTATCAACTTGTAGTTAACTTTTAATTTCACTACTGCATCTGAAATTTCAAATGTATTGCTCTTTGAACCATCTATATTTAATAAAGGGAGCTTCATTTATTTCTTACCTTTCTTGGACTCGGCTTTTTTCAATTGTGCTTGATGTTTTTCTTTAATAGTTTTTTTAGATATATTTTTAACCGACTCTCTTAACAAAACTGTAGTATTTTTTGAACCTGGAATAGATCCTTTAATATATAATAGATTATTTTCTGGGTCTGATTTAACTATTTCTAAATTAAGCATTGTTCTTAATTTGTCACCCATATGTCCTGCCATTTTTTTTCCTTTAAAAACTTTTCCAGGGTCTTGTCTTTGCCCGGTCGAACCGTGAGATCTGTGAGAAACTGAAACACCATGAGAAGCTCTTAAACCAGAAAAATTCCATCTTTTCATAACTCCTGCAAAGCCTTTTCCGATAGTTTTTGATCTTACATCTAAAAACTTTTTATCTTTAAATATTTCTATACCAAGCTCATTTCCCTCTTTATATTGTTCATTGTTTTCCACTCTGAATTCTTTAAGAATCCTCTTTGGTTCAGTATTTTTCTTTGAAAAGTATCCTTTCATCTGTTTTGTGACTTTAGAGTTTTTTATTTTAAAGAAACCAACTTTTACAGCGTTATATCCTCTCTTGTCCTTTGATATGACATCAAGAACTCTGCCTTTTTCCACTTTAATGACTGTTACAGGCACTGACTGTCCACTCTCCATGAACTCTCTTGTCATACCTATCTTTGTTCCTATTAATCCAATGCTCATAATTCTATATTTTTATTTCTATATCTACACCCGAAGCCAAATCAAGTTTCATTAACGCCTCTACAGTTTGAGGAGTTGGTTCAATAATATCAATCAGTCTTTTGTGCGTTCTAGACTCAAATTGTTCTCTACTTTTTTTATCTATATGAGGAGATCTTAAAACGGTATACCTCTCTATTCTAGTTGGAAGTGGAATTGGACCTTTTACCTGAGCCCCAGTACGTTTAGCTGTGTTAACTATTTCTTCTGTTGATAAATCAAGTATTTTGTTATCGTAAGCTTTTAAATGTATTCTTATATTTTGATTTTCCATAATTATGCTAATTTTTTTGTTACTTCGTCTTGAACGTTTTGAGGAACTTTATCATAATGACTAAATTGCATTGTATATTGAGCCCGTCCCTGAGTTGAAGACCTTAGATTATTTATATATCCAAACATATTTGCCAACGGAACCGTCGCATTTACAGCGGTCGCGTTGCCTCTTGGTTCAGTTGATGCTACTTGACCTCTTCTACTATTTAAGTCTCCTATTACATCTCCCATAAAATCTTCAGGGGTAATTACTTCTACCTTCATTATTGGTTCTAATAATTTTAATGTTGCTTTAGTGCAAGCTTCTCTAAAACACATTCTTGAAGCTATTTCAAATGCCAGGACACTTGAGTCTACATCGTGATGCAATCCATCTAATATGGTAACTTTATAGTCAATTAAAGGGAAACCTGCTAGTATCCCGCTTTCTGCAACACTCTCAACGCCTTTTTCTACCCCAGGAATGAATTCTTTTGGTATCGCTCCACCTTTAATTTTATTTTCCACTTCTCTCCCTTTGCCTGGCTCTAATGGCTCTACATTAAGGGTTACTTTTGCAAATTGACCAGCTCCTCCACTTTGTTTTTTATGAATATATGTAACCTCTGAAGAACCTAAAATAGTTTCTCGGTAGGCAACTTGAGGCGCACCAATATTAGCTTCAACTTTAAATTCTCTTTTCATTCTATCAACAATAATATCTAGGTGTAGTTCTCCCATGCCTTTAATAATAGTTTGTCCAGATTCTTCATCAGATGTAACTCTGAATGATGGATCCTCTTTTGCAAGTCGTCCAAGTGCTTCACCCATTTTTTCTTGGTCAGCTTTAGTTTTTGGCTCCACAGCAATTTCAATCACCGGATCAGGAAATTCCATAGGTTCTAGCAATATTGGATTTTTTTCATCACAAAGAGTATGTCCAGTAATTGTATGTTTCAACCCAGCTAAAGCTACTATATCTCCTGTGGTAGCTTCCTTAATATCTTCCCTGCTATTAGCGTGCATTAAAAGCATTCTACCTATTCTTTCATTTTTGTCCTTAGATGAGTTTAAAATTGATGTTCCAGCGTTTAATGTTCCGGAATAAATTCTTATAAATGTTAAAGATCCGACAAAAGGGTCATTTGCAACTTTAAATGCTAGGGCAGAGAAGTTTTCTTTTTCTTCAAACTTCATTTCAACTTTTTCATCTGATCCAACTTTAGTTCCTTCTATAGACTTAAGATCGTTTGGACTTGGCAAATAATCTATTACTGCATCCAGTAATGGTTGAACACCTTTATTCTTGAAAGCTGAACCAGTTAGGATTGGTACAAAATTGAAATTTAAGGTTCCCTTTCGAATACATTTTATGAGATCTGACTCTGATGGTTCTTTTCCTTCAAGATATGACTCCATTAATTTTTCATCCTCTTCAACTGCTGTTTCAACTAAATTTTGTCTATACTTGTTAGCTTTTTCTTTTAAATCTTCTGGTATATCAACATAATCGAATTTAGCACCAAGATCCTCATTTTGCCAAACTACACCCTTCATTTTAACTAGATCGACTACCCCTTTTAAATCAGCTTCCGAGCCTA
>MDTG01199169.1_pt1 | contig 19146 bp, 16 predicted proteins | sample 811421 | NCBI WGS metagenome assembly MDTG01 (sample SAMN05326645, study PRJNA326480) | marine metagenome | isolation source: seawater | place: Pacific Ocean: South East | collected 2011
AAAGGATGAACCCTAGGAGTGTCAATAATATCATTAATAAAGGTGGAACAATATTAAAATCTGCACGTTGTCTTGAATTTCACTCTTCAGAAGGAAGGAAAAAAGCATACCAGACGATTCAACGACATGGTATTGATGCACTAGTTGTTATTGGAGGAGACGGTACTTTCACTGGAGCAATGATTTTTCAATCTGAATTTAATATTCCTGTAATAGGTATACCAGGCACAATTGATAACGATATTTTTGGAACATCTCATACGATAGGATATGACACGGCATTAAATACTGTTATTGACGCAATAGATAAAATTAGAGATACTGCTATATCTCACAACCGTCTATTCTTTGTTGAAGTTATGGGAAGAGATGCCGGTCACATTGCATTAAATACTGGTATTGGTGCTGGAGCAGAAGAAATCTTGATTCCTGAAGAAAATATGGGACTAGAGCGTTTATTAGAATCACTTAGTCGGAGTGAAAAGTCAGGAAAATCTTCAAGTATTGTAGTTATCGCAGAAGGAGATAAAACAGGTAAAAATGTTTTTGAAATTGCAGAATATGTAGAGAAAAATATGCCTAATTATGAGGTGCGTGTTTCTGTTTTAGGTCATATGCAACGTGGTGGAAGGCCAAGTTGTTTTGACCGAGTATTAGCTTCGAGAATGGGTGTTCAAGCTATTGAATCTTTAAAAGAAGGAAAATCAAACGTGATGGTAGGACTTAAAGAAGATGAAATGATATTAACTCCTCTAGATAAAGCAATAAAGGGTAAATCTGAAATTAATAAAAATTTAGTAAGGGTATCAGATATACTTTCATTATGAATTAATTAAAATGTAATAAAATGGAAATTAGAATAGGAATTAATGGATTTGGAAGGATAGGTAGATTAGTTTTTCGTTCTGCTATGAGTCAAAGTGATGTCACTGTTGTTGGAATAAATGACTTATTAGATGCTAACCATTTAGCTTATCTTTTAGAATATGATTCAGTTCACGGTAAATATGATGGAACAATTAAAGTTGATGGAAAAAATTTAGTTGTAGATGGGAAAACAATTCAAATCTCAGCAGAACGGAACCCAGAAGCAATTGGATGGGGTGCACTCAACACTGATGTTGTTGCAGAATGTACCGGTATTTTTACTACTTTGGAAAAAGCCCAACTACATATTAATGGTGGAGCAAAGAAAGTAGTTATTTCAGCACCTTCGAGTGATGCTCCAATGTTTGTTATGGGAGTAAATCACATGGAGACTACTTCTAATCAAACAATTGTTTCCAACGCTTCTTGCACTACAAACTGTTTAGCTCCAATTGCTAAGGTGCTAAATGACAATTTTAGAATTGAAGAAGGCTTGATGACTACAGTTCATGCAACAACAGCTACCCAATTCACAGTTGATGGCCCTTCAAAAAAAGATTTTAGAGGCGGTCGAAGTTCTTTGATTAATATTATTCCTGCATCTACTGGTGCAGCTAAAGCAGTAACAAAAGTAATTCCTGATCTTGTTGGAAAATTGACAGGAATGGCTTTTCGAGTGCCAACTGCTAATGTTTCGGTTGTTGATTTGACGGTTCGTTTAACAAAAGAAACATCTTATGAAGAAATAAAAAATACAATGAGAAAACATTCTGAAACAGATTTAAAAAACATACTTGGTTATACTGAAGAACCAGTAGTTTCTCAAGATTTTATTGGTGACACTCGAACTTCAATTTTTGATGCAAATGCTGGAATGCAATTAAATTCTAAGTTTTTTAAAATTATTTCATGGTATGACAATGAATCAGGATACTCAAATAAATTAATCGATTTAGCGAAACATATAAATCAACTTTAAACTTCAATTTAGATGATTTTAGTTGTAGACAGCGGATCAACAAAAACTGATTGGATTGCTGTAGATAAAAATGGTGAAGTACTTTTTTCTACTCAAACTTTAGGACTGAATCCACAGGTGCTATCAAGTGCAATTTTAAAGGAAAGGATAATAAATAACTTTGATCTTTATCAAAATAGAAGAAAGGTTACTAATTTATATTTCTATGGCGCAGGTTGTGGTGTAGAATCACCGCAATTGAGAATAAGAAAGATTTTTGATGAAATATTTAATCAAAGTAAAATTATTATCAAAGAGGATACTTATGCAGCAGTTTACGCAGCTTCAAGTCCTAACGAAAAATGTATTGTTTGTATTTTAGGAACAGGTTCAAATTGCACCTATTTTGATGGTAATCAAATTGATCAACGTGTTGATTCATTAGGATATGTCCTTATGGATGAGGCTAGTGGAAATTATTATGGTAAACAGATGATAAGAAGTTATTTTTTCAATTCGATGCCATCAGAGCTTGCAAGGAAATTTGAGAAAGAATATGATCTAAGCGCGGATGCTATAAAAGAAAATATATATAGAAGAGAAAACCCTAACGCATACTTAGCCTCCTTTTCAAGGTTTTTGATAAAACATAAGGATAATGACGTATTCCAAAAAATAATTAATAAAGGATTGGAACGGTTTGTTAAACATCAAATTCTTCAATTTAATAATGCGACTGAGGTTCCTATCCATTTTATAGGATCTATATCTTTTTTCTTAAAAGATGAAATTGATAGGGCTTTAAGGGCTAAGGGACTTAAAATGGGTAAAATCGTTCAGCGGCCTATAGATGAATTGGTAAAGTATCACAAACTACTTTTAGAGAATATTTAGAAATTTTATTTGACTGCAATCATAGAAATTTCAACCCGAACAGACTTTGGAAGAGATTTGACTGCAACTGTTTCTCTTGCAGGAGCAGTATCATTATTAAAGTAAGCTCCGTAAACTTGATTGACTTCACCAAAATTAGCAATATCATCGATAAAAATAGTGCTTTTCACCACGTGTTCAAAATCCATCTCTGCAGCATCTAAAATAGATTTTAGGTGCTCCATTACCAATTCTGTTTCTTCTTTTATTGTGCCATTATAAAGCTCCATTGAAGAAGGGACTAATGGGATTTGACCTGAAATATAAAGTGTATCACCAACTTTAACTGCTTGATTGTAAGGACCTATGGGAGCTGGAGCGTTGAGGGTTGTTATTATTTCTTTTTTCACTATTCATTAGATTTATTTAAAAATAGTAATAAAAATCGAGCTAATAACTTCGATTGGGTAAGCTTTGCTTTTCATATTTAATATCACTCAATAATCCAGATTTGATTCCTATAAAAAAATTCCATGATGCTCTATCACTAAATGGTACCCAACTAAAATTCAGTCTCCAACTGTTCAAATCACGATCAAAGCGCAATTGAGTATATGTAAACCCTTCACCTTTAAAATCATAACCAGATGAGACACCCACTTTCCACTTTGGTGTAAGATCAACGTTTCCAGAAAACATTAATGAGTTGTTAGTAAGATCCCTTTGCCCACGATTATTGTTATAAGTCAAAGAGTAAGCCAATTTTAAGTCCCATGGAATTTTACTTCTATAACTTGGATATTTTGGAGGAGGATCATCATTTTCTGAGTTCATTCTTCTATCAGAAAAATCTTCAGCTCTCCCAAACAAATCATCATTTCTTCCTCCACTAGAAGCTGCTTCATTTTGATTAAATTCATTACCTTCTCTTTCATCTCCCTCAAATTCTGAGCTAGAAAAAGAATAATCCATATTTACGTTAGCACTTGTTAATCTAAATAAACTTCCACCATTTGCAATATGATAGGTATTTATTCTAATGTTGTTTTCATTAAGCGTATAAGGATCTAATGTGGCACCAACGTTAATACTCATTTTATTATTTAATAAAGAAATTCCTGTTCCCATCCTGATAGGAGTCCATCTTAGCGAATCTGCTGCAAAATTGTGAGAAGTCGAAATATTTAAGTTATTTAATAAAATAATTTTTTTAGGTTCTATAGTAGTTGTGTCTTTGTCATCACGAACTTTAGCTTCAAAATTATTACCAAGGCTAATTGACATGTTATTTGCTAAATTTCTACTGGGTATGCCAAATAGACTGTTTTTATACCTCGTATACTCAGCTGTATTTCCATCTGCATCTACAATGTAGGTATCATAGTATTGTTCAAAGCTTGGACGATTTGAGTAACTTATGCTTGGCCTTAATGTATGGCGAATAGATTGAATTTTTTTATCCTCACCAAAATTTACTGTACCATAAATTGTAGTTCCAAGAGAAGCATTAAGACTATATTGTCTAAAAGCACCAATTTTATTTATTGTATCGATTACTGATGAATTGGTCTCTATGTTAAAATCATTATAATTTACAGTATTTTGTGTCCAAACCTCTTCAAAATTTGCACTTGTAGAAAGACTTAAATATTTAAATAGTTTAAAGTTAGTGCTCAAAGGAATTATGTGTTTCATTCCTGTCTTAGCATTTTCAAACATTGTAGGACCAAACAATGCTTCTTCCGAAGTAATTATACGGTTTTCAGCTCGACCTGAATATTGAAAATTAATGTTTTGAAAAAAACCTTTTTTGGGTCCAACTTTTGGAGCAAAAGGGAAAATTCGTTCCATTGTTGCTTGAAAAGTTGGTAATGTAAGATTAACTAATTTAGATTGTGAGTTTTGAGACATAGCAGTAGTTAGTGAAATATTTACTCGGGGATATTCAGGAAATGATTTAGAATAACTAATTGAAGAACTTAGGTTGTTGTTTAGAAAATTTGGAGTGTTTAACTGATTCACTGATTGTCTATAATAATCACTACTTCCAAAATTCACAGACGCAGAAAAAGTAGAGTTTGGACTTGATTTAGGATCCTTTGAATGATTCCATCTAACATTGAAAACTGTAGATTTTGAATATTCTGGCAAACCCCGGGCTTCATCGATAAGATTTTCGTATCTAAAACTAAATTTACCATTGTATTTATAGCGCTTCCTATATTGTGTATCTCCACGAAAACCATAACTTCCATTTGTGTAATAGTCACCTATTATAGATAGATCAAAATAATCTGACAAAGCAAAATAGTATCCTCCATTCTGAACTGCATAGCCTCTTAAATTACTTTCATTTACAGAAGGAATAATAAAACCCGATTCTTTGTCTTGTGAAGATGGGAAAAATGCAAAGGGAAGGCCAACTGGTGTTGGAACGTCAGCAATAAACATATTTGTAAAGCCAGTTATTATTTTTCCGCCAGGAATAATTTTTCCTTTTCTGACTTTAAAATAATAATCAATCCCCTCTCCTTCCTCGCCACCAACCAATTTTCCTGCCGTACTAACTCTAGCATCTTTAATATAATAAATAGAGTCATTTTGTTTTTTAGTTAGTGATGCGAAAATGTCCATTCCATTTTGACCTGATTTAGAATTCCATATTAATGCTTTTTGGGTGTCAAAGTTGAATCTGATAGAATCTGGATTTACTTCATTATTTGCTTGTTTAAAATAGGGATATTGCACTAGATTAGAATCAATTTCTATCCTTCCTGCATTAACCTCGTTTGTTTGATAATCTAAAATTATTATGCCAGCACGAAGTTCAATATCTTGATAATAAAGTTCAGCTTCATTATATAAAATAAGTTTGTTTTCTTTGCGATTAATTCTGACACAGTCCTTTGCAGTATATTTTACTTTTGCTAGAAGAATCGGTTTTTTAGGAGCAAGATTCAGACTGTCTAACAATTCTTCTTGAGAGGAAGGTTTTTTTACTTCTTGACCATTGGAAAAAAAAATTCCAATGAAAATAAACAAAGAAGCAATATGATAAAAATTTGTTTGCAAAGTGATAAACCCTAAATTTGTTGTAATCGGTTAAAGACATTAAAATTAATGATAATTTTAAGGATGCATCAAGAATTCCTATCTTATATTTTTCCTTTATCAATTCATAATAGACAGACTTTTTTACAAGTAATTTTTCTCTTTTTCACGCTTTGTGGCTCTTATGATTTAATTGCTCAAGAAAAGACTTTTGTTGTTGTTTTAGATGCAGGACATGGCGGTCATGATTCTGGAAATAGAGGCAATGGTTATTATGAAAAGAAAATAGCTTTAAATATTGCTCTCAAAACAGGAAAAAAATTGGAAAAAATAAAAGGCATAAAAGTCATCTATACTAGAAAAACAGATGTATTTATTGAATTGATTGAACGAGCTAAAATTGCAAACAAATCTGACGCTGACCTTTTTGTTTCAATTCATTGTGATGCATTTTCGTCTCCAAAAGCATATGGTGCAGGAACTTTTGTTTTAGGGCTTCATGAGAATGAAAGAAACTTTAAAGTAGCTCAAAAGGAAAACTCTGTTATTTTTTTGGAAAAAGACTATGAAAAAAATTATGATGGATTTGATCCCAATGATCCTGAATCAGTAATAAGCTTGCTTTTGATGCAAGAAACATATTTAGATCAAAGTATTATAGCTGCAAGTACATTTCAAAAGAGTTTTGTTAACAATCTTAAGAGAAAAGATAGAAATGTCAAACAGGCTGGTTTTGTAGTGTTAAAATATACTTATATGCCAAGCGTACTTGTAGAGACTGGTTTTTTGACCAATGTTTCTGAGGGCGCTTATTTAAACTCCTCTAAGGGTCAAGATAATATGGCTGATGCTCTGTCTAGAGCTATTGTTAATTATAGAAATAATCGTAATGCTAATTTTAAATCAGAAAGAATTGTCATTAATAAAAATGAAATAAATAAAGATCAAAAATTAAATCTTAAGTTTAAAATTCAAATTGCTGCAAGTAAAAAAAAGGTAGATTTGAAACCATATAACTTTAGAGGACTAAAATCTTTGTCAATAGAAAGAAATGGAAAACTATATCGTTATTATTATGGTGAAACAAATAAATATGATCAAGCACAAAAGAAATTAAAAGAGGCAATAAAAAGAGGCTTCTCTAATGCCTTTGTTGTTGCTTTTGATGGAGATAAAAAAATATCAGTTAGTGAAGCACTAGAAAAGTTAAAATAATGTTGTTCTAGAAATTATTTCTAAATTTGTTTTGAAAAAAGAATATTTTGAAACTCTCTCGCGAAATAAAAACAGCATTTCTTGTATTGGGATGCATTTTCATTTTTATTTTTGGTTTTAATTACCTTAAAGGAACCTCCCTTTTAAATCAAAACAAAACAATTCATTCACTATACGATGATGTTGAAGGCCTAGTTATAGGTGCTAATGTTACGATAAATGGTCTAAATATTGGTAAGGTTAAAATAATTGATTTTGATGAAAATTATGAAAAAATTAAAGTTACCCTTAGCATACGAAATGACTTATCATTTTCAAACAATAGTGTAGCTCAACTTTACGAAGCAGGTCTAATAGGTGGGAAAGCAATTGCAATAATACCTAAATACAAAGAGAATAATTTAATTCAATCTGGTGATGTACTTCCATCTGCGATCAAGCCAGGACTAACAGAGTTAGTAAATCAACAAATTGCTCCACTACAAGACAAAATAGAGGGTTTATTAACTTCTGCTGATTCTCTATTTGCAGGTGTAAGTAATGTTATGAATTATGAGACTCAAAATAATTTAAAATCAACTTTAAAGGGTCTAGCTACTACTGCCGAAAATATAAATACTTTATCGTTTAATGTAAACCGAATTCTTGAAGCTAATGAAAAAGGACTTAATAGTACTCTCAGTAATTTAAGCAGAGTTTCAAGTAATTTAAATCAACTGACCGACTCTCTCAATCAGATGCCACTTTCCGCTACTGTAAAAAATTTTGAAGCAACCTCTTTCCAACTAAAACAAATAATAGAAGGATTAAAGTCAGGTCAAGGATCTGCAGGGATGCTTTTAAATGATAACGTGTTATATACTAATCTTGTAAATTCATCTGAATCACTCGACGCACTTTTATCAGATCTGAAAGAACACCCGAAACGTTACGTGCATTTTTCAATCTTCGGAAGAAAAGAAAAGACCGATAACAAGAAATAAAAAAATGACACAGTGTCATTTTTTATCTTTACTTTTGGTGAAAATATAACTCATGAACTATCTCCCAAATATCATTTTCCTATTGATTTTTTTAGTTGGTGTGAGTTTTTTTGCTAGGAATATAAGAAGAATACGGAGAAATATTAAACTTGGCAAAGATATTAATAGAAGTGATCAAACTAATCTTCGATTAAAAAATATGTTACGATTAGCTTTTGGACAGTCCAAAATGGTGAACCGTCCAATTGCAGGAATCCTTCACTTTATAGTTTATCTAGGCTTTATTATTATAAATATTGAATTGCTAGAAATAATTTTAGATGGTCTTACTGGAAAACATCGAATATTTGCAAATTATCTTGGATCATTTTACACCTTTTTAATTACTTCCTTTGAAATTCTTGCACTATTTGTTTTAGTTGGAGTTTTTTTCTTTTGGACTAGAAGAAATTTTATGAAAATTAAGCGTTTTTGGATGCCTGAGATGAAAGGCTGGCCCAAAAAGGATGCAGATAATATACTTTATTTTGAAGTCATATTGATGATTTTATTTTTGGCGATGAATGCTACAGATAGCTTGTTACAACAAGCCAATTTAAATTACTATATCAAAGCTGGAGGGTTTCCTGTATCACAATTTCTAATTCCTTTGTTTGATAATTTCTCTATTGATACTTTAATCTTATTTGAAAGGAGCTTTTGGTGGCTTCATATTATCGGAATTCTCATATTTTTGAATTACTTATACTATTCTAAACATTTACATATCCTTTTGGCTTTTCCAAATACGTATTTTGCAAATCTAAATAATAAAGGAAAATTTGAGGTCAGTACCGACATCAAAAGGGAAGTTAAAACGATACTCTACCCAGAAAACACGACATCAGAAGGCACTTCAACTGTGCCAGATAAATTTGGAGCTACAGATGTTTTTGATCTTAATTGGGTACAATTAATGAATGCATATAGTTGCACTGAATGTGGACGCTGTAGCATTGTATGCCCTGCAAATCTAACTGGAAAAAAATTATCTCCTCGAGCAATTATGATGAAAACTCGAGACCGTTTGGAGGAAGTTGGAAAAAATTTATCTCAAAACAAAGGCAGTTTTTTAGAAGATGGCAAACAACTCTTAAATGATTATATTAGTCCAGAAGAAATATGGGCCTGTACTTCATGTAGTGCCTGCACAGAGGCTTGTCCTATAGAAATAGACCCACTTTCCATTATTATGGATATGAGACAATATTTGACATTGGAACAATCATCAGCACCATCACAGCTTAATTCAATGATGTCAAACATAGAAAATAATGGGGCGCCTTGGCCCTTTAGTCAGCAAGATCGTTTACAATGGGTAAATGACGAATAATTAAAAAAAAATAATATGCACCTAGAAGAAGCAGAAAATTATTTACACAAAAAAGTAGAAGAGGGAAAATTAATTAGCCCGGTTCTCCCAGAAGGTATAAAAAATTATCTCGTTGATATTGACGGGACTATTTGTGATGACATACCAAATGAAGAACCTGAACGAATGGCAACTGCTAAGTTATATCCCGATGCGTTAGAAACATTAAATAAGTGGTATGATGAGGGACATTTAATTTGTTTTTTTACTGCTCGCGTAGAAGATCATAGAACAGTAACGGAGAAGTGGCTAAAAGATAATGGGTTTAAATACCATAGTTTATTAATGGGAAAGCCTAGAGGAGGTAATTACCATTGGATAGATAATCATTTGGTGAAAGCTACACGCTATAATGGAAAGTTTACAGATTTGATAGAGAAAGAAGTAACTATTGAAGTTTTTGATGACGGTAAATCAGAATCATAAAATGAAATTAAAAGTACCAACATTAGCCCAATTAGCAGCAGAAGGTAAAAAAGCAGAAGTTGTTTTTTGGGTTGGTTGTGCTGGAAGTTTTGATGATCGCGCAAAGAAGATAACGAAGGCTTTCGTAAAAATACTCAATAAATCAAAGATTAATTTTGCTGTATTAGGCATTGAAGAAACTTGTACAGGAGACCCTGCCAAACGATCAGGGAATGAGTTTCTTTTTCAGATGCAGGCATTCCAAAATATAACTGTTTTGAACCAATATGGTGTTAGTAAAATTGTAACTACTTGCCCACATTGTTTTAACACTCTTAAAAATGAATATCCCGAACTTGGTGGAAATTATAAGGTTGTTCATCATACACAGTTTTTAAGGGATATGATAAATGATGGTTTGTTGAGTGTGAAAGGTAAATTGTATAAAGGCAAGCGAATTACCTTTCATGATCCATGCTACTTGGGTCGTGCAAATCAAGTATATGAGGCACCAAGAGAGTTGATAAAAAAATTAGATGCAGAACTAATAGAGATGAAATCTTGTAAATCGAATAGTCTTTGTTGTGGTGCTGGAGGAGCACAAATGTTCAAAGATGCTGAAAAAGGGAACAAGGAAGTCAATATTGAAAGAACAGAACAAGCTTTAGAAACTAATCCTGAAATAATTGCAGCTGCTTGTCCTTTTTGCAATACAATGTTGTCTGATGGTGTAAAAAACAGAGAAAAAGAAGGTAAAACAGCTCTTATGGATGTTGCCGAATTAATTGCTAATGCTAATGATTTATAACTTATGTTAGTTCCTTTTGATCAATTACCTAATCAATCCCGAATTTGGATCTACCCATCCAATCGTAAGTTTTCTGAAGGCGAAATATTTATTTTACGAGGTGAATTAAATGAGTTTCTTTCTAAGTGGACAGCTCATAAACAATCTTTAGAAACATCTTATGACCTTCCTTATAATCAATTTATCTTACTTGGTGTAAATCAAAGAACCGTCCAAGCTAGTGGATGTTCCATTGATGCTTCAGTTCGTTTCATTCAGGAAGTTGAAAAAAAAAATTAACGTATTACTTCTTGACAAGATGAATGTTACTTTTAAACAAGGTGAATCTTTAGTTTACAAACCTCTAGATGAATTTATAAAGATGTCTAAAGCCAAATTAGTTTCTGGCGATACTATTGTTTTTAATAATTTGGTCGATACTGTTGGAGATTATAAAAAATTTTGGGAAATACCAGCAAAAGAGAGTTGGCATAACAGATTTATCAAATAGTCTTTTTGATTGAAATTTTTAAGTTTTTTTTATGAAAAAACATTGGAATTACTTTTTTTTACTATTCTCATTCCTATTATTAGGTCAGACTCCAGATCCTTTATTGGATCGAATTGATCCTATTGGTCAAGAAAAATGGGTTGATAGTATTTATGCCGGATTAAGTTTAAAGGAAAAAGTAGGTCAACTATTTATGCCAATGGTTTTTACTGAACGCGACAGCTCACATTTCAAGTATACACTCGATTTAATTAAAGATTACAAACTAGGAGGCTTGGTTTTTTCCCTAGGTGGGCCCGTTGGTCAATCCCAATGGCTCAATAGCTTTCAGCAGGCGTCTTCAATTCCCTTGTTGATTGCTATGGATGCGGAATGGGGTGTAGCAATGCGCTTAGACTCAGTTCAAGCATTTCCCTGGCCCATGACATTGGGTGCTGTAAAAGACACGACTCTTTTAAGAAAAATAGGCGAACGCATGGGGATGCAAGAAAAACGTTTGGGGATTCACTACAGTTTTAGTCCTACTTTAGATATCAATACGAATCCCAAAAACCCCATAATTGGAAACCGATCCTTTGGCTCTTCTTCACAACGTGTAACAAGGCAAGCTTTAGCTGTAATGAAAGGTCATCATCAATCTGGAATATTGACCACAGGGAAACATTTTCCAGGACATGGTGATACGAACCAAGACTCCCATAAGATATTACCTAAATTAGCTTTTAGCTCATCACGTATAAAAGAAATTGAATTGGAGCCTTATCGACAATTAATTAGCAATGGACTTTCCTCTGTAATGGTTGCTCATCTAAACGTACCGAGTATTACTGAAGAAGGATTGCCTACTTCTTTATCAAAAGATGTTATTCAAGGGATTTTAAAAAAGGAATTGGGCTTTAAAGGTTTAGTAGTTACAGATGCATTAAATATGAAAGGGGTTACAGGATACTCAAAAGTACAAAATATAGATTTGACAGCCTTTTTAGCAGGCCATGATATTTTGGTAATCTCTAATAATATTCCTAATGGTATCACTGCCATTAAAAATGCATACAAAAAAGGGATTGTTACGGAAAAGAGATTGTCATACTCAGTTAAAAAGATATTAAAGGCAAAATATAAAGCAGGATTAAATCACTACAAGCCTGTGAACACTAAATACCTTATCAAAGATTTGAATACAGTTGAAGATGAAGCTTTGAACTATGAAGCGATGAGTAAAGCTTTGACCTTATTAAGAAATGATAAAAATTTACTTCCATTAAAAAATAAGAATACAATTGGTCATATTACCTTAGGAGATGCTTCAGCGGAAGTATTTAAAAATCAGCTCAAAAAATATGGGAAGATAAAAGAGATAAGAGGTGTAACTCCTGCAAATATATTACAAAGCACAGCTTCCTTAGACACAATAATTGTTAGTTTTCACCGGTCAAATGCAACTCCCTGGAAAGCCTCTAATTTTTCCAAGGAGCAGGTAAAAATTATCTCTAAATTGGCTAAAAATAAGATCTTGATTCTAGATGTTTTTGTTAAGCCTTATGCTCTAGAAGAATTAAAACAGATAGAGGGTATAAATGCATTACTAATGAGTTATCAAAACAGTGATGTTTCTCAAATAATAAGTGCTGATGCAATTTTTGGAGCACAAACACTGACAGGAAGACTTCCTGTAAATGTTTCTAACTCTTTTCAAGAGGGAGATGGGATTAATTTAGATGCTATATACAGGTTGGGTTTCGCTACTCCTTCCTTTTTAGGATTTGATCCTTGTAAATTGCAAAAAGTAGATAAACTCGCTCAAATTGCAATTGATTCTATGATGACACCGGGAATGCGAGTTTTAGTGATACGTAAAGGCAAAATGATTTATGATAAGAGCTTTGGGTATCACACCTATAAAAAAGAACGTTTTGTCATGGACAACGACATTTATGACCTGGCTTCACTGACAAAAGTTTTGGGAACACTACCCTTAGTTATGCAGTCAGTGGCAGAGGGAAAGATGAATTTTGATACGACTATAAGAGATTTAATTCCCGATTGGAAGAATTCTAACAAGGCACGCATTACTTTAAAAAAAATGCTTTCCCATCAGGCTTATTTGTTTCCTTGGATCCCATTTTACAAGCAAACTTTAAATTCAAAAGGGTATCCAAAAAAATCAATGTACCAATACCAACCTTCAAAACGTTTTTCACTACCTGTAGTTTCAAATCTTTATTTGAAATCTAATTTTGAGAAAGAAATTTACCAACAGATTAAAGAAAGTATCATTTTGGACACAACCGAATCTAAGTATTCTGATTTACCATATTATATCCTCAAAAAATATTTTGAAAGTCTTTATGGCAAGGAATATGAAGAAATAATTCAAAATAAAATCTTTAAACCCTTGGGTCTAAAGCGTATAGCCTATCGTCCTTTAGACAAGTTTTCAAAAAACGAAATTGTTCCATCAGAGATTGATAATTATTTTAGGCACACAAAAATACATGGTTACGTTCATGATATGGGAGCAGCTATGCAAGATGGAGTGGGAGGTCATGCTGGGCTCTTTGGAGATGCTTATTCGGTGGCTGCCATAATGCAAATGTATCTACAAGGCGGAACCTTCAATGGCATACAGTTATTGAATAGTGATGTAATTGAAGCTTTTAATCATTCTTATTTTAAAGAAAAAGGGAATCGTAGAGGTGTGGGTTTTGATAAACCGCAACTTGAAGGTAATCATCTATCTACTTGTGGTTGTGTATCTGAAGACAGTTTTGGTCATTCTGGATATACTGGAACTTATGCGTGGGCAGATCCTAATAAAGACATAATAATCATTATTTTAGCCAACAGGACATATCCTAATGATGATTTTACTTACAGTAAGAGTAATATTCGTACTCGTATTCAAGGATATGTTTATGAGGCCTTAATAAATTAAATTTAATAGAATTTGAATATAGCAATTGTATGTTATCCAACATTTGGGGGAAGTGGGGTTGTAGCTACTGAACTTGGACTTGCATTGGCTAAGAGAGGTCATCACATTCATTTTATTACCTACAATTTACCTGTCCGATTAGAAGCTTTAAATGATCCAAAAGTACATTTTCATGAGGTAACAGTTCCTAATTATCCTTTATTTAAATATCAACCTTATGAATTAGCTCTTTCTAGTAGGTTAGTTGATGTGGTGAAATCAAACGCCATTGATATTCTTCATGTTCATTATGCAATTCCACATGCCTATGCAGCTTATATGGCTAAAAAAATGTTGATTGATATAGGAATTCAAATCCCTATAGTAACGACTTTACATGGAACAGATATCACTTTGGTTGGAAGTCATCCTTTTTATCGTCCTGCAGTAACTTTTAGTATCAATCATTCGGATCGGGTAACTGCTGTTTCTGAAAGCTTAAAACAAGATACTCTTCATTTATTTGACATTAAAAAGAAAATTGATGTCATTCCAAATTTTATTGATACTGAAAAAATAAAAACAAAAAGTAAACCTTGTGAACGTAGTCTCTTAGCAGAAAAAGAAGAAAAAATCTTGACTCACATAAGTAATTTTAGACCCTTAAAAAGAATTTTAGATGTGATTAGCATATTTGAGGGTGTGAATTCTAGATTAGAGGCAAAGTTAATGATGGTCGGTGAGGGGCCAGAAAAAATAAAAGCTATAAAATATGTCAAAGAGAAAGGATTGGAGGATAAAGTATTGTTCTTAGGTAACAGTAATGAAATTGATAAAATCTTGTGCTATTCAGACCTTTTTTTGTTACCATCAGAAAAAGAAAGCTTTGGTCTTTCAGCATTAGAGGCTATGGCACATGGAGTTCCCGTTATTTCATCAAATGCAGGGGGAATAACCGAAGTAAATCAGAATAATAAAACAGGTTTTATTTCCGATATAGGTGATACGAAATCCATGATTTCTAATGCTTTAAGTTTATTAGAGAATAAAGATCTTCACCAACAATTCAAAAAAGAAGCTAAGCTTCAGGCAGAAAATTTTAATTTGGAAACTGTTTTAAGTCAATATGAAAGTGCTTACATAGATGCCGTTTCTTCAATAAATTACTAGTCTATAAAGTTTTATTTAGGGTGGTAAATTTTTTTCGCTTTAGCATAAATTTCTTCTTTATCAAAGGTCATTTTCTTGGTTTTAAAGTTTGCATACATTTCCATTTGATCAGCGAAATGTGGTGAATCGGGATGATCCGAACTCCCGTATGAGATAACAGATTCTATCTCAGTGCCTTCTGGAGTAAACTTAACCAATTCGATGTAAGATTCACCACTAACAACTTTTACTTTACCATCTTTGTAAGGTCTTGCAGACATTGCTGTAATAACGTCTGGTAAACCAAATATAGGAAGTTCTTTGGAGCCTCTTACTAATTTTTGATAATCTCCAAGGGTAACTTCTGTTGTATTGAAATATTTTAAAAGATGTTTTTTTGTATTTCGAAGGGCATTTACAATGAACGATGGGGGGAAAATCTTAGGTTCAGGGAGTTTATTATAATAGGGGCGGAGTTGGTCATAAAATACAGCAAAAGTTCCTGCACCAATAGAATTTGCTTCAGCTTTTCGATTCCAATTCTGTAATCTCTCAATTAAAATTGAAATTTCAGGATACCTTTTTGAATCCAACTTTTCAAGGTATTCGATATTCATCCAATTAAAGTGGTAAGGCTTTGGATATTGGTTGTCGTATTTTATTTTCTTAAAATCCTCGTAATCAATTTTATCGTATTTATCGATAAGTTCTTTTATACGTTTAGAACGATTGTTGTCGTAGTTTTCAAAACCCATATCTGGATTAAATTTTGATTCTATGGGATTGTCCTCATCAGCAGAAGATCGAAAAGGCGTGTGATTGGCATTATAAACAAATCCAGATTTTGGTTGTAAAACTTGGGGTAGATCTTCTATATCATAATTTTGATTCCATAAGGTTTTTTTTGTATTACCTGGAACCACATTTTTCCAATCATATCCTTTTGCTCTAATAGGTATCAGACCATTTGAAATGTAAAAAATAGTATCGTTTTTGTCAGCATAACCTATGTTGTAACCAGGTAAGGCTTTCATTTTCAAAACTTTGTAAAATTCACTAAAATTCTTTGCTTTATTCATATGCCACCATTGGTTAAGAGCGCGAATTTCAAAAAGTGCAGGAGTACGGACTGAGTAGAAACCCGTCTTGTTTTTCAGTGTTGGGCCAAAAATACTTCTATAATATTTCTTTTTTATTGTAATAGGAATTCCTAGTAATTTGTACTGTAGACTTGCTTTTTTTTCTTCTAGGGTAAAATAAGCATCGTCAACTCGGTACTGAAGTTTTATGTTTGGATTCATTTCTAAAGCAAAAACATCTGTCTTATCAGGTTGGTTTACAGTATGTGCCCAAGCTAAATTTTCATTTGCACCTATAAGAATATTTGGACTTCCTGCAAATAGTGCACCTATAATGTTGGTTCCTTCTTCACTGCATAAATGAGCTTCATACCAAGAAACAGGACCTTCAAGAGGCTGATGGGTGTTAATTGCTAAATAAGTGTTCCCGTCTTTTGTTTTTGCGCTATTAAAAGCAAAAGTATTTGAGCCCTTATACTGTTCCTCTTTTGAAAAATTAAAAGAAAGTTTATTATTAATTATCCTTGATACCCACTTATCTCCTTTGGAAGATATAAAAAGTTGAAGTTGTGCATAACGAATCATTTTTTTTTCAGTAATTGGAAAAAGTTCGGGAACTAAAACTTCATTTGGATTTTCTTTAGCATAACGATTTATACCTTCAGCATAAGCCTTTACAATATTTTTGTATTCTGGATTTATATCTGATTCATATTTTTTTTCAAATAGCGCTTCAGAGCCTATAAATTGAGATAAAAAATCAGCCCCCAAACCTAAATTTCCAATGTATTTAGTTAATAAACCATTACCTGCTAAATAACCTATTTGGATGGTCTTAAAATCATCTTCTGCATGAGCCCAAGCAAGGCCGTAAGCTACTTCAGAGTCTGTTTTAGCAAATATATGAGGTACTCCATATGCATCACGTACAATATCAATTTGATCGGGATTTATTTGAGAAAAACAAATTATAAAAGATAGGCTGCTAAGGAACAAGAAAAAAAATAAACTTCGCATCAATTTTTTTGTTTCAATATATTATTTTTAATTAAAATATAAATTTGAGCTTAAATAAAAATCTTTATATTGATTAAAATCTATAATAAATGAAAAACGGAATTATAAATTTAGTCTGTATCCTGAGTACATTTACTTTATTTGCTCAAGAATCTCTATTTAATGGCAAAAATCTTGAAGGATGGAATATTCACGGCACTGAGCTTTGGTATGTAAAGGATGGTCTTCTAATTTGTGAAAGTGGTCCTGATAAAGCCTATGGTTACTTATCTACAAAAGAATATTATGATGATTTTGAATTGACCCTTGAGTTCAAACAAGAAGCTAACGGAAACAGTGGTGTCTTTATCCGATCTACAGTCGAAGGCACAAAAGTTAGTGGATGGCAAGTTGAGGTAGCACCTCCCGGTAGCGATACTGGAGGTGTTTATGAATCTTACGGTCGAGGATGGTTAATTAAACCTGACAAAGCGAAGGACAAGGTTCTCAAAATGGGTGAGTGGAATACTATGCGAATCCGTGTTGTAGGCGATCTAATTGAAAGCTGGCTTAATGGAACTTCTATGATTTCTCTAAAAGATGAAAAGATAGGAAAAGGGAAAGGTTCTATCGCACTACAAATTCATGATGGTGGAGGTATTAAGGTCCGTTGGAGAAATCTATTAGTTAGTCGTCTCTAGATATAATTGATTTATCAATTTAGCTAGTTTGAAATCTTTTTGTGAAATGCCCTGAACATCATGTGTACGCAACCTAATAAGAAGTTTATTATAGCTATTTGTCAGATTTGGGTGATGATTTATATGTTCGGCAATATCAGCTATTTTATTTAAAAAGCTAATAGCTTCTTTAAAACTTGGAAATTGTATCTCTCGTTCTATAAAATCATTTTGATAGTTCCATCCAGGGGTACTAGCTAATTTATTGTTGATTTCTTTACCCTCTAGAGCTTTCATGAGTTATTAAATTTTTATTTAATTTAGTTACTAGCTAAAGCTTTCATTGCTCTTATAAAAATGTCTAATTCTTCAGTATTGGTAAACACATTTGGAGTAATTCTACATCCTTTTACATTAGCGTAATCAATTGCCACAGTAAAAATATTAAATTCTTTATATAGTCGCTCTGCAAGGATTTCAGGTTTCATATTCTTGACCCCCACGTTTCCTATACCACAACTTCTCATAGGTTCAAATGGAGTGTTGATAATAATATTTGGCTCATCCTTCAAAGCTTTTTGCCAATAGGATTTAAGATATCGTAAACGGTCTTCTTTTCGTTTAACTCCAATCCAATTTATATATTCGATCGAATTGAGAATAGTTAAATCAGTAGAAACTGGATGCGTCCCAGTATGACTTAGTCTTTGGATTTTTGAAGGATCTTTTTCATGATCAGCAATTAATGGCCATATTTGTGGAATATGTTTAGAATTTACATATAGTAAACCTGCTCCTAAGGGGGTAGCTAACCATTTATGAAGACTTGAGCCATAATAATCACAATCTAAATTTTCAATTTTAAAGTCAATATGTCCAACGCAATGCGCCCCGTCAACTAATACCTGTACACCATATTTGTGAGCCATTTCACATATTTTTTTAACTGGTAAAATATGACCTGTAATATTAATCATGTGGCTAATCATGATTAATTTTGTTCTTTTTGTTATTTGGTTTTCATATAATGAAACTATTTCCTTGTCATTTTTGGGATGATTAGGGACAGATACCTTTCGAAGTATAACTCTATGTCTTTTGCTAATTTGCTCAAACATGTCTTGCATTGATCCATAGTCTTGAATTGCATAAATAGCTTCATCACCAGATTCCCATGGAAACCCACTAATTATAAGATCTAAAGATTCTGTTGCATTTCTTGTAACTACTAAATTTTTTGAAGAACAACCTACAAATTTAGCTAATG
>MDTG01251037.1_pt1 | contig 19139 bp, 14 predicted proteins | sample 811421 | NCBI WGS metagenome assembly MDTG01 (sample SAMN05326645, study PRJNA326480) | marine metagenome | isolation source: seawater | place: Pacific Ocean: South East | collected 2011
AAGGTCTGAACTGATGAACCGCCCAGTACGAGACCCGTACGCTGGGTGGTGTGAGAGGCGCACCGTGGGCTTATGGCTCACGGCCGTCTACTCGATTGGCCGTAGTATTTTTTATTCTTTACTTCCAATTATTATAGTTCTACTAATCTGTAACACAAGCTCAATTTCCATTCTTAATATTTCCATATTTTTTGTAGTTGGAACAAATGGAATTGCTTTAGTTTCATCAAAATCTGGATTTGAATGAACTATAGAGCACCTTACAGAGTAGATTCGTTTTGTTAAGTTTCCAAAGAAGTTTGAGTCAGTGCTAAAATCAATTTTAGGTAGCTTTAGGGTCTTCGAGCATTCAAGTGTTGCTTCAGTTTCGAAATGGTCAATTATTCCTAAATTGTTTAGTTGTTCAGCTAATTCTTCTCTAGTAATAAATTGTCTTAATACCCGCTCAACTTTGATTTTGTCAGATGTGTATCTGTCACTTTCCTTTTTGAAAAAGTTAATTGCTTGGTTAACGTAATGGTTTGTTTTTGTGTGAAAGTCAGGTTTAAGAAGTAGCTTCTTTAAATAATCCGAGACAACATAGTATGCACTTTTATCAGAAAAGTATTCAATTACGTGATAATAACATATGAACTTGAATGGCAAATAATCTACTTTCTCACCAATATGGAAGTACTCAATTAGTTCAGGGATATATTTTTTATAGACTAAATTAATTTGTTCTGAAGGTAGTTCGCTGAACTGGTCATTTCTTCTAAAATATCTTCTGGTAAGGGAGTCAATGTTTATTGTTTCAAACCCAAGTCCATAAGTGTACTCAATATCGAAAAGAACTGAATTCAAAATGTTTCTTGTGTCGTTCTCAATTCCTTCCCCTGTTATTTTATCATAGTTGTCAATTTGGATAATTAACGGTGCTCTCCTAGAATACCTTCTTGCTCCTCGAAGAATTTGACTATACTTTGATATCAAATCATCAGATGTTGCTAGTTTCAAGGAAATGTCGAGTTCATTTTTAAAATAGTTCAACTTTATTTTGATAATCTCTTTACCTTCTTCATCTCGGTCAATACCACGAAAACTACGATATGAAACTGTTGATAATACAATTTGAATTGATGAATCGGAATAAGTCCCAATGAAGTCACTATACAGATATGGTGCTTTCTCCAAAAGTTCCTTTAACACGTCTACATCTGATTCTTCTCGAATCAAGAAGTCTATGGATTCCTTTTCTTTTAATCCGTGTACAAGGTACATTGTCCGAATCTCTTCGTCAGGATATTGAACTTTTCTCTCTTCAATACTAAGGGAATATTCAGTTTTTAGTTGTTCTATCTGTTCTTTCATTTTTTCATATTACGGCCAACGTGTTTGTGTATGATTAGTGGCTTGCTTAAGCACCTAATTTAGCAAATAAAAACTGAATAGAAAATCCGCGAGGATTTTCGTAAATAGACGAGAACCAGCCATTAATTATACACGGTGTTGGCAACTGGCTTTTATTCTTCATCAAATCTTGATATATCAGTGATTTCTGCAAAAACTTCTCGATTTACATTTGTCTCAACTTGAATATCTAACTCTTTTTCTCCTTTTTTACCAGGTTTAATCGTAATCGGAATTACGTATTTGGGTAAATCCTCTTTATTTTTCGCATTTCCTAAAACCTTTTCTACAATATCATCTCCAAACTCTAAATCCATTCCAAATAAATATCTGTAAGTAAATTGATATGAAAATGGAATTGAGAATTTCTCTAAGCTATCAGTTTTTGATTTCAAGTGGATAGCTGTATTAATTGGTAAAGCAGAAGTATTGGTAGAAGGGATTTTCGGCAATATTCCAGAGCCAGAACTGCTTGCACTATCAATTCCTGTTGGTGCTAAATTTGACATATAACCATAATTGTAGAGTAAAAGTCTTGCTGAAGGTGCATTTGAATAAATAGTTTCTAATTGAGGTAATTTTATAGCGCTGTATTCATTCGTTCCCTCATATCTTCTTTTAGCTTCAAGAAATGCAACACCTTTAATAGAATCTCCGTCTTTGTAGGTGATGTCTAAAACGAAAGCTATATCTCCGTAGTTGGTTTCAATTTTACCTTTTTGTTTAAAGGCTTTTATGAATATATTATTAAACGTAGTGAGATATTCAACTTGAGAATAGTTCAATGATTTAATTGCAACTAAAATTCTCCGAGTTATATAATCTTCATCCCAATCAGTCGGATAAGCATCTTGAATTTCTTCTTGAATTCTCTCTTCTAAAATCTGACAGAATTTTTGAAGTTTCATTCTTTTCAACGTGTATGGTCTTAAGTATCTCATTTTTTTCAGCTTGTTGCCAACGTTGTATAACGCTCAAAAAAGTGAACGATATATTTCCAATAATTTATCAAAAGTGAGCGATAGCCAACTAAATATGGTGTATAACGCTCACTTTTTAAAGCTATAGGTTGATATCCAAATTGTCTAATGGTGATTGTATTTTCTCCCATCCTTTGTGTGTTATATGTGTATAAATTTCTGTGGTCTTACTGGAGTTATGACCAAGCAATACTTGGATATATCTAATATCAACTCCCTTTTCAAGTAAGTGGGTTGCAAAACTGTGTCGTAATGAATGCAACGTTACTCCCTTGTTAGTCTTAGTTTTTTGTAGAGCTTTTGAAAAAACACTTCTTAGACTTGTTGAACTATATTGTCCTCCCGTCTGACCTTCAAATAAATATTCCTTCGGTCGATATTTTTTAAAGTATTGTCGGAGTACGTCAAGGGCCTTTTGCGAGAGAATGGTTACTCTATCTTTTTTGCCTTTTCCCCCTCTTACAAATACACGCATTTGTTCGCTGTCGATATCAGTTATTTTTAGGTTAATCAATTCACCTGCTCTTAATCCGGAGCTATAAACCATCAGCAACATTGCCTTGTGCTTAAGGTTATGCACCGCATTGAGGATTGAAGCCACTTCTTTTTCAGTCAGTACTTTGGGGAGTTTAAATTCCTTAATGGGTCTTTCTATATGATAGTAACCCCTGTCTCGCCCTAGTACTTTTTCAAAATAGAACTTGATGGAATTTATATATTGGTTTTGGCTGCTTGTAGAAACCTTCTTTTGCTTTACCAAATAGGTTTGAAACGTCATTACCTCTTTATCGCCAAGCTTCTCGGGGGCAATGTCTGGAAAGTAATTAACGAACTGTTCAAAAAGTGAAATGTAGGTTTGAATAGTGTTGGGGCTGTAACGCCTTCGCTCGAGCTGCTCCAGATATTCTTTCGGGACTTTAGATTTCTCCTTTAGAATTGATGGTTTTGGATCAACCATTTCTTGCAGATTGAAAACTTGCTCTAGCCTTTCTTTTTGCCCTGGTGTAAATGGGAATAGCCAAACTTTAAATTCAGGATTCCAGTGACCCTTGAGCTTTTTGGCCTTTTTAATAAGCTCGCTATTGTATGGTATAGCAATGCCATAAAAAGACTTTCCTTCGATATGGATTGACTCAAGTTTCATTGTGTGTTTTTCAATTTAGCAAAAAACAGAAAAACCAACCTAATTGCTCAAGTTGGTTTCTACAATCTACTATCTAATATCTAGACTCTAGCTTCGCTCCGCCACCCAATTCTTAGCATTGATAAAGGCTTGAATCCATGGGCTCAGTACATCTGCTTTTTGCTCTGCCGAGTAATTTCTCTAGTTCCTAGGGAGGTTACAATAGTGCTCTTGTTAGACTTGATTGAAAGGGTGTTTTTTGAACAACTAGGTATTTCTACCTCTTTTTTCTTTTGGCTTTTTCAGCTCTCAAAATCTGCCTCATTCCCCTTCAAATTTGATTCATCAAAGGCTTTTGTATTCGGGCTTAGCCCCCAAATAATGTCCTCCATAGATGAATCGGTGGACGCCTAACCAGAACATTTAAACCAACATTCAAATGAAAACCTTAAAGAGAATTTTACCGCTCATGTTAGCGGTGTTTATTGTATGCTTTGCCTGCCAAAATGAGGATGGGATTCCTTCTAATTCGCCAGGTTCCGTTCAATTCAGTTTGGGCGAACTTAACTCAGGTAGCCGGGGAGCTGCAGCGCAAGAAAGTGAGTTGACAGATGCCCGAGCACTTGTTGTAACCGTCAAAGATGATCAGGGTAATATTATCTATGATCAGGAGCAAATTGAAGTCTTTAACTTCTCAGGGACCATGGTAGGAGCACCACTTTCCTTAAATCCCGGACATTATCAACTGACCGAGTTTTTGGTGCTGGACGAGCAGGGAGCCGTAATATTTGCTACGCCAATAGAAGGGTCAGCATATGATCACCTGGTCAATGACCCATTGCCGATTGATTTTGCGGTTACTACCGATGAAACGACTACAGTAGTGCCAGAAGTGATCAGTACCGAAGAATTCACACCGGATGATTTTGGATATGTGAGTTTCCGGTTTACTCTGGTAGAACATTTCAATTTCCTAATTGCTGCTTTCGCATTCGATGATGTGAGCCAGACTATTCAACTCACAACAGCCACTCTTACAGTCTTCGACCAAGCTTCCGGCAATCAGTTATATACTACAGAATTGGGAGCCAATACAAATTCAATTGCAATTAGAGATGGGTTCGATTACAGATTGCTCATTGAGAAATCAGGATATCAATCGGTTGAAATTAATTATGCGAATAGTGAGTTAAAGGCCTTTGCCGTTATCCCTATGGAAGTGATTCTACAGTTGAACAACTCAGCGCCTTCCATGAGTTTTATTAATAGCGGGCAAGCTTTCAGTGTTGAATTGGGAACCAGCGTTAACACTGGAGATTTGGACGGTGATGGAGATTTGGATCTGTTTATTACCAGAACCAATGGCCATCCCACCGAAGTTCTGTTGAACGATGGCAGTGGCAATTATTCCAACGGAGATAACCTTGGGACCTTAAATGTAATTGATGCTGCTCTTGGTGATTTGGATGGTGATGGTGATCTAGATGCCTTTATGGTTCAATGGAGTGAACAACCGAATTTGGTTTGGTTCAATGACGGTAACGGGAATTTTACCGATAGCGGTCAAACTCTTGGTAATTCAGCAACAAGTCGGGTAGAACTAGCAGATCTAGACAATGATGGTGACCTGGATGCCATAGTAGTGGATTACTATAACCTCCCAATCCTTATAAATGATGGGACTGGCATTTTTACCGAGGTAGGTATGATTACCGGAAGTATGGCGGCCAACGACATTTCAATTGGAGACCTTAATGGAGATGGCAGTCTTAATGTATTCGTAGCGAACTCAAATCCAACCTCGGGTCTGGCTGATTTGGTTTACTTAAATGATGGTAATGCTAACTTTACTAACAGTGGTCAATCTCTGGGGAACGATAGAAGCATGAGAGTGCATTTGGCCGATCTGGATGGTGACTCTGACCTTGATGCATTGATTGGTGGTCACGACCAGGGGAGTACAGTTTGGTTAAACAATGGTTCTGGCATGTTCAATAACAGTGGTCAATCACTGAGCAGTTTGAGAGTTACAGAGATCATCTTAAAAGACTTTGACTTGGATGGAGACATAGATGTATTTACGGTATCAGAAAATAACCAGCCTCATATACTTTATTGGAACGATGGCGCAGGTAATCTAACCAATAGTGGAATTTCGTTTGGAAACTTTAGTAGTGGAAGCGCAACTTCTGGAGACTTTGATGGCGATGGTGACCTTGATTTGTTTGTTACCAACGGCAATTTTGTCTCAGACATACTCTGGCTAGGAGAGCAGAACTAGTCAACTAGTAAATCCAATTTTAGAATATTAATTCCGGTCTGGGTAAGCACTCAGACCGGTTTCGTTTAATCCGGTTTGGGCCAACGCATTAAGCCCATGATACCTTGTCGCCAATGAAAAAAGTATCTCCATCTCCACTTGCAGGTACTTTTGGCTGATGTAGGTATTTATGCTCATTTTCTTTATTGAGGCTTTTCAGCGCTCTAGAGACCCGTCAATCTATTACAATTTTGATCTGTTGAAACCTCTCATCAGCCTTATTAGGGACTTTAATCAAGATTTTGGATTAATGACCTAGGGGTTGGTCGATTGGGAGTAATTCACAAAACCAGACCAAAATGAGAAAACTGAAAAACCTGGCATATGCCGTTATTTTAATAACAGTTACGCTGTTCGCTTGTGATGATGAACTGTCTCCGGACAAATCCATTCAGGGCTCTGTTCAGCTTGGTATTTCAACACCCAATAACCAGCGTGGAGGTGCCAATTCAGAAAACAATATGGCATTGGCCAGAACAATCGTACTGACTTTGATCGATCAGGAAGGCAGCCCAATATATAATCAGAAGCATTTAAGCTTGATAAACCATAATGGTGCTTTAATGGCTGAACCAATTACGTTGAACCCTGGCAATTACCAACTCACGGAGTTTTTGGTATTAGATGAAAAGGGTAATGTGATTTATGCCACACCCATTAAAGGATCTGATTTAGATCATTTGGTTAGTAAACCACTACCCATTGACATTTCAATTTCACCCAATGAAATAACCCGTGTCATTCCTGAGGTGATTGAGATTAAAGATTTTACCCTAGACGATTTGGGCTATGCTTCTTTCCAATTTTCAGTAGTAGAATATTTTACCTTTCGGGTAACAGCTTTTGTTTATGATGAATCAACTAAAGAGGTTGAGCTTTCTACTGCCGGTATTGCAGTTTATGAAGCCGGAACCAACAACAAACTGTATGAGGGAGAATTAATTGACAAAACCAATCGGGTTGCTATAGTGGATGGGTATGATTACGAATTGATTTTTGAAAAAGCAGGCTATCAGACTCTAAAACTCAACTTTAGTAATCAAGAACTAAAATCCTACTCCATTGAGGAATTGAAGGTAATTCTATATAAGAAAGAAGAGGAAGGCTTGCCCTCCACGAACTTTGTGGAAAGTGGTCAGATTTTCAATTCTTCAGGAATAGAAGTGGTCTCTGGTGATCTGGATAATGATGGTGACTTGGATTTGTTCATGACCAGAAGTAATGGATCAGCATCGGAGGTGTGGATCAATGATGGTGCTGGAAATTTCTCGAACTCTGGTCAGTTGATAGGCAACAGCAATGCTAGTTATGTGGCCCTTGGAGACCTGGATGGCGATGGCGACTTAGATGCCTTTATAACCAACACGGATAATCAGCCCAACACAGTTTGGAGGAACGATGGAGCAGCTCATTTTACAAATAGTGGTCAGCTGCTTGGCAATTTCTCAAGCTTATTTGCAGACCTGGGCGATCTTGACGGAGACGGAGATTTGGATGTTGTGGTTGGTAGCGCTGCAGGCCAGCCAAACAATGTATGGATTAATAATGGTTCTGGGAATTTTAGTATGAGTCAGGGTTTGGGAACTACAGAAGCACATTCGTTGGATTTAGGTGATGTTGATGGAGATGGTGATCTGGACATTTTCGTGGCAAGTTTAGATCAATCTGATCAGCTATGGTTCAATGATGGTAACGGAAGCTTTACCATGAGCGGGCAATCTCTCGGGAATGGGCGCAGTGTGAAAATTGCATTGGTAGATTTAGACGGAGATGACGATCTGGATGCTTTTGTTGCCTATTATAGGTTCAATTCCGCTCAACAATTAAACAAAGTACTTTTGAATGATGGTGCTGGTAATTTTTCTGATACAGGCCAGGAGCTAGTTAGCCACAATGTAAATGGTTTAGCAATGGTTGATTTTGACCTGGATGGAGATTTGGATGCATTGACCGTTTCTTATTACTCAGAACCTTACAAATTATGGATAAATGATGGCAACGCGACTTTCATCGAAAGCGATCTACCGCTTGGGAATCATTCTTCTACTGGCTTAACAGTGGGAGACTTTGACGGTGATGGTGATCAGGATTTTTTCGTAATGCATGTGGCTTCTCCTCACATACTTTGGCTGGGAGAGCAAAACTAGGTGATAATCTTTCAGAAGGATAGTAGCCAGTTTATCCAAACCACGACTAATTGGAAACAATGATAATGAGTTTGCTAGGGAAATATACCAACGAAAAATTAGGAGCTGCTTTAGAAATCACATCGGCTTACGATGTTTATGGAGCAGGTATTGGAACATTTACTCTCAGAGGCAAAACTTATGGAATAAGCGTTCACTATAATTTCGAAAATGATTTAGGTGATCCAACCGTATTGCAACTTTGGGCACTGGATACTTGCGGATATCAATACCTGGGAGCAGCAGGATCGACCCCTACCAAAGATGGTTCCCATGGAATCGAACTTGCAGGAGGCGTTTCAACCGTAAACTCCACTGAGGGTTTTTATGGATTGTTTACTAAAACCGTTTAGATTAAAAAGTAAATAAAAAAAGGATGTCTCAAAAGCTAACCGTCATTCCCGACTCCGATCGGGAATCTCTCGAAACTGGCTCCTAAGGCCGATGGAGATTCCCAGTCAAGCTGGGAATGACGAACATGGTGGCTTTTGAGACAGCCTCTTTTTTTATACTCTCTCCGCTACCCAATTCTTAGCATTGATAAATGCCTGAATCCATGGGCTTAGAATATCCGCTTTTTGTTCGGCAGGGTAGTTAGCCCAATTCCATGGGAAGATGGAACGTTCAAAGTGTGGCATAATGGCCAAATGGCGTCCATCCTTGCTGGCCAAGCCTGCTACGTGGTAATCGGAACCGTTTGGTGAGGCAGGGTAAGCCTCATAACTGTACTTGGCAATCACGTGGTAATCGCTTTCAGCTTCAGGAAGTCGGAAACGACCTTCACCGTGCGCTACCCAAATACCTAATCTTGTACCTGATAAAGAGCCAAGCATCACAGAGTTGTTTTCTGGAACCGTAACATTCACAAAACCCGACTCAAACTTATGGGCAATGTTATGGTCTAGTTTAGGATGCACTTTGTGTTCAGGGTAAAGTAGACCCAACTCACCCATCAGCTGACAACCGTTACAAATACCCAATGAAATAGTGTCTTCACGGGCATAGAAATTATCTAGTGCTGCTTTGGCTTTTTCATTGTACAGGAATGCTCCGGCCCAGCCTTTGGCAGATCCCAGAACGTCTGAGTTAGAGAAGCCACCAACGAAGGCGATGAAATTGACATCGCTTAAATCTTCACGACCTGCAATCAGGTCGGTCATGTGTACGTCTTTCACGTCAAAACCGGCCAGGTGCATGGCGTAGGCCATTTCTCTGTCACCATTTACCCCTTTTTCACGGATAATGGCTGCCTTAATTCCTGTTGAATTCTTTCTATTCGGGTCGAGTCCGAGTGCATCGTACTGACCACTGAAACCTTCAGGGAATTTAAACTGAAGCGGTTGTTTTTTATAGTTCTCGAAACGTGTTTTTGCCAGTTCCTTGCCAGACTGTTTTTGGTCGAGAAGGTAAGAGGTTTTATACCAGGTGTCTCTTAGACTTTCTATATCGAAAAGGTAGCTCTGGGTGTTGGTTTGAATTGAAAGGATTGGCTCACCAATAGGCGCTCCAAGTTCATAATTGATTGTTCCAAGTGCTGAAAGGTTACCCACTACCTCGGCCAAATGTTCATTAGCAATTTGAAGAACTAAAGCAGGCTTTTCAGAGAAGAATACTGAAATATCGTCAGCTCCTTTGATGGTTTTTAGGTCAGCAGAAATTCCCAGGTCTACCTGAGAGAAAGTCATTTCCAATAGTGCGGTGATTAACCCGCCAGCAGATACATCGTGACCTGCCAGAACTTTTCCTTCTTTGATCAGTTGCTGAACATAGTCGAACGTAGCGGCAAATCGGGAAGCACTCTTAATGGTCGGTGCTGAGGTTCCAATTTTACCTACTATCTGTGCGAAAGATGAACCCCCTAATTTGAAGTCATCACCAGACATGTCTACATACAGCAAGGTCGACTCAAAGTTTGGTTGAAGTACCGGCTCAACCACTTGTTTCAGGTCGCTTACTTCGCCAACTGCTGAGACAATCACTGTTCCCGGAGCGTAAACCACATCGTCTTTGTATTTCTGGGTCATAGACATAGAGTCTTTTCCGGTAGGCACGTTAATGCCCAATTCGCAAACAAAGTCTGAAAGGCCTTTTACACCCGCATAGAGTCTGGCATTTTCACCGGCATTCTTCGCTGGCCACATCCAGTTGGCGGAAAGGGAAATCCCCTTAATACCATCAGAAATAGGAGCGAAGATGATGTTCGTTAACGATTCAGCTACCGAAAGCTGAGAACCAGCTACGGGATCGATCAAAGCTGAAACAGGAGCATGACCAATAGTGGTAGCAATACCTTTAATGCCTCTGTAGTCCAATGCCATTACCCCCACGTTGTTCAAAGGCAACTGAATTGGTCCGGCAGTTTGTTGCTTGGCTACACGACCTGTTACACAGCGGTCTACCTTATTGGTGAGCCAGTCTTTACAGGCCACAGCTTCCAGTTGAAGTACGGCATTCAGGTATTCCTGAAGTTTTTTGGTGTCATAAGAAACCTCAGCATACTGACTTGGAGTTGATTTATCTTCCAATACGGTTTTTGGAGATGAACCAAACATATGGGCCAGCTCCCAGTTGATGGGGTGCTCATTGGTTTCTTTGTTTTCGAACTTGAATTTATGATCTCCTGTAATGTCTCCTACCACATAAATAGGGGCTCTTTCTCTTTCGGCTACTTTTTTGAGGTAGTCAATGTCTTGTTGCTTCATTACCAGCCCCATTCTTTCCTGAGATTCATTGCCAATGATCTCCTTGTCAGATAGGGTAGGGTCTCCCACAGGTAATTTCTTTACGTCAATTACTCCTCCGGTTTCTTCTACCAGTTCGGAAAGGCAGTTGAGGTGGCCACCGGCACCATGATCGTGAATGGAAACGATTGGGTTCTTATCCATTTCGGCCATGGCTCTAACGGCATTGTAAACCCTCTTTTGCATTTCCGGATTAGAACGCTGAATGGCGTTTAGTTCTATGCCTGAGGCAAACTCTCCGGTATCGACAGAAGAAACGGCTCCACCTCCCATTCCAATGCGGTAGTTGTCGCCACCCATCACCACAATTTTATCACCTACCTCAGGGGTATCTTTCAGAGCGTCTTCTTTCTTTCCATAGCCAATACCTCCGGCCAACATAATGACCTTATCAAAGCCATGTTTTTTGCCGTTTTCCTGATGCTCAAAGGTGAGTACCGATCCGGCTATTAGAGGCTGACCAAACTTGTTGCCGAAATCGGAAGCACCGTTAGAGGCCTTGATGAGGATATCCATTGGAGTCTGATAGAGCCACTTTCGCTCCGGCATGTTGGCTTCCCAGGCTCGTCCTTCCTCCAGTCGGGAGTAAGAGGTCATATACACGGCTGTTCCAGCCAGTGGCATGGAGCCTTTGCCTCCGGCCATGCGGTCTCTTATTTCTCCGCCAGAGCCTGTAGCTGCACCATTAAAAGGTTCAACAGTTGTTGGGAAGTTATGCGTTTCGGCCTTTAGCGAAATTACCGAGTTAAAGTCTTTGGTTTCAAACCAGTCGGCCTTGTCTTGTGTTTTTTGAGCAAATTGCTCTACCACAGGGCCTTCTATAAAGGCCACGTTGTCTTTGTAGGCCGAGACTAGCTTGTTGGGGTTTTGCTCAGATGTTTTCTTGATGAGTTTAAAGAGCGAGGTAGGCATTTCCTGCCCATCGATTATAAAGACTCCATTGAATATTTTGTGTCGGCAGTGTTCGGAGTTTACCTGAGAGAAGCCAAACACTTCACCATCGGTTAGTTTGCGACCCAACTGCCGGCTCACATCGTTTAGGTAGTCAATTTCCTCATCGCTGAGCGCCAAACCCTCTTTTTGATTGTAGGTAGCAATGTCATCGATATAACGTACCGGTTCGGGTTCAATGTCTATGGTAAAAAGCGACTGATCCAGCGAGGTGTATAGTACCTGCAACATGGGGTCGAAGGCTACGTTGGCCGATTCTACCTGCTCGAATTCTTCGATACGGGAAATTCCTGAAATACCCATGTTTTGGGTAATTTCTACCGCATTGGTGCTCCACGGGGTAATCATTTCCTTGCGTGGCCCCACGTAGTATCCTTTTAATTCGGTGGCTTCTATTGTTTTGGCATTGCCAAAAAGCCAGAGGAGTTTAGGAAGGTCTTGTGGTGAGAGTGTTTCAGAAAGGCCTACAGCATAGATTTTGCCTTGTCCGGCATCAAAAAACTGAATCATTAGATCGATTGCGTTTGGGTACGAATTACCCGCGCAAAATTAGAAAAAGATTTGGGTTTAAGAACTATAAAACCGGTGGTCAACCTTTGGTTTTGCACAGAAAGGTGTTTAAAAATACTTGTACGCCATTAATGGGTGACGGGTGAAAATACCTGTTCTTCTTTTGGGGTATTCTCTACCTGTTTTTTCACTCACCAAAGGCAGAGTTTTGTCTGGCAATCAACATATGTCAGCAGAAGCCAAATTCCTGCAATACGAGTTAGCAGGGGCTTTTAAAAACGGTGTGGGTGTGATTAGATGTTTAGGTGAATTTTTCTGAATCAGACTCAATCATTGCCACTATTTTTTGCAATGACCAGCCAGCAGGGGTTATCGCCAGAGTTTCATAATTGTTTTGAGGTATGCAATGCCTCAGACAAGGACCGGACTTTGAAGGTGGCCCCTGTCTTTTTTTAAAAGGAGAGGAGATACGTAAAAATACGTGTTTAATCTTTCGGGTATTTCATCGCTTTTGATCCCTGCCTACTTCCCTCAAATTTGTATCAACAGTCAATTATTAGTCTTCTTTGGTGACTATGGAGATTTCTCTCTTCAATTATAAACACATGCCATTAAACACGCACGCTTAGGTTATTCTCTTAGACTAGCCGACACTGTTGAGAGAAATAAAAGCCCTGCTCCTAAAGAGCAGGGCTTTACCATAGAAATGATGCAGGTTTCAATAAAGAAGGCAATATATTTAGGCGGTTAATGTACAGTAGACTCACTCAGTTTTTTAAATGACACTTAAACTATCAGATCATGAAAAGAATATCTAAAGAAGCCGCCCAAAGGTTACAAGTGGGTTGGCAGCAGTTACGACAGGAGTCTATTATCTCCTCTTTTGAGGTGTTTTCCGAAGACGATGGAGAGTTTAATCGCATTACCGCCCGAGACTTTGGCCAAATTTCTAAGGAGTTTTTAGATCAATTGATGAGCCTCGATTTGGAAAGCTCTTCAGATGGTCTTTGTCTTTGCCTGGGGGTGGAAGATGATAAAGTTCAGGTGATTTGGGAAATGAGGATCAATGGCGAAAAGACATACTATCAGGGAGATGGAGATCATTTTCTGACCTACATTACTCCCAATACTACACCTACTATTCCTCGCCTGGGAGAGTCGGTTAATTATAAAAATGAGGTTTGCGCCAACTGGGCACACATTCCTTACTTCGAAATGAATGCTATCTTCTTCGTTAATCTACAAGACAAGGACAAGGGAAGCGATCTGTTTCTTGGCAGACCAAGAAGGGTTCTGAAGTTTGTGATTCCCGTAGACGATATTCTGGTGATGCGTGAGGTTTGTACGGCTGGTAAGAGTCTTCTGGTTCACTATGGTGTGAATTACGGTGACGCGGCCCGGCAAATGATTCCTTTTGTGCCTCTCGTTCAAATTTATACACCTAATAAGAATGGGTTCCTGCAAGATGACCCCGAAGCTACATACTTGGATTTTGTAGGGCCTTGTCCTCCTAATTGTCCGGATTAATTTTCTAAGTCTTTATTGCAACATAGGAAATGAGTGAGATTTTTAATGAGTCTACCCTTGATGTAATTGTAAGAGCTTACGCATGGTATTTATTTGCACCGGTAATACTGGGTTTGGTCTATAGAAATAGACTCAACAGAACTCAGAAAATTATTTTCTATGTTGCTATTCTCAGCGCACTAAACTATTGGCTTGGCTACTTTATTGCCAAGATGTTCAAGAACAATTTGTGGGTGTATCATCTCTATGTGCCACTGCTGTTCTATTTCACCTGGAAAATTTACTCGCAAGAGCTCAAAAGCTTATTTTCTGTCACTTTTTTCAGAGTGATTTTAGTCATTGCCATAGGCTTTTTTGTGGTCAATACTGTGTTCTGGCAGCCGCTTGAACAACTGCCCACATACGCTATTTTCTCCATGTGTATGGTCTTTATTATATGGTGTGTGTCGTACTATTACTCTTTGCTTAAACAAACTCAATACAGGTCGCTGGAAAGGGAGCCTCTTTTTTGGTTCAATACCGGAGTGTTATTGTATTACTCCAGTACAATACTGCTCTTTCTTCTTGTTTTCAATATTTTGAAGGCGAATACTGAAGCAAATTTTATAGCTTCCATTATGAATGCTCTTTTTAACCTCGTTTTGGTAACGGCCTACTTGATATCATTATGGGTGAGACCTCCTCAATAAGTGCTGAGCAACTTCTCATTGGTTCAATGCTCGGCATGTTCTTATTGTCTTTGAGTATTGTCATTTTCTTTGTGGTATACCAGAGAAGATTACTCAGTCAGCAACAATTGCATCAAAGAAAGGAGGCCGACTATCAAAAGCAACTGCTCAGGGCCAACTTTCAGAGTCAGGAGAAAGAAAGGAACCGCATTGGCAAAGACTTGCACGATGAGGTTGGGGCACTGCTCACAACTACTAAACTCTATTTTCAACACCTTGATCAGGCTAACCCGCCCGAGCGCTTCAATGAAGTAAAGAATAAGGCCTTCAGTCTGTTGGAAGAGAGCATGAGCACCGTAAGAAGGGTTTCACATGACCTTAGACCGGTGGTTCTGGAGCGTCTCGGATTGGTCGAAGCCATTGCCAATGTGGTGGATAAAATAAACGAAAGCGATCAGGTTTATGTCAGCTTTCACCATGCCGTATCGACCAGTATAGACGATGAGTATGCACTCAATTGGTATCGAATTGTTCAGGAGCTGATAAACAACACCCTCAAACATGCCGAGGCTTCTAATATTCGGATAGAGTTGATAACGGAAAAGGATCAGTTGATTTTGAACTACAGCGATGATGGTAAAGGGCTGGGAGCGGAAAGCGACACGGCCAATGGATTGGGTATTCAGAATATGAGAAGCCGGTTGAGTCTTATGCAAGGAGAACTGGAAATGAAAGAAAGTGAGCCTGGTTTTCAGGTTGTTCTCAAGTCAAAATTAAAACCTTAAACCAATGATAAGAGTAGCTATTGCCGATGACCATAAGCTTTTTAGAGAAGGTCTGCGCTTTTTGATGGATCAAATGGATAACCTGGAGGTGGTCTTTGAAGCGTCTAATGGTCGAGAGTTGCTAGAAACTATTGCAGAGCACCAAACCGATGTGCTCTTATTGGATCTGGATATGCCAGAAGTAGATGGATTGGAGGCTTTAAAGCAGCTAAGACCCATTCAGCCTGATTTGGGTATAATTATACTCACCATGCACAGCGATGCCAAAATGGTGGCCTATCTGATGGAGCTTGGGGCCAACAGCTACTTATTAAAAGATACTAGCCCGGAGGAATTTCAAAAAGCCATAACCAGTGTGGTTGAGGAAGGATTCTATTTCAATAAAATGGTTTCCCAGGCCATGTTGGGAGGTTTGAAGGGACAGGTGAAAAAGAAACCAAGTTTGGGCTACAGGGAGAGCCTTACTTCCAGAGAAATTGAGGTGCTGGAATTAATTTGCCAGGAGTATACAGCCAAAGAAATAGCCGAAAAACTATTCATTAGTCACCGTACAGTAGAGGGTCATCGCAAGAATCTGATCGATAAGCTTGGGGTAAAGAATACAGCCGGATTAATCGTAAAGGCTATCAAAGAAGATTTAGTGCAAGTTTAACACATTATAAGGCTTCCCTGCTTTCTGCATGGAGTTGCTTCTCCATAAAAGTACTCAGAGGGTCGTCTTCGTAGTCGCCAAACTTACCTCGAATGGAATAGCCTAATTTTTCATATAAGGCAATTGCATCTTTAGAGAAAGGGCCTGTTTCAAGACGTACCGTATGAATATTCTTTTCAATGAGTAGAGTTTCCAGTTGATGTATAATCTTTTGAGCAAGACCTCTTCTTCTTTGCGAAGGGGGAACATAAATACGCTTTAACTCGCCATAATCGGCAAAGACTTTGACGGATCCTATGGCCACAATTCGTTCATGCTCCATGGCCCCATAGAAATAGACATTCTCTTGTTGCAAAGTTTCAATACTGTCCAGATGGCAGCTGCCAGAAGGGTAGAGCCGGCTTTGGTACTCGTCAAGTTCAGCAATCAATGCTTCTGCATCTTTCGGGTTTATTCTTCTTATTTCCATAGAGAGTCGGGTGTTTGTTCTTAAACTGAACGTGGTGCCAAAAACCTGTTCAAACTAATGTATAAAACTCAATTTTATCTGTTTCAAATAAGTTCATTTTCGAAAGATAAACTTTTGATAATCTTGCTGTTGTATAGTCTTTTGGCAGTCCTTTTTGCTTTTATCTTCCGTGATTGCCTGCAAGAGCTGTAATAGCAATTTCTAACACTATGTCACTTAATGCTTTACTCCAGACTGGGGTATCGTATTTTTAAATTATTTCCTTACCTTTGCAGTCCGTTTCGGGAGAGGCGGTCTCGAGTATTCGGGAATGTTCAACAAAAATCCTTCGTTGAGTGCCCTGGGCAGCGAAAGGAGTAATCACAGGGCAGATTATCATGTCTGAAGAAAAAAAAGCACCTGAGGCAGTAGAAGAGAAAGCTACTCCTCAAGTAGAGGCCGCAGAAGCCCAAGAAGTGGCAGTAGAAGAAGCGCTAGCTTCCGATGCCAAAAAAGAATCTGCAAAAAAATCATCTGCAAAATCTCAACAAAGCCCTGAAGATTTCAATTGGGAAGACTTTGAAACCAAAGGTTTCGGTGAAGGCTATTCCAAAAAGAAAAAAGAAGAGCTTTCTGCAATGTATGAAGATACATTGAACTCTATTGAGGAGAAACAAGTGATAAAAGCCACGGTAGTTTCTGTTGGAGAAAGAGATGTTGTATTGAACATTGGCTACAAGTCTGATGGATTGGTAAGTGCCTCTGAATTTAGAGATACACCAGACCTTAAGGTAGGTGACCAAATTGAAGTTTACATTGAAGAGCAAGAAAACGCACTAGGACAATTGGTACTTTCCAGAAGAAAGGCCAAGATTGTAAGAGCCTGGGAGCTTATTCAAGATGCGCTCGACAATGATAAAGTAATTGAAGGCTATGTGAAGAGAAGAACCAAAGGAGGTCTTATTGTAGACATCTATGGCGTAGAATCATTCTTGCCGGGTTCTCAAATCGATGTGAAGCCTATCAGAGACTTCGATGTGTTCGTTGGTAAGAAAATGGAAGTAAAAGTTGTGAAAATCAACTACACCAACGACAACGTAGTAGTATCTCACAAAGTATTGATCGAAAAAGATCTTGAGCAGCAAAAAGCTGAAATCCTTGAAAACCTTGAGAAAGGCCAGGTACTGGAAGGTGTAATCAAGAACATGACCAACTTCGGTGTATTCATCGATTTGGGTGGTGTAGATGGTCTCCTTCACATTACCGATATTTCATGGGGTAGAATCAACGATCCGTCTGAGGTATTGAGCCTGGATGAGAAAGTGAACGTTGTTGTTCTCGACTTCGATGACGATAAGAAGAGAATCTCGTTGGGTATGAAGCAACTCACTGAGCACCCATGGGATAAACTCGATGCTTCTATTGAGGTAGGTTCTAAGGTGAAAGGTACAATTGTAAACGTAGCAGACTACGGTGCATTCCTTGAGCTTCTACCAGGAGTAGAAGGATTGATCCACGTTTCTGAAATGTCATGGTCTCAGCACCTGAGAAACCCACAAGACTTCATCAGCATTGGTGATGAACTTGAGGCTGTGGTGCTTACGCTTGACAGAGAAGAGAGAAAGATGTCTTTGGGTATTAAGCAACTGACTGAAGATCCTTGGACTAAGTCGGATGTATTGACCAAATATGCCGTTGGTACCAACCATACCGGTATTGTTAGAAACCTTACCAACTTCGGTCTGTTTATTGAGTTGGAAGAAGGAATCGATGGTCTTGTACACGTATCTGATCTTTCTTGGACTAAGAAAATCAAGCATCCGTCAGAGTTTGTAAAAGTTGGCGATGAGCTGGATGTTCAGGTATTGGAATTGGATATCGAGAACAGAAGATTGGCCTTGGGTCATAAGCAGTTGGAAGAGAACCCTTGGGATACTTTCGAAACAGTGTTCACTCCAGGGTCAACGCATAAGTGTACTGTTATTTCTAAGAATGACAAAGGTGCAACACTCGAATTGCCTTACGGCTTGGAAGGTGTGGCCACCAACAAGCATTTGAAGAAAGAAGACGGTTCGAACGTGGAGGTAGGAGAAACTTTAGACTTCTCAGTAATTGAGTTCTCTAAAGACGACAAGCGTATAGTTATGTCTCATACCAACATCCACAACCCTCAGGCTATTGAGAAGCCAGCCAAGAAAAAAGCAGGTTCAGGTGCCGGAAAAGTGAAGATGGCTCCTGTTGAACAAGCTACGCTTGGAGACCTCGATGCACTTTCTGCTCTTAAAGCTGAAATGGAAGACAACACCAAAAAAGCAAACGAGAAGAAAGCAGCTGAAGCCAAGAAAAAAGCAGCTAAGAAAGAGGATGCTGCCGAAGAGGCTGAGGAATCGACTGAAGAATAATCAGTTACAGAATAGATTAAAAGCATCCGCCAAAAGCGGATGCTTTTTTTATTGACATAGTTGCGCTTTTGTTGGGGCAATTGATGAATATCCCTAAATTTGCGCTTCCAAAATGTGGCACATAGGCCGAGTGATTCCGAGCAATCGGGAAGGTCTGCAAAGAGTACTTAATCTTAATGCATCCGTACACTCAGAGCCCTTGACCATTCTAATGGCGCTGTGGCCGAGTGGCTAGGCAGAGGTCTGCAAAACCTTCTACAGCGGTTCGAATCCGCTCAGCGCCTCAACAAAAAAAGGTGACCCTTCAAGGTCACCTTTTTTTGTTGGCAGTAGGAAGGCTTGAATCGTGCCGCAGGTTCGAAACCTCAATTTACAGAGCTTCGCGAGCACCTTTGAAATATTATAATAGGGGTACTTACTTAAGTCACAAGAAGTATATTTCTGAACCTTGCCGCCA
>MDTG01256905.1_pt1 | contig 19137 bp, 16 predicted proteins | sample 811421 | NCBI WGS metagenome assembly MDTG01 (sample SAMN05326645, study PRJNA326480) | marine metagenome | isolation source: seawater | place: Pacific Ocean: South East | collected 2011
GTCCTCTACTGCTGCAGTCTCTGGCTTGTCCTCTACTGCTGCAGTCTCTGGCTTGTCCTCTACTACCGGAGTCTCTGGCTTATCCTCTACTGCTGCAGTCTTTTTCTTTTTAAGCTCTTTTTTGGCTTTCTTGGGTTTAAGCTTTAGTTTAGCTTTAGGTTTTACATCAGGAACACTAAGAGAATATTTAGTTACTAAATCATCATACTTAAATACTTCAGGACAGTGTGTATTAGTAAGCTCATCTAGACTAGAGTCACTGTTTTCACTAATTTGAAACAACACATCCATTTTTGTAGTAACAAGAGTTCTCTTAATAAAACTATCGTCCTTTAAATCATCAGATGTCATAGTAATATTTATTTCTTTAGTGCTGGTATCAGTTGACAATGCCATGGTTTAGCAATTTTATCTATTATAAAAAAAATCAAAATTATCAAATTTTTTTTTAAGTTAGTTACACTGTAGTCTCATTAAATTCTAGACTTTTATCGTTTAGCGTTTTAACCATTAAATCTCTTTTTAATTTTTGCTTATGGATTATAAGTTGATCAATTGTTTGTATATCTGCATTATCATCCATAAATTTTTTATTTGCTATTATAGTAAATTTATGGACAACTACTTTTTTATGTTGACCAATTCTATGAGCTCGTGCAATAGCCTGAATTTCATTACATGGATTCCAGTCAGGTGAAATGATAAATATGTTGGTAAATTGTTGAAGATTTAATCCTACTCCTCCTGCTTTAATTTGAATTATTAGAGCTTTTTTCTTTTCCTCTCCATAAGGAAATTTATTAACCACTTCTTTTCTTTCTTGTAAACTCATAGAGCCATGGTATAGTTCAGATTCCATACCTTCTTTTTCTAATTCCTTTTTTATTAACTCCATTTCCTGTCTAAAATGACAGAACACAAGAGAATAACCATCCACTTTTTTTATTTTATTTAAGAAACATGTTATTTTAGTAGAACGTTTTTTACTAAAAGACCATGCATCTGTATTAAACTTTGCACAAAAACTTTTAATTGCAAGGTCACTATCTATAGATGCTTGTCTTAGTCTTATAATTTGTTCTAACATTTCCATCCATGTATTTTCATCTCCCAATTTTAAGGATGCTTCACCATATTCACCCATTAAATTTCTATGCAAAGCCATGTATGTATCTTGCTCATCCTTACTTCTAAAGATACATTTAGTATTCATTATCTGTAAATTTTCTAATGAAGATTCCCTTGGAAGATTTTTCTTTGTTCGACGAATCATGTTATTTTCTATAAGTTTATTTATAGTGATACTTTTTCCAGTTTGATTTATAAATCTAAATAGGGATTTTATATCTGCCAATTTATTTTGCAAGGGTGTTCCTGTGAGTATCCAGGAATAATTTCTACTAAGTTTATTTACTTTGGTAAAGCTTTTCGTATTTTTATTTCGAATTATGTGTCCTTCATCAAGAACTACTCTGTCCCATTTAATATCGAACAATAAGTTATCTTTAGAGCTCTTGCTTGAATTAACAATACCATATGTTGATATTACAATGATATTTTCAATATGTTTTCTACCATTAGTTGTTCTTAATATTTCAAGCTCAGCTAATGATTTTGCCCTTTGATTTCCATAGTGAACATAAATATTCTTTGTGTCAAAAACATCAATCATCACTCTTAACCATTGTTTAATAACACAAACTGGGACAATTAATAGTGTTTTCGGAACCGAGTTAAGTTTCATCAGAGCAGCTATTTGAATAGTCTTTCCCATTCCTGGCTCATCGCATAAAAGTCCACCTTTGATACCTGGCTCAATTTCTTTTTGAATCATAAATTGCACTCCTTCATTCTGGTGTGGTTTAAGAGGATATGGTGTATTGTTCATACACTCTGATACCAATATATTTTTCTTTGCCAGGGTAACACAATGAGTAACAACATTTTTAGCAGCCTTTTTAAAAGCAGAGGACTTCGGTTTCACAAGTAGTTTTTTTACCATAGTGCAGACTATAGTTAGAGATTACTAAAAGGTAAAACAAAAAAAAATAATCAAATTTTTAATTTGTACTCTATATTTTTTATTAGGATTCATATAATTCTACAAGCTCTTTAGGTGGTTCAGATTCGGTAAATGATTCGCCATTATCATTCAACATTCCTTCCCAATTAAGGTCACCATCTTCATCAACACTAAGAACCCATTTCTTTGATTTAATAACTTTCATGGTTTGTCCATTAGACATTTCAACGTCACATGCATTTTCTAACATTTTTTCGATTGATTCCTCTTCTTGTTTATTAGATTCATCGTCAGTATCCTCAATAATCACATGAGAGGTATTATCTTTTTTTGCTTTAGTACTACCTTTCGGACGACCTCTCTTTCCCATAGGGGTTGCTTGAACCTCTTCTGGATGATTAATTGACCATACTCTCTCAATAAGTTTTTGCTTACTTCCAGATGTTTTCATCTGCTTTGATTTAAGAATATCTTTAAGGTCATTAAGTTTCAGGTCCTTAAGACAATCCATTTTATCTGCTTCTTCCCAATTTTCAATGGTTGTGCTCTTTTTCTTTTTTTTAGTAGTTTTCTGCTTCTTTTCTTCTTTGAATATTAGTTCAGGCATTACTGCTCTAATCTCCTCCTCGCTTTTACCAAAATCTTTTGATACCAGTTCAATAAAACGAGACCTTGTAAATTCTACATTTTGTCTTACAATATCTTCTTCTCCAGGCTTAAATGGAATTACTACATTCATAGTGTCACCAGTAGGCTTTACCTCAATTTCTGAATTTTCATTATCAATTACAGTGTTGTTTTCAGTAAGGGCAAGGTTGGTCTCAACAATAGTAGACATAGTTTTTTTCTCTCAGACAAAACGAAAAAAAAATCATCAAATTTTTTTTTCTGTTTGCTAATTAACAAAAATATATTATAGATATACCTAAAATAATTTATTCATATTTCTACGTAAGCCATCTAACTGTCTAAATAAAGTTTCGGATTGGTTCAGTAATCTTATAACACCTAACAGTTGTCTATTACCTTTTGCGAGTAAACCATAAATATTAAAACACTGGTTACAAGATTTAGAATATTTAAAGTTTTTATTTGTGCGTGTGTTTTCACAGTATGATTTATTTTTACCATATTTAAGTGATTTTCTTGTATCTCTAACTTGAGCAAATAATCTAGGATTTTTAAGTAATATATCTATTTTTTTTGTATAACTCATTATATCTATTCTAAAATTGAATAAAGCGAGTATACATTTATCGAAATGCTCTTTTGAAAGACCATATTTAAATGTTATACAATTATAGGCTCTTCTTTCGATTGCTAAAAGACCATTCATTATTATATCTAGTTCCTTTTTTACTTCTCTTGCTACCTCACGTGCACCATCATTACATTTGTATAATTTATCCACTACTAAATATAGAATTTGTGCTACTTCTATTAATATTTTAATTGACTGTGTCAATAGATTAAATCCATCTTTTGTTACACCAAATACTGATTTAAATACATCTCCTACAGTAAATATCTTATTTTTTAATCCTATAAAAACTTTATCCAATCGTGCAATTTTCTTTGCCAGTCTACTAATAGTTCTACCAAGTTTCTTGATTTTACCAAAAGTAGAAGAACCAGCCTTCTTTACTAACTTTTTTGCACCTCGAAAAGTTTTTCTTGGATTACGCACTGCTCTGTATATTTTTTTTGGTGACTTACGAACAGCTCTGAAAATTTTCTTAGGTGACCTACGGACTGTTCTTATTATTCTTCTTGGGCTAATTTTACGGACTACTTTTCTGAAAAATCCCCAATATGGTTCTATATTATCTTTACGATTATTATTAATATTTTGATAGAATATTAGTAGAAATATTATAATTAAAGTTATTAGTATAGTTCTATCCATATTATATAATATGTATTTTAATTTTCAAGGTGTATTTTAATATTAAAAATAATCATAACACCTATTATATTATGATAATCTTTATATACTATATAAATTAATGTATATCTAAGTTATATGTTTTAGCTGTGCCTCAGAAATTAAATTTTTTTTCTTTAGTTCATTAACTATTTTCTCAAATTTTATGGTTTGATTAGTAAGAAATCCCGAATCAATTAAATTATCTTTTACAATTTTCATAAACTTAGTAATAACAACATCAATAGTTGGCCTTGTCTCGGGATCCAGACTAACCATTTCAGATATTAAAATCTTAAATTGTGTTCTAAAATTTGTGTTAATTTTTTTTCTATCAGAGCAAAATTTATAATCAGTTGCTAAAAATATACCTATTGAAAAAATATCCAAAGTAGTAACAATCTTATCACTGATTTCACTAAATTTTTCAGGAGACTTATATTTGTTATGTTTAAAAACATTATTTAAAAAATGTAAATAGGTATCTATCATGTAATTATCAAAGTTTGTAGTTAAATAAAATTCGCCTTGGTCATATGTTTTTTTAAAATTTTCTATTTCTTTTTCTAAGAATTGTTCAAATTTTAATTCTCTAATTTGATGTTCAGAATCATAAAAACTTAAAGTATCTTTTTCATTAATAAATTTATCAAGTATATAAAAGTCTTTAGGCCAATACATATATGATTGTCTCATATCAATCCAATCATTATATTTATGATCGATAAATGTATTAAGTTGCTGATTATGATAGGATAGTTTTGATTGCATGCCTTCTAAAATTAATCTAAGGTCTGTAAGAGTTTTTATTTTTTTTCTAATAGTTTCCATTGATAATCTAAATAATTTTGATTTAGAAGAATTAGAATTAATTTCTTTTTCTAATTTTGTAATATCTGCTTGCAATGGAGATATAGCTGATAATGCTTCATCTCTATGGAGCCTATGAAATTTTAAACTTTTATTTATCTCTTTTATGTCTACTATAGGTAATGAATCGTATGAACTTGTTAATCCAAAATCTATAAATCTAAAGCCACTCACAGGAGAGTATACGATGTTATCCTCTTTTATATCTTTGTGATAAATTCTATTTTTATGTAATATACCTAATCCTATAAGTAAATTTAAGTATAAATACCAGTTTTCTTCAAAATTTAAATCTGTTTTTCGTTTGTAACTTACAGGTCCCCCATAAGATTGTATAATATTAACATAATTTTCTTTAATATTTTTTTTTGATTGTTTTTTGTAAATACCACATTTAAAAAAATCAGTATCACTACTTATACTTCTATCCGTTATCTTGCATGAAGTCTTAGGATAAATAAAATATTTACTTTCAGGATCAAGAATATCTAATTTAAAGTCACTTATTGATTTCCATTCTTCATCAAGTTGATCAACTGATGTAACTTTAGAAATGTGATTCATAACTGATTCATATTTGTAAGAACTTGTATTGCATGGTAAATTTGGATAATATACACATCCGAATGATCCTCGTCCGATAAATTTACCTCCTTTTTGATTTTTATTTTTTTTATTATCCATTATATTATAAAATTTATTTTTTTTATCTATTCTAATAAATATTCTAATTATATTACATATGGTTAGCACAGATAAAAGTATGGTTGATATATATGTTGATAGTTTTACAAAAGCCTTGACTCTTGTAGTAGCTCTTGCTTGGAACAGCGCTTTTAGCGGATTTTTTAAGAGCACGCCAGGATTAAAAGATCTCGGTCCTTGGTTATATGCATTTATTGTGACTGCACTTGTAATATTTTTATTATTACAACTCAATAAATTAAGACCAAAATTATTAAAGTTAGTTAATAAATATTCCAAAAAGGCTAATTCAACAATATCTAAAGCAAAAAATATAATAAATACTGATGATGTTGAGGAGATTGCCCAAGCGGCTCAGGAATCAAACTCTGAGGAGGAATCACAAACGGCAGAAGATGAAACCGAAGAAGAATCTAAAGCTGTAGAAGAAAATAATAATACTGAAGAAACAACCGAGGGATTCTACAATTATAACTATAATTTAGATTATACCCAATTTTAATACACTGATTAACTGCGGAATATATAATTTTAATTAAACATAATATAATTTATATTATGCATAATTTAAATATAGCTTGTCTATGCTCAGAAGATTATTATAATCTAGATGCGTTAAATCTTGCAATAAAATCAGGTATTTTACCAGTAAATTTAAAATTAGTTATAATAAATAGTAAATGTAAATGCAGTGAATATTGTAAAAAATATAAAATAAATAATGAATACTTACCATGGGATAGTAAAAAACTGCAAAGAGAAAAGTATGATAAGATTATATCCGATAAAATTAATAGTCACAATATTGATATAATCTTATTATCTAACTGGAGTCATTCTTTTGGATTATTATTCAAAAAAGAACACAAAACAATTCTTAAAGTAAATCCAGTTTATAGTTCTGTCCTAAAATCTTCTAATATAACTGAGATATTTAATCATTTATCTTGTGATAGAATTAAATCTGCAAGTGTAGCAGTGGAGTTATTAAATCAAGAACCATCAAGAAATACTATTCTTTCTGAAATAATTACTCCCTATTGTAAAAGTTACACTTTAGATGATTTTATTAATATTTCTAAAAGATATGAAAATACATGTCTTGTAAAAAGTATAATACACCTGATTGAATCTGAAATAAAAAAAAATTTATTTAATAGTGAAGCGACTATTTACAATAGCCATGTTAAGTTTATTAAAGATATTAATTATGATATTCTTCTTTTTGAGTATCGAGATAGTGAATTTATTAACAATATTAAAAAATGTAAAATAAAGAACAAGGGTAAATTTATTAGTATAATGAATAAATGGTGGTTTAAAAAAACTAAATACATAATTGATAATCATTATATTTGGAATGATGGCAAATTTATGAGTGTAAAAAAAACAAAACCGATAAATCTAATTTTTGAAGTTCATGGATATCTGGCTAATACATTTAGCACTAAATTATATGATATATATAAGAATGGTGCCAGAAATATAGCAGAATCCTGTGATATTATGGAAGATAATCTAGAGGAATATGCTAAACTTACTAATCCTGTTATAAATATTATTGATAAAAACAGTCAAAAAAGTATTACAAGTGATTGCATAGTAAAAAAAAATATATTATCTAAAACAAGTCTAAAAATTATTTTCAATGCATGCATTAACTTATTCAACTATGCTAATAGGCTAAATGAAAAAATTGGTATTACGCTTTCCTGTTCTCAATATGAATTTGGGACTATTGATAATGAAATAATTTTAATAGATGATTTACATTGTCCACATAATTCAATTTATTGGAAAAATCAGGAGGAATGTTATACAAAAGCAAAACCAATTATATACAATAATAATCCTATCAATAATTGGTATATTAATCAATCCGCAGATATTCAAAAAAATAACATTGAGGTGCCCAAGGATGTTATAAAAAATGCAGAACTATCATATTTGGACTATATTACAAGATTACATAAATCAGATAATAACAATGAATATTGTAGCCTTAATACTTCTATAAGATCTGACAGTTGGACATGGACAACTGCTAAAAATATATATTTAAATTACAATCATAATAATATGGTTTGTTTAGTTACTCAAAATAAAGAACTTCCTGCAGTTAATAAGCTGATTAAGTTACTTAAAGCAGATAATATATATGTAAATATTTTAGAAGTTTCACCATTCAAAGACATTATTAAACTTATAAGTCATGTAAAACAGCATGATTCGTCGTTTAAAAATATGATTTGGATAACTATTTCAAATAATGTTAATCCGATAAGTGGTATCATTTCTGCAAATACTGGTTACCCTGTAATAAATACTCCTGCAACAATAGATAACAAGGTTAATTTACAGTCTTTCTTATCATCAATTCAAGAATATAAAGACAGTCCAGTTCTAACTATATTAGATATATCTACTATTCCTGAAGCTTGTCATAAGATATTTAATAGTAAATGCTAAATTATTAAAATTATATGGTTTGAGTCTAAAATTAGTTTTAAATTTTAGATAGAGTAAAAAAAACATTTCATTAGTTTTTAAAATCAGAAAAAGTTTTTGAAAATTAAAAAAATCCCCCCCCCCGGAAAAAATAAAATTACAAAAATGTTACAAAAATGTTACAAAAATTTTGAAAAACTAGGTAAATTAGGTTTTTTTTGTAATATTTTTATATGCTAAAACTTGCAGGGTTTTTAAGAAGTAATAGTAAAAAAAATAAGGAGAAAAATAAATAGTAAAATGTTAAAATATTTAAAGAAAATTTATAATTATTATATAATGGTCGTATATAATTGTCAGCGATGTGGATATTCTACCAACAATAAAAGTTACATTCGCAAGCATTTTGAGAGAAAAATACCGTGTAAAGTGGTGCTTAAAGATATACCTGTTGAAATCTTGTTACAAGAGATTATGGTTGAAAAAAAATCACAAAAAAAAATTTTAGAACATTTTAAAAAAAATACTAAAAATAAGAAAAATAATATAAAAAATGTTACAAAATCGAATTTAACAAAAAATAATCCTAAAAGTAGCTCAAATTCGTTTAATATTAAAAAGGGAGACGGAACAATTCTCCATAAAAAAACTAATAAAAATCATCAAAATAGCGTAAACATCTCCAATTTAACATTAGAACCTCCTGAAAGTAGCAATATGGAATATTATGAAAATAATACGTTTGGACAAAACCTGCAAAAAAATGATGTTTACATTGATAGAAATTTAGGTCAAAAAAAGGGCAGTTGCGTAAACATCTCCAATTTAACATCAGAACTTCCTAAAAGCTCATTTAAAAAACAATCCTTCAAAAATACTTTAGGAGAAAACCTGCAGAAAAAAGATGTTTACATTAGTGATACTTTAGACCAAAAAATGCAAGGTAGCGTAAACATCTCTCATTTAACATCGGAACCTGCTGAAACTAGCATACATAATTGTAATAGGAAAATTAATCATAGAGAAAACCTGCAGAAAAAAGATGTTTACGCAAATTCACCCAAAAAATTTAGCGTAAACATTTCTAATTTAACATCAAATGAAGGAGAATCCAATACTAACCAATATTACAAAAATTCTCAATCTGGACCAATTGTGCAGAATAACCATGTTTACGCAAAACCCAAGAATATAAAACAATCAATTCATTCTAAAAAATCAAGAACTTATTGCAATAGAAAATGTTACAAAAAACAAACAACCTCCTCAAAGTTGCATAATATCAAATATAATCAAGATTATAGTTATAGTTCATTAAGCTCTGATAATGATAATCCAAAACATAAATCAAATAATAATAGGAGTAATAATGCAGATTACACTAATAATAATAATAATTATACACTTAATAGTCACAAAAATTATAATAATTTTAATGCACCTCCAGTTATGCAATCAACTCAACATATGCATCATAGTCCTACAAAATTCATAACTACTAAATTAGATATAGCAAAAAAAAATAACGAACAAAATTATTCCAATCAAAATAATTATCCAATTAATAGTGATGAAGAATCGGAAACTGAAGAAGAATCACATTGTTGCAGTTATTGTGGTCGTATATTTAAATATAGACAAAGTAAATGGAGACATGAAAAAAAATGTAGTTCAAAAAATGTTCTTGCTGACAAATGTAATATGCTAGAGCAACAGAATAAAGAAAAAGATATGGCTATTGAATTACTGAAAAGACAAATGGAATTAATGATGGAAAAAGTAGGAAGTGAAGTATATCATAATACAACTAATAATTACACAGTTAATTTTGTATTAAATGCTTATGGAAATGAAAGAATCGACTATCTTAATTCTAATAAAGTTAGACAAATAATACAACAAGGTGGAGCTATGGAAAGTATACCAAAGTTACTTAAAGCAATTCATTTCCACCCAGAGCATACTGAAAATCACAATGTAATGATTCCTAACAGAAAAGAGAATATAGCTAAGATTTGGGATGGTAATAGATGGATATTACAACCTAAAAATAGAACTCTTAATGAGATGACAGACAAAGCTTATAATATTATCAATGAGCATTATGAGGATGGTAATAAGCAATTTGAAGAGTTTACTCATCAATATGCTAATGATGATAAAAGAATTAAGAAAAGAGTTGTGCAAGATACTGAGCTAATGATTATTAATAGTTCTAATAATGACTTAAAACAACTTACAAACAACCATTAATCTATTAATAAAAAAAAATTTGAAAGTTTCAAAATTTTTTTTACAAGAGCATACTCTATTCTCCAAGAGAAAAAAATGTCTACAGTGCCCATGCCCAGTTCCCAAGATTTAAATAAACTTTGGTCAAGCTTTTGCAAAATTGACAATACTGGTTATAATAGTGATAATAACTACACCGCGAAAAGATTCAGTTATATTTCAGCAGAAGTGGATGAAATGATTAATAATCCTGTTCATGAAGCAGATATGATGTATCCATTTGATGAAAATATAGAGCCTACATCATACAGAATATATTATAACTCTCAAAGTTTTGATGAAGACTATGATGAATATGCTGAAGGATACCCATCTGATGCAGAAGATTTGGATGATTGCACTTACTCGTCAGAAGATGAAGAAGAAAACTATGAATAGAACTACACATTTTTAAAATTTGATTTAATACCTCATTTTTTTTTACATTACAAAGAGATGATCGTACCAGTAGAAGGGAAACAAACAAAAGATATTAGTTTAGATAGTGATGAAATAACTATAAACATTCCTTTTCCTAAAGATAAACCAGATAAAAGTAAATCTGCAAACTTGTGTGGCGATATTGTTTACTTTCTGTATTATATAACAAAGTATGTATCTATGTTCTTTATATTAAGTTACATAGGAAAAACTGGAGCTAAATTTATATATTGGGCTAATGAAACAAATCATTGGAAATATCCTGATGGTTGGGACTGGGAAGATATTAATTATAAAATATTCATTCAAGCATTTATAGGCTTATTAATTTGTTTGATATTTATTGGGTGTTGTGCTAAGTAGATTAATAAAATTTAGATTTATTAAAATCTGAACATTATTTTACTATAATAGAAATAATAAACACACATTTTATAGAGTTATATGATTCCTTTTTCTTTTATTTTAGATTTAACTATTGATAATACATCATAACTATTTACTAAAATATCTTGGTCTTCTATTTCGGAAGATTTCCATCTTAAAAAGTTTTTAGTATTCATACTCCAAGAATCATTATCTATACTTTTTGGAATTTCTCCTACATCATATTTAGTTACAAGGTCTTCTTTATAAATATAATTAAATATTTGATTTGAATTTATATATTTGGAAATATTCTTTTGAATCAAATGTCTATCAGGATTGTAAAAAGAACCAAAGGTAAAGCTGGTCAGATTATTAAGAATATTAATATCATAAGTGTTATATTCTAAAATTAACATATCCAATAGTCTATTTACTATGGCTCCTCCATAATTTTCTCCAATTAGAATAGTTTTTTTTCCGTTTTTTAAATCTCCAATAATGTTATCAAAAGCTTCTTTTACATTTTTTTTAGTAGTTCGTATTTTGTGGAGGTTTTTCCCCATTTTAATATTTTCAAGGGAGTTATACATAGAATTATCAAATTGAATATGAACTTCGGAAATTTTATTTTCCATAAAAGTTTTTACATCATATTCTAAGTCAACTTTATCTTTCTTATAGTTATATCCTACAAAATAATAAATAATTATATTATTTGCAAGAGCACTGTTTCTCATAAAAGATAGTTCATCAGATAAAGTATTATTTTTTAATATGAGTTCATTTTGTGTTTTTTTATATATATCTAATTGAGATCTAAGTTTTTCCAGTTCTATTTTATATCTACTGGTTAGTTCCTCAATAAGAGTGTCCTTATCTAAATTGTCTATATTCATTTCATTCATTTTATCTTTCAGGGCTTCATTTATTACATTTTGTTCTCCTATTACAATGTTAGATTTTCTTAACTCATTATTAATATTGGTTAGCCGGGTTTCTATTAAATTATTTCTTAGATTTACCTTTTCAAGATTTTCAGTTAGCTTACTTAATTCTTTATTTGCATGAGATAAGTCATTATTTATTTTTTCTATTTGATTATTTTTTTCATTTATTATATTTAATTGTGTCTGTTTGTTTTTTGAACTTCTCCAACACATTATATAATATTAATCTACATATTTCGTTTTATAGAAATAGAAAAAACCATAATTTAAAATAAATGAATAGTTTACATTTACTTGGCAGAAATTCATTTAGAACATACAATAATATAAAAATGGTTGTATTTGATATGGCAGGAACTATAATACAAGAGAACGGAATTGTTTATAGTGCTTTACATGAAACTTTACAAGATTATAAATTAGGAGTCAATTTAAATGAAATTAATAAATGGCATGGAGCTAATAAATATGAGGTATTAGACCATTATATTAAAAATAATGAAATTTATAATATGAATTATGAACAAAAAAAGAAAGAGATTCAACAAGAATTATACAATCATTTTAATAAAAAACTTAAAGATTATTATTTTTTAGATAATAAAATAGAACTTATCAATACCAATCTTCCAGATATATTTGAAGGTATCCGAAAAAAAGATATAAAAGTAACTTTAAATACAGGTTATAATAAAGATATACAAAAAACAATTATAGATAAATTAAATTTAGATGAGATAATTGATGATTATATTTCAAGCGAAGATGTTTTAAAAGGTAGACCTTATCCATATATGATATATGCACTCATGGAAAAAAACAATATATCTACTCCTAAACATGTCTTAAAGTTTGGAGATACAAAAAATGATATTCTCGAAGGCATTAATGCAAGATGTGAGGGTTCAATAGGTGTATTATCAGGAGCAGATACCTATAACTGTCTAATAGGAAATGCAAGTTTTATTATTGAAGATGTATCAAAAATAGATATTTAAATATAAAAATAGAAAGTATTTTATACTTTAATAAACATTTTAGTAATTTTTACTAAAATATATATCATAATTTTTATTATAAACTAAATACTTTATACTTGTTAATTACATAGGTGGTATCACCATGAGCGGGATTACTATTAGCAATTTTAAATATTTTATCTTTAGTTAGACGAATTTGTCTTTTGAATTTGTTGTATTCTTTGGCAAGAAGACTTATTTTTTTTTGTTGTTCTTTGAAAGTTGTCACATCTTTATCGGTTAAAAGTCCTCCAGTTGATTTAATAATCTTCTTTTGTTTCATAGTTAATCCAATAGCACCTCTGAAATCGGAACCTTGAAACCTACTATTATCTATGTTAACTCCTTTCATATTGGTTTTTCTAAAATTACAATTTGTAAAATTCGAATATGTTAAATTAGACCCTGTGAAATCAAATCCTGAAAAATCCTCATTAAATATACCTTCACTATTTCCTGGACTAATATAGCTTAATTCAACTTTAGGAAAATGTAGTGTTTCCGTTCTTAATCCTCCATCATAATCAAAGGTAATTGTTTTTTTAGATTTTTTTGAATTTTTTTTATTATTTGCAGGAGAGGTTTTTTTAATACATTGTTTTGTTTTAGGATCTCTACGAGTCCCTTTAGGACATCTTTTTCTTGGACTACTTTTCTTCATTATGTAATATTATCATATTATTTTTTATAATTAGTATAGCACAATTTTACTTTATGTAAAATACACATCAACACATAAATATACACTACAACTAATGTAATGAATAATTTAGGATATAATTTAATAAAAAGAAATATAATATTGATAAAATTTGTTCCTGAATATTTCTTAAAAATATGTGTATTTTTAGATAAATTAATATTAAATTGATTTAAATATGGTATTAAAATACGATCAAAGTAAATTGAATTATTGTTTTTATCTTTTTGACTAACATGTCCACAAATACGAGGATTAATTTCCAAAAAATAGATATTTTGATTAGAATCAACTATAAATTCAAATTCAATAAGTCCGGAATATTTTGTATCATAAACTACTGAATTACAAAAATCAATAATCGGATAATATAATTTAGGATTATTAACTAGACCTGTTTCTATTGAAGAAAATATAAAATCGGTGTATTTAACACCCTCCTTACCAACAATTGTAAATAAATCTGCAATAATGGTGCCATTTTTACATACAGCATCTAATGAATAAAGTTTAAAATTAGTAAATAATGGTTGTATTATATTTTTTTTTAGAATATTATTATTCTTTAGCAGTAACTTATTTTTAGTTACTATAGATTGAAAATATGCACCGCATCCTGTATTACTTTTAATTAAATATTTATCACTTGGATACATCTGAATAAATTCAGATATTTTTAATTTATCATACCTAGTTAATGTAGGTATATGATTAATTTGTCTATATTTTTTTACAAAATGATAACATTCTTGTTTATTATCAAGCATACTATAAATTAGAGTATTGTTCATGTAAAAAGGGGATATAGGTAATGAATTATAATGTTGTTGACTAGGTATATCTATAGGTATTACTGCATCATAAGATTTGATTTTATCATAATTTACAAAATACATAGGCAAAATACTAACCTCTATATTTTTGTATTTACTTAGTAAATTATGCAATTCAAATCCAAACAATATATGAGAATAAACATTTTTATATATAATTAGAATAGAACGTTTCATATAATATATTCATAAATAAAGAAATTTTATTATATTAAATAAAATGGAATATAAAGACTTTTGTGAAGATGAAAAAAATAAATTAAAAGAACAAGTCGACAAAATGAGTGATATTCTGAATACAGGTAAAGATATTCATAAGTTTATACCAGCTGATAATGAAATAATTTTACTAGGAGAATGCACACATGGTACAAATGATTTTTATGAAGTCAGGGCAAATATAACTAAACATATGATACAGAAAGGTTATCGAGTTATTTTATTAGAAGCGGAATGGCCTGATATTATTATAGTTAACAATTATATTCAAGGCAGAGGATTTGTAAACAATATTAATCAAGCCTTTTCACATATTACAAAATTCCCAGTATGGATGTGGAAAAATAAAGTTATATTCGACCTTATTGAGTGGATGAAAAATTTTAATCTGGAAAATCCAGATAATATGATTTATTGTTTTGGAATTGATTGTCAGCAGTTTTTAAAATCAATGCAATTCGTCACTGAATATTTAAAAGCTCATAATCATGAATTTTATAATACTACATATACTAGATTAGCTATATTTAGACAATTTATTACAGAGAGTCAGTATGCAACAACCGCTGTTTATGGAGCACTAAAGAATATGGTTCCAAATATTATCAATAATTTACAAAATTTACTTTCAACATTTCAATGGGAGCATGTAGATTCTTTTATTGAAAATCCAAATATCTCTTTATCAGATAAGATAGACAGAATCGCATGTGAACAATCTTTTGAAATAATAGTAAATGGTGAGGAATATTTTAGAAAAATGCTTGAAGAACCATCTGGATCTCAGGCATCCTGGAATACAAGAGACCAACATATGTTGATGACAATAATGAGGATTCGTAATAGATTTTCACAAATAAATGATACAGTTCCTAAAATAATTGTATGGGCTCATAATAGTCATATAGGAAATTCTTTGGCTACATCAAGAGGTGGAGATACTTTTACTAATAATAATACCTGGAATTTAGGACAAATGGTAAAAGAAATGTTTAACAAATCTATTAACATAGGATTTTATACACATCAAGGAAAGGTAGTTGCAGGTGAAAAAGATAAAAAAGTAGGTGTAATTCAAGATTTAAATAATTCACATCCTTTATCATATGAATACTTGTTTCATAATGTATGTGTAAAAAATAATTTAAATTTTTTTTGGTTAGACCTTAGAAGTTTTCGTATAGCAAAAAAAATAGAATCTAATTATACATATAGTATAAACGAAAAATACAGAGATATTTACACTGGAGAAATATTTGTTGCTAAAAATATTTTTCAGGATAATAATAAGTTAATATATCTATTAGATGATAAAAATAAAAAACATCTTTTTATAAATCCATATAGCACTATAACAAAAAAATGTAGATTGCTTAATTCATTTAATTATAATAATCTTAAAGAATTATTTAATGGTGACCTCTTACAAAGATGGATAGGTGTAAACTATATAAAAGAAACAGAAATGGATTCACACTATGGAGAATCTAAATTAGCGACTCAGTATGATTTCGTATATTTTATTAACAAAACAGATCATTTGGAATAAATAGTATTATTTTTAAAAAGATAATATTTCATATATATTAGACTATATATGAAACATATTTATGTTAGAAATTTGATGGCTAAGCATTATGATAGAGACCCTAAAAACTATTCATTAGACCAATTAGAACAAGATTATAAAAATGAAGTAAGTAAATTTAGTTACGCCTATTTACAAGGTAGCAAATGGTATGTAGGTCCCAGTTTTAAAGAGTATTTTATGACAAGGAAATTTGATAGGAGGTTTTTTGGACCTGCCGCCGGATATGCTTTGTATCATATATTTAATTAATCAACTTCTTCCATAGTTGATTCCTCTTCAATATCAATTTGAGCTTTATTAGTTTTACCCAATTTTGCATCACTATCTAATTTAGCAACTTCAGCTTCAATATCATCAAGTTCTTCTTGCTCTTCATCTATATTTAATCCTAGTTTTATAAGTTTGTGTATCCTCTTTGAAAGACTATTGGGATCAACTAATGAATATCCTGAACTTAGAACAGCAGTATCATATAGTAACCATATCAGATTTAATGTCGTTGCATCATCTTTATTCTCAAGATTATCCCTTAGTTTTTTAATTATGGAATGATTCGGATTAATTTCCATAATTTTTTTACCTGAATTCATTGGATTATTTGAATTACCCAGAGCTTGAGCTTTAACAATTCTTTCCATATTAGCAGAAAGTCCATACATACTACTAACAAGAACACACGGACTATCAACTACTCGATTGCTAACAACTACCTTTTCAACTTGTTCAGATAGTATATCTTTCATTTTTTCACATAGTTTTTTGGATTCTTCAGTAGATTTTTTAAACGCCTCTTTTTCTTCTTCTGATTCTTCAAGTTCGAGTCCTTCTTTTGTAACACAAACTAATTTTTTTTCTTCATATTCTTTTAGCTGCTGAACAACATATTCATCTATAGGGTCAACAAGATATAATACTTCCATATCTTTTGATTTTAACTTTTCAATGAATGGTGATGATTTAACGCTCTCTTTACTCTCACCAGTAATATAATAGATATTTTTTTGAGATTCACTCATTCGATCAATATAATCATCCAGGGATGTCAGTGAATCTTCGCTTTTAGTGCTATTATAACGTAGTAATTTGGCTAATTTACTTCGGTTAGTATTATCTTCATGAACTCCAAGTTTTATATTTTTAGAGAATGCTTCATAAAATGGTTTAAACTTATCTTCATCTTCTGCAAGCTCGTTAAAAGCTTCAATGGATTTCTTAATTAGATTTTTTCTTATTACTTTCAAAATCTTATTTTGTTGTAAAACTTCTCTTGAAATATTTAATGGCAAATCATCACTATCTACTACACCATGAATAAATGATAAATATTCAGGAAGAAGTTCTTCACAATTATCTTTAATGAAAACTCTTCTTACATATAGTTTTATATTGTTAAATTTCTTTTTTTCATCGGTTTGAAACATGTTGAAAGGTGCTCTTTTAGGAACATATAAAACGGACTTAAACTCAAGTTGTCCTTCTACAGCAAAATGAGATACGGCTGCATGTTCTTCCCAATCATTACTTATTGATTTATAAAATGTAACATGTTCATCATGAGTTACATCCTGATTTTTACGCATCCAAATAGGTTGGACACTATTTACATGCTCCCAATCAGAAGTTACTTTAGTTATAGTTTTTGTTTTTTTCTTTTTTTCTTCGCTTTCATCAGTTACATCTTCTACTTTAGGTTTATCCTCTTCATCATCATTTTCGTTATCACTCTTGTTTTCCGATTCAGATTCTTCATCAGTCACTTCTTCTTGCTCTGTTTTTTCTACAAGAAGTTTAATTGGGAAACTAATGAATTCGGAGTGTGTTTTTATAAGATCCTTTAATTTAGTAGTTTCCAGATATTCTTCTGCTCCTTCTTTTAATTTAAGAATAATTCTTGTACCTCTTTTAAGATCAGATTCATTAACTTCTTTAACTGTAAATGACCCTCCTGCTGAGGAAGTCCATTCATGCACATTGTCGTCATTATGCTTAGATACAACAGTAACTTGATCTGCTACAAGATATGCAGAATAAAATCCTACACCAAACTGACCTATCATGCTTACATCTGCTCCTGCCTGTAGAGCTTCCATAAATGCTTTAGTTCCACTTTTTGCAATTGTTCCAAGATTATTAATTAAGTCTTGTTTAGTCATGCCTAATCCAGAATCTTCAATAATCAAATTTCCATTTGATTTATCAGCAGTAATCTTAATTTCAAAATCGGATGCTCCTTCTACTTTTGAAGGGTCTGTTAATGATTCATATCTTATTTTATCTAAAGCATCAGATGCATTTGAAATAAGTTCTCTTAAAAATACATCTTTATTACTGTAAAATGTATTAATAATCAATGAAAGTAATTGATTAATATCTGCGCTGAATGCAAAAGTTTCATTATTTTTGTCGTCTGTCATATGATTACTATTATGAATCTATTCTTTAAATATTTTTTAAGTAACTTTGTTTAAATACACCTAAAATAATGTAAAATAATTTATGACAAACAAAAGATTACTAAGAGAACTTAAAGATATTATTAAAAATCCTATTGATAATATTATATCAAGACCAATTGAAGAAAATATACTTTTATGGAATTATGTTTTTGTTATAGATAGAGAACCTTACAAAGGAGGTTATTATCATGGAATTGTAGAATTTGATAAAGAATATCCTATGAAACCTCCTAAAATTAAGATGTTTACTCCTAATGGAAGATTTGAAATTGATAAAAGACTATGTTTATCTATGAGTGATTATCATCCTGAAACATGGAA
>MDTG01006054.1_pt1 | contig 19136 bp, 20 predicted proteins | sample 811421 | NCBI WGS metagenome assembly MDTG01 (sample SAMN05326645, study PRJNA326480) | marine metagenome | isolation source: seawater | place: Pacific Ocean: South East | collected 2011
TCTAAACTATACACTCAAAACTAAACCATTCCATTCCCGAGGAGTGCATACTAAAAACTGCTTCTCCGTCAGCCGACGGATCGCAGAGGACACCCAATCTTTAATTCTTAATTTTGAATTTTTAATTCCGCGAAGCTATTTGCCAATTGTATTCCGAAACCCGTAAAATAGGCAGGTATGAAACATCTTACGATACATATCATCGGATACGGCCGGGTGGGGCAGCTGATGCACCGCTCGCTGGAGTCGGCCGGATTTACGGATCTGAATGTCATCAAGCGGGAGGAGGCATTGCCGGAGTATTCGCAGCTGGTGTTTATCTGTACACCGGATAAACAGATCGAAGCGGTCGCTGAGGAACTGGCACAGAACGTGGAGCATGGCGAGGATATGATCGTGATCCATTGCTCGGGAACTCTGCCGTCATCAGTTTTACAGCCACTGGCGAATAAAGGGACGGGAATCGGGTGTTTTCATCCTATGAAAGCGATCACCGAAGAGGCAGAATCCCTGCATCACAGCTGGTTCGATATCGAAGGGGAACCAAAAGTGCTGAAACAGCTGGAACTGCTGGCCGGATACCTGGGAGCAAAGACACTGAGGGTGAATTCCGATCAGAAAAAGAAATTGCATGCTGCGGCGGTGGTAGCCTCGAATTATCTGGTCACGCTGACGGAAGCTGCCATTCAGATCGCCGGACCAGAGTCGGGACAACAGGAGGAAATGAAAAAGGCGTTGTTGTCACTAATGGAGTCCACTCTGGGGAATCTTAATGCTTCATCACCTGCCAAAGCGCTCACCGGTCCGCTAAAGCGGGGCGATGTGGATACCGTCCGCGAACATGTTAAACTTTTGCAAACCCGTCCCGGACTGTTGAAATTATACCGGGATTTGGGTGTATTTACTCTTGAAATGGTGAAAGAGGTCCATTCCGAAGAGTTAACCGATCAACTAAAGCAGGTATTGGGTGAAAGCCGGTAGCAACGATTTCTACCAGAAAGTGTACGAGGTAGTGGCGCAGATCCCGGAAGGGAAGGTGACGTCCTATGGAGCTATATCCCGCTATCTGGGGGTGGCATCCGGTGCCCGGATGGTCGGTTATGCGTTGAATAATTACCTGGCCGCTGATCTGGGATATCATGTTCCGGCACACCGGGTGGTGAACCGGCTGGGACAGCTTACCGGACGTGCTTATTTCGGCGATGATACCATGCGTGAACGATTGGAGCAGGAAGGCGTTTCTTTTACTGAACCTTATACGGTGGATATGTCCCGGCATTTCTGGGATCCCGCAACATTAACAGAGGTATGAAAGCATTAACGATCTTAGTCATTATAGTGATAATGGCCTGTTCTCCGTCAAAACGTGAGCAGGAGATACTGGTGGATGTGACCGCGCCCGAACTTATTGAAATGGTGAGTGAAGCTCATCCCGAAAAACCGGTACTGGTCAATTTCTGGGTGACCTGGTGCGCTCCCTGTGTGGAAGAATTTCCGTATATCATGCAGTTGCACGAGCAATACGGAGATGAATTTGAGCTGGTATTTGTATCCGGTGATTTTGAAGAAGCCAAACCCGAGGCCCGGGAGTTCCTGATGGAGCAGGGCGTGGATTTTACCACCTATTTTAAGACCGGGAGCGATAACGAATTTATTTCTACATTTTCGGATGAATGGACCGGAGCACTTCCTTATACTGTGATCTACGATGAGCAGGGCACGGTAGTGGCCGACTGGGAAGGAAAAGCAGATTTCGAACGATTTAAATCAGAACTACTCAAAGTTATAAACGAAGGGTGATCATGAAAGCGATAAGAATAATGGTATTGGGAGTAATTGCGGTATTGATAATGCAGGGTACTACTCCGGCTCAGCAGAAAGCGGAACTGACGATCGGTGCTGCGGCACCACTAACGGATGTGAAGATGGAGGATGTTTCCGGCCGGATGGTTTCTCTGAATGATGTTGCCGGTGAGAACGGATTGCTGGTGGTTTTCACCTGTAATACCTGTCCCTGGGTGATGAAATGGGAAGACCGCTATCCGATGATGGCAGATCTTGCCCGCACCAATAACGTGGGGATGATCGCGCTGAATCCCAATGAGGATTATCGGGATCGCGGCGACGGAATGGAAGATATGATCAAGCGCTCGAAGAAAGCCGGATATACATTCCCATATGTGCTGGATAAGGATCATAAACTGGCCGATGCGTTCGGCGCTACCCGCACCCCGCATGTGTACCTCTTTAATGGCGATATGGAGCTGGTGTATGTGGGCGCTATCGACGATAATGCGAATGATGCGGCGGCAGTTAAAGAATTCTATATCAGGAACGCGATCGAACAAATGATTGCCGGTGAATCACTTAGTAAATCAAAGACCCGGTCGCTGGGTTGTTCTATTAAGCGGGTGGGTTAATTTTTGCCGAAAAAAACCGTATTTTTGCATCCCTGTCCGATTTCCGGTCAGGGATTTTTTTTGAATATATATCATCAATTGAATGCCAACCTGGATCTTAAATACCGAATTTAAATTTGACGCTGCTCATTATATCGATGGATACAATGGCAAATGTGGACGTATGCACGGGCATACCTATAAAGTGAAGGTGACCGCAAAGTCGCATAAACTCAATCCGTCGGCCTATTTAGATACAGATGATATGGTATGTGATTTCAGCGAACTGAAGTGGGCGGCCAAAGACAGTGAAAAAGGCGGACTCGATCACGGCGTACTAAACGAATTACTGGAAGTGAATACCACAGCCGAGCGGATCGCGGAATTCATTCATGCCGAAACCAAGCGCAGAATTCCGGAAGGCATCGACCTTACCGTTACCGTGTGGGAAACAGATACAAGCTGGGTGGAATACACCGATCAGGATGTATAGATCTACGGAACACATGTTGGAAGAACGCACCGATCTGAAGGGATTGCTGGAAGTGGAATATCCGGTGATGGAGCATTTTTACACCATTCAGGGAGAAGGCGCTCACACCGGCCGGGCCGCTTATTTCATCCGGACCGGTGGCTGTGATGTGCAGTGCTGGTGGTGTGATGTGAAGGACAGCTGGGATGAAAGCAAACACCCGAAAATGAAGGTCGGAACACTGGTGGAAGCAGTGAAGGAATCCGGTGCAAAGATGGCGGTGATTACCGGTGGCGAGCCGTTGCTGCATGATCTGGATGCACTCACCCTTGCTCTCAAACAGGAAGGGATTGCCACGCACATTGAAACGAGCGGATCCTCCCCGGTATCGGGCCATTTCGACTGGATCACCTTATCCCCGAAACGCTTTAAGAAACCACTGGACGAGATCTTTCCGTATGTGGATGAGCTGAAAGTGGTGGTGCTGACCAATAAAGATCTGAAATGGGCCGAAGAGAATGCCGCCAAATGTCCGGATTCCACCCGTTTATTGTTGCAGCCTGAATGGGACACCCCGGACTCCATTCCTCTGATCGTGAATTATGTGAAGGATCATCCTGAGTGGGGCATCAGCCTGCAAACCCATAAATTTCTGAACGTACCGTAGTGAGTTATTCCGATTCCAGTGTGATCATAACCGGAGGAAGTAAAGGCATCGGCTTGTCGATCGCCAAAGTCTTCGCCAGGGAGACCGATCGTCCTTTAGTATTACTTTCGCGCAGTACCGACGATCTCGTCAAAGCGAAACAGGAATGTCTGGATGCCGGAGCTGCCTCGGTGGAGATCATCCCCGCAGACATCACATCCGAAGAGATCAATTCCATTGATTTCAATGCGTATGAGCCGGGAATACTGATCAATAATGCCGGTTATTTCCTGTATAAATTACTGGCAGAGACCACAGAAAAGGAATTCGAGGATCAGTTTCATATTAATGTGATGGGAGCGTTCCGGTTGACGCAAAAGGTGTTGCCGTTCCTCAGAAAGCAGGACCGCGGACTTATTGTAAACATCAGTTCGAAAGCAGCGCTGAAAGGAGTGGGGGACTGCGGAGCCTACAGTATGAGCAAACATGCCCTGCTGGGTTATACCCGTTCGCTTCGGGAAGAATTAAAGGATACGAAGATCGCGGTTTCGGCCATCAATCTTGGACAGACCTATTCCACCTCCTGGGAGAATATTGACGTTGATCAGGAAAAACTCATCGACCCGGAAGATGTGGGTCGGATAATTCTATCGCTCTCCCGACTAAGTCCGAGAAGTGTAGCTGAAGAGATCAATCTGATGCCCCAGGGCGGTGAGATCGATCCGGTCTGAGCTTAGGTTACTGCACTTCACTTCAATTCAAATTCGTACAGCATACGTGAGATATTTGCTCCCGCATTTAGTACGGCCTCGCGATCGGGTGCTTCCTTAGATAAGATAATGAGTACAAAAGAACGTCCGTCGGGTAAATACACGATCCCCGAATCGTGATGAACCCCGGTGATCCAGCCGGTTTTATGAGCCACTTCTGTACCTTCAGGTAGTTTTGCGGGGATCATGTCATTGTAATGCTGAGCTTTCAGCACTTCGATCATTTGTTTGTTGGCCTGTGCTGAGATCAGCGTATCGGACTTTAATGAGGTGAAGATCGCCAGCAGATCAGCCGCAGTGGTGGAATTACTGAGTCCGGCTTCAAAGGCTTTGATATCCTCCACACCACGTAGCACTTCGATGGAGTCGGCCCCGAGAGTGCGCATGGTCTGAGTTACTTTTTTCGCATCCAGTTTACCGATAAGAATATTGGTGGCCAGATTACTGCTTTTGGTGATCATCAGCTCATTCAGATTCCGGTAAGTGGTCTTTTTACCCACCAGTGCTGAAAGTTCGGGCTCGCTTTCTTCATCAACGGCCATGGAAAACGGAGATCCGTCTACAATACTCGAGAAGGTGGTCGTGACCATAAGCGAATCATCGAGGGAGAGGTTTCCCAACTCCGCCTGTTTGAATAGTTCGATCATTACCGGGGTCTTCATGGTACTCGCGGCATGGAACCGTTCATTTTCGTTGATGAGGATGTTGGTCGTTCCATCTGATCCGAGGTAGGCAACCGCAAACGTTCCTTCCAATCCTTCGAATTCTGATTCAATTTCTTTGTGTAGTTCAGGAATGGTTGTTTTATTCCCGGAACAGGACAGAAGTGAGATCAGAATAAGAACAGAAAGCAGAAGTCGTATCATGATAGAATAAAAAAAAGGCTGAAAATTTTCAGCCTTAACATAAATGCTTCACATCCTGAACTGCAACTGTTAAATCAGCATTAGTCCAATGGTGACCAGAATTCCAACCGCAGAGAATACGAGTCCGCGCTTCAGCAGTTTAGATCCCTTCTTAAACATCCAGAAGGAGGAAACGGAAAGGAACAGGAGAGAAGCTCCCATCAGAATACTGAAGACTTTATTGATCTTACTCTGACCGATGGCTTTATGCATTTCCACGAACTTATTCATGGGTGCGGGATAGTCTTTGATCATGTAGGATGCGAGTCCGGTCGCGGAATCATAAGATCCGTTCTGAAAGTAGAGTACGCCGTCTTTTTCTTCGGTTACATTAAATCCACGGATCCGTAACGCTTCACCCAATTGTTGGGCATCGAGTTGGGGCTCCAGTTCTTTCTCGATCTGTTGCTCCATTTTAAGAAATTCAGAATCCCGAAATGCTAAGGTTAATCCACTGAGGGTGTAGATGATGATAAGACCGACCATAAAGAAGCCTACATCCCGGTGCAGCGCTCTCATGGTGACGTGTAATGATTTTTTGCTCATTGTTGCTGAGTCATTTTGAGGTTAAGTGAGGCCCGTAAAATAGCCCTATTGTGTCAAAATGACGATAGCTGAATCAGAATAGTTTTAGAGGGATCAGGAAAAGTCGGAAAAGATCGAAGCAAGTTCGGTATTTGCGTCGGTAACCAGTTGAGGTTCAAACTCAGAACCGGTCAGCATGGCAAATAACTCGGCATATCGCTGATAGACTTCCAGCCGGAAGGAATCGGGCAGATCGGGAAGGGTTTGTCCCTCCAGTCCCTGAAAATCATGTTCCATCAACCATTCCCTAAGGAATTCTTTCGAGAGCTGTTTTTGTCCTTCACCCCTGGACTGACGTTCTTCGTAGCCTTCGAGGTAGAAATAGCGGGAAGAATCGGTGGTATGTACTTCGTCGATAAGGGTTACTTCGCCATTGTACAATCCGAATTCGTATTTCGTATCTACGAGAATAAGGCCTTGTTCGGCAGCGATCTTGGTACCGCGTTCAAATAATTTAAAAGCGATCTCTCTGATCTGTGCCCAAATTTCAGGATCCACAATTTCCCGCTTCAGGATGTCTGCTTCCGATATGTCTTCGTCATGACCTTCCGTGGCTTTGGTTGCCGGCGTTAGAATGGGGGTGGGAAATTTATCGTGCTCTTTCAATCCTTCGGGCAGCGTAACTCCGCATAGTTCCCGACCGCCTGCTTTGTACACTCTCCAGGCATGTCCGGTGCAATATCCACGGATCACTACTTCAATGGGAACGGGATCACATTTCTTTGCAATGGTCACATTGGGATGGGGGACATCCACAATATGCGTAGGTACAATATCTTTCACATTTTCGAAAGAAAACGCCGCCAGTTTATTAAGGATCTGACCTTTGAACGGGATGGCCTGCCGCATGATGTAATCAAAAGCCGAGATACGATCCGTGACAACGATCCCGAGTTTATTCCCGGGCAATTCATACACTTCCCGCACTTTACCTTTATAAGGCTCGGGCAGCGAAGAGATCCTGGTTTCAGTAATACAGTTAGTTAAAGCCTGTTCTTCGCTGAAATTACTAAACACCGTCGGTTACTTTTTGTTGATGGTTGATCCGCGACTTACCAGGATCGGATTGATCGAGGTCTGGAAGAGATTGTCATCCTGTGTGTTGATGATGGCTGATAACCGGGAAGTAGCCTGAACACCAATGGTATGCATCTGCTGATCGATGGTGGTAAGATCAAGGTACTTACTCAGTTTGATGTTATCGTATCCCATCAGGGCGATATCATCCGGTACTTTCATGCCTAATTTAGAGAGTGCATGAACCGCACCCAGGGCCATGGTATCGTTACCGCAGAAAACAGCATCCGGGAAATTGTTCTGTTTGTCGTATTTGAAAACAGCCTCGAAACCGGCTTCTTCAGTATAACCGGCATGTTTGGTAGTATCTCCGGTAATAAAGAAGTCTTTATCGATATTGATGTTGTAGCTTTTGAGTGCGTCTTTAAATCCGCGTTCGCGCTCAACAGAAGTTCTGGTTTTAACCGGTGGCTGTATCATTCCGATCCGTTCAAAACCCTGAGTGGCAAGATGCTCACCGGCCATATATCCACCCTGATAGTCATTGACCATAAAGTAGTTGTAGGATGGATGCGATGAGTTCACCAATACGATCGGTACATTGGTGGATTGAAGATGCTTGTGGATCTTCTCACTTACATCGATAGAAAGCAGGATAAGGGCATCGGCCGTGCCACGGTCGAAGAAATTGATTACCGCTTCTTCCGGATCTTTGGAGCCGGTATTATAAAGAATGATATCGAGATCCATTTTTTTGAGCTCATCTTTCACTCCTTTTAATACCTCGTTAAAGAAAGGGGTTGTGAAAGAAGGAACCGCGACTGCCAGCATCTGTGGCTCTTTACTTGCCAGCTTACGGGCGCTTACCTGCGGACGGAAATTTAACTCATCAATCGCGCTCTGAACTTTTGTTTTGGTTTGTTCAGAAACATTTGGAGAGTCATTCAGTACTCGGGATACTGTTGAAATAGCTACGCCTGCTTTTTTAGCTACTTCGTAGATGGTTACTTTTTTGCTCATAGGTCTTTAAAAATAATGACTGACAATCACACTAATTTTCGAACTCTGCCTGCTGTAGTCAATTTAATCTCATGCAGTTATAAGTATAATCATCTTAGAATTCATATGTAATTCTCCTGTAAAAAAATATTTATTTGTTCACATGGGAACGTTTGCTTCTTATTTGAGCATTTATGGAGGCATGAACGAAATGCTCAAAATACCTTATTCGATGATCCGCCCGATCTACGAAAAGACCTCATTTCACCGGGCGGTTATTGAGGAGATTCCTGAACAGGAATTGAAACCGGCATACATCCATTGCCGGAAGATCACCAGGTATTATGCCAAGACCTTTTATATGGCCACGCGGTTTCTGCCAAAAGAAAAGCAACGGGCCATTTTCGCAGTCTATGGGCTCTGCCGCTATATTGATAATGTAGTAGATGACGCCATTGATCTTATAGACTACGAAGAGGTTGATTGCTCTGAAGTGGAGAATAAGCTCGACAGCTTCAAATATTCCTTGATCAGAGTGTATAATCAGGGGGTTTCGAGCGATCCCATCCTTACTGCTTTCCTCGATACGATCAGGAAATATCATATTCCGATCGATCTTCCTTTATTGATGATCGACGGTGTTAAGCAGGACATCAACAAGAAGAGATACCGAAGTTTTCAGGAATTGTACGATTATTCTTACAAGGTGGCTTCGGTAGTCGGGTTAATGACCAGCCGTATCTTTGGCTATGACGATCCCGATGCATTGGAATATGCCGTGGATCTGGGAATTGCCATGCAGCTGACCAACATTCTCAGGGATGTCGGTGAAGATCTCGAGCGTAACCGGATCTATCTTCCCGCGGACGAACTCGAACAGTTCGGATTGACCGAACAGGATCTCTTTGATCATGTACTGGATGAGCGTTTCACGGAATTCATGAAATTTCAGGTTCAGCGTGCCCGAACGTTCTATGAAAAAGCCGATCAGGGTATATTAAAACTTGATAAAGACAGTCGACTTCCGGTCTATCTGGCCCGTTATAATTACAGTCGAATCCTCGATAAAATTGAGGAAAATAACTATCAGGTGTATAAGCAGAGAGCATATTTGAACAAATTAGAGAAGTTCTCTGTGATCCCCCGGATACTCCTTAAAATGAACCGCGCGAGTTAGGATTTTTGTTGGTACCTGAGTACTGAAATTGATACTATACAGATGAATTTAACATCTGTTGTTATGAGCCAAATAAACAAAATCTTAATCGCCAACCGAGGGGAGATCGCAGTACGGGTTATTCATACATGTAAGGAACTGGGTATTAAAAGTGTGGCAGTGTACTCCCGGCCGGACGCTTTTGCACCGCATGTACAACTCGCCGACGAATCAGTTTTTATTGGTGAAGCCGCATCATCAGAAAGTTATTTAGTGATCGATAAGATCATCGATGCCTGTAAGACCACCGGAGCAGATGCTGTACATCCGGGATACGGGTTCCTGAGTGAGAATGCCGAATTTGCCAAACGATGCGAGGAAGAGGGCATCATCTTCATCGGACCAAAACCATTTGCCATTAAAACTATGGGCGATAAGACCGCCGCCCGTGAATTGATGGCCGAGGTAGGTATACCGACACCTCCGGGCTTGAAAAGTACGTTACAAAGCATTGAAGAGGCCGAGAAAGTGGCCAATGAGATCGGATATCCGATCCTGATCAAAGCTTCTGCCGGGGGCGGGGGTAAGGGGATGCGTATCGTTCACGATCCCAAAGATTTTGAATCCAGCATTAAAGCGGCGAAATCTGAGGCAAAGAATGCCTTTGGGGATGACCGTGTTTATATCGAAAAATATCTGGAACAGCCCCGTCACGTCGAATTTCAGATCATGGCCGATACCCACGGAAATATTGTGCATGTGTATGACCGGGAGTGCTCGGTTCAGCGTCGGCATCAAAAAGTGATCGAAGAAGCTCCATGTTCAATTCTGACCGATGAATTACGGGCAGAAATGGCGGAAGCAGCTATCGGAGCGGCCCGTGCCTGTGATTATGTGGGAGCCGGTACCATAGAGTTTCTGGTGGATAAACATCTGAATTTTTATTTCCTGGAAATGAATACCCGTTTACAGGTTGAACATCCCGTTTCTGAAATGATCACCGGGATCGATCTGGTGGCTGCTCAGATCGCAGTTGCCGAAGGTAAAGAACTTCCTTTTACTCAGGATGATATAAAGAAGAATGGTCATGCAATTGAATGCAGGATCTATGCTGAAGACCCTGAGAATAACTTCCTGCCAAGTACAGGAACACTTATCAAACACAGAATTCCTTCCGGAACCGGCGTTCGCGTGGATGCCGGGGTAGAAGAAGGTCAGTCTGTAACTATCAACTACGACCCGATGATCTCTAAACTGAGTGTGCATGGCAGTGATCGTGATGATGCGATCAAACGTATGTTGCGTGCCCTCAAGGAATATGAGATCGTTGGATGCAAAACTACAATTCCATTCTGCGAATTCACCCTTAATCATGAAGCTTTCACCTCAGGTAAATACGATACTCATTTCGTGCCTGATCACTTCTCTCCTGAAAAACTGAATGAGCAAACCGATGCCGAAGTCATTGCTTTGGTTGGTTCCCTGCTTAAGAACATACAGGATGAAAATACAGCAGTGATCGAACCCCAGGGAGGCTTTCAGGATTCTGACTGGTGGAATAACCGACGATAATTTTTATATGCCAACAACTGAAAAAGAACTATTCAATACGCTGAATACTCTGGATACAGAACAGCGTAATCCGGAGACTATGTCCATTGATCTGGCCGATGCCACCGAAATTGTGACCATGATCAATAATGAGGACAAGAAAGTAGCTCATGAAGTAGAAAAAAAGATCCCTCAGATCGCTGAAGCGGTAGATCTGGTAGCCGATGCGATAGCAGCCGGTGGCAGATTGCTATACTTTGGTGCCGGAACCAGTGGCCGGCTTGGAGTGCTGGATGCGGCTGAATGTCCGCCTACTTTCGGAACCAAACCGGAAGATGTTCAGGGCTTTATAGCCGGTGGTGAGGCCGCTATGTTCGTGGCTCAGGAAGGAGCAGAGGATTCCCCGGAGATCGGGAAAGAGGATCTGATGAAACTGAATCCTACTAAACTGGATGTGGTTTGCGGATTGGCAGCGAGTGGACGTACTCCATATGTTCACGGGGTGATCAATGCCGCCAAAGAATTAGGTATAAAAACGGTATTTGTTACCACCGTTCGTGCGGAACAACTTACGATTACAGCAGACGTGATCATCGATGTTCCGGTAGGTCCGGAGGTTGTGATGGGGAGTACCCGCATGAAAAGCGGAACGGCCCAAAAAATGGTACTTAATATGATCACAACCGGAGCAATGATCCGCCAGGGGAAAGTGTATGAGAATGTGATGGTTGACCTGATGCTGACCAATAAGAAGCTGGTTGAACGGGCAAAACGTATTCTGGTAACTCTTGGTGATGTGGATTACGACAAGGCTACGGAATTACTAAATGCAGCGGATGGTCATGTTAAGACAGCTCTTGTTATGGCGCATACCGGGTTAGATGTTACCGCAGCGAAAGATATGCTTGCTGAGCATAATGGTTTCATTAGAAAAGCACTACTTGCATTCGGAAATGGCTAAGACATTATTCAGTATCTATGCATGGACCTATTTTGTCCTGCTGTTCATTGTTTATTTCGTGATCATTGCACTCACTTTTCTGATCACTTTTCCATTCGACCGATACCGGAAGATCACCAATCGCCAGCTCGGATTTATGGCTACACTGATGATGAAAGTATCCCCCGGGTGGAAACAGACCATCAAAGGAGTAGATAGATTCGATCCCGAAAAGCCAACGATCTTCATAGCTAATCATCAGAGCTTCATGGATATCCCGTTTATCTTCCAATTACCCTGGAAAATGAAATGGGTGGTGAAGCATAGCATGACCTATATTCCTGTTATGGGGTGGATGGTAAAACTGACCGGACAACTCACGATCAACAGAAGCAGTAAATCGGCTTTGAAAAAGCTGTCTAATCTGGTGAGACCGCTAAAAGATCTTGTTCCGGTTATGATATTCCCGGAAGGAACACGATCGCTGGATGGGGAGATCAGATCTTTTAAAAACGGTGCTTTCCTCTTAGCGATGGAGCATGGATTTACCATTCAGCCCATTGTAATAGACGGTGCCCATGAAACGTTACAATCGGGGTCTTCGAATCTGAGTCCGAACGCCAACTTTAAAATGGAAGTTCTGGATGCAGTGAACCCGGCGGACTTTTCGGGTATGGCCGAATTAAAGGAACATTGCAGGAATCTGTTGATCGAAAAACTGGAAGAATTAAGAAGGAGTGACTAGCTCAGATATTGATATCTTTTTATCTGAAACCCATTACCATCACCGGGTAATGGGGGCGGTCATCATGTCTCAGATTCTTTTCATCTTTGTATTTAAATTCTGGCCGGATTCTGAACGAAAGCCGGCTCCACCCATGCAATTTGACAAAGAAGCCATAGTGGTGGAAGAGATCGTAGCTACCCGTCAACCCAATGTGGCAGCAGCCCCACCCAAACCAAGTGTGGCGATCATTGCCCCGGAGTTTGAGATCATTGAAGAAGACTATCTGGAATTCCCGGATATCGATACGTATTTGCAGAGTGATGCTTTAGGAGAGAGTTTCAGTACCGGAACGGACGGGGGAGAAGCTCGTATTTCAGGAAACCCGGACCGGCCGCCTCGCGTGATCAAGATCGTGGAGCCTGTGGTACCTGAAGAAGCAAAAGAAGCGGGGATCAAAGCGATGATCTACGTGAATTTTACCGTAAATGATGAAGGAATCGTAGTTGATGCCTATATCGATCAGATCCGATTGTATGAAGGAGGAGGGAGTGAATATAAAGTGGTAAAAGACCTCGGGTATGGATTACTGGAGGCAACGATAGACGCTGCTTTGAAGTGGAAATTCAGTCCGGCCCGAGAAGATGGGGAAAAAGTTGGTGCCTATGCGAGAGATATCTTCACATTTGGTTTTTGATGATTGCTAACGGGTTAGAATAATTCTATCTTTGGCGCCCTTCATATGAAAGGAGAGGTGCCGGAGCGGTCGAACGGGCTCGCCTGGAAAGCGAGTGTGCCCTACCCGGGTACCGAGGGTTCGAATCCCTCCTTCTCCGCAGTAAGAATCAAAGCCTTGACAGTAATGCTGTTCAGGGCTTTTTTTATACCGTAAGATATATCGCTTATCGCTTCGCGGGATTAAGAATTCAAAATTAAGAATTAAAGGTTGGGTACGCTCTGAGATCCGTCGGCTGACGGAGAAGCAGTTTTTAGTATGCACTCCTCGGGAATGGAATGGTTTAGTTTTGAGTGTATAGTTTAGAGTTTTGAGTTTAACGCTTAGCATGGGATTAGCCGGAATGAGTCATCCAGAGGGAGGAATCCCGATACTTCGGGATTGTAGAAGTTAGATAATTCGATGACAAAAATTATTTTTGTTGATGCGAATAAATACCCAAGATCTGACCCTGGTTCGCAACTACTTGCAGAAGTACCAATTTCTGTTTGCGGAATACGAACTCATAAAAGCCAAACAACACCCGAAGTATCGCTTCTTAGAGGAGTTTTATCGGGCTCATGATACCGACCGGCGGCATTTATTAAAGTATTACCGACGCTTTAAAGACGCTGGCGGGGATCTTGCGGCGGTGCTTCCCGGCAAGCGGGGCCCAAAGTGGAAAACCAGGCGCACGCCCGGGTTTATCGAACAAAAAGTACTGGCCTTGCGGGAAAAGGGCATTAACCGCTACGAGATTTTTGATATTTTGCGACCGACCCTCAAAAAGCATACTCCTAAGCCTTCTACCATTTATGCCATCTGCAAGCGCCATGGAGCCAACCGGTTAACCCCGCCCATGAAATCCTCTAAACAACGCATTATCAAAGAAAAAGCCGGACAACTCGGCCACATCGATACCCATTATCTAGCCAAAGGCATCATCGCCGGGGATTCCAGGCGGTACTATTTACTAGGGCTTATTGACGCAGCTACGCGCCTGACCTGGGTAGAGATCCTGCCCGACATCAAAGCCTTAACCGTTATGTTTGCCACCTTGAAAAGCCTGAATATGTTTTCCGGGGAATACCAGATTAAGTTCGAAGAGCTTCTAAGTGATAATGGCCCTGAATTCGGGCCTAAGCCTTCTACAACTAAACAAGACCATCCGTTTGAGCGGTTGTTGATGGAAATGGGGATCACCCACCGTTACATTCGTCCCTATCGCCCACAAACCAATGGCAAAATTGAACGCTTCTGGAAAACCATCGAACAGGATTTACTGGCGGGCACGTATTTTGAAAGTATGGAGCACTTACAACAGGAACTTACCGAATATATCTACTACTACAACCACCATCGCCCCCATCAAGGAATCGGAGGGGATAATCCCGCTCATTTTAACCAAAACTGTCCGCGAATTACCTGACATCTACAGGGATGACGACTGAAGGATCTGCACATTGAGAATCTGGATGGTACAGGGTTTTGGCAGACTCTTCGCTGGCGCTCTGAGCGACTTGTCAATCTAAAATTAAGTATGATTCAATGATTTACCTGCACTTTTTAAAAAAAGGAGCCTCCCTCTCCTGCTGCAGGATAGGGAACGAGGGAGAGGTCGTTCAATGATAATTTACCTTAACCAATTCAACACACCCCTGAATCCCCTCTCCAGAGGGGACTTTTATGATTTTTCTACATGGACTTGCAGGGTGTATAATTCTGAGATCACTTCGCTTCGCTCGTAAATGTTCTTTCCTGTTCACAAGTAAAACTACTCCTGATTCTTAATTGATCAATGATAAGCAATGGCAAGGGTGTGGTCTTCGAAGTGGAAGCTGACAGCCTGCATGCCGGGTTCCTTATTGATCTGAATAGTGAAGGTATGATCTCCTGTACGGGTCATTTCCAGCTCTTTAAGATTGGTCCGCAGTCCCGTTCCCAAACATTTAACGCCGGCTTCTTTCACCGTCCAAAGAGTGATCGGATCGTCTTCTCCCATCACTTTCCACTCGTTCTCACTGAGAATTCTCCGAACAATTTCGGGATTCACCTGCCGTCGGGTGAGTTCAGAATCAATGCCCAGATCTACTGTTTCGGATAATGCCGCAAATACGGTGTGCTGACTATGACTGAAACTCACATAGCGGTTCTCCTTTCCGTTGGTGAGATAAGGTTTGCCGAGTGGTTCTTTTTCCAGTCGCCAGGTGGCCGGGTCCCACCCAAGCTCCAGCATCATGTTTCTTAGTAAGGTACGGGCAGTGAGAAATTCATGCTTCCGCTGCTCACTGCTGATCTTTTGGTATTCCGTAAGGCCGTTTCCGCTTAGCATTTCAGGAGAAAGTCCGGGCGTGATCGGCTGCCATCCCACCAGAACGGAAGCAGGCAGGCCGGGAATGTAAGAGGCCGGAATGAGGTTCACGAGTGAAAAATTATCGTTAAGGTTAATGCCACAATTTTCTGCACAATTCGGTATTTTTGCAACCTTCGATTCGCATCAAAACCAGAAAATCAAAAATTTATATGTCGAACCAGGAAATCTCCCTGTCTGAACAGGAAAGTATTCGCCGGGAGAAACTAGCACAACTTAATGAACTTGGAGTTAATCCGTACCCTTATTCTTTTGACGTAACCCACAGCAGTAAATCGGTGAAGGAAAACCCTGCACTGATCCGGGATGAAGAGAGCAATCCGGAAACTGAGACCGTGGCTGTGGCCGGACGGGTAATGACCCGCCGCATTATGGGTAAAGCAGCGTTTTTTAATTTACAGGATGCCGAAGGCACCATTCAGATCTACATCCGTCGCGATGATGTGGGTGTGGAGAATTACAACACCGTATTCAAAAAACTGGTTGATATCGGAGATATCGTGGGCATCAAAGGTTTTGTGTTTAAAACACGTACCGGCGAGACCACCATTCATGCCGAGGAGTTTGAGTTCCTCACCAAGACCATCCGCCCTATCCCCATCCCCAAAGAAGTGGAAAATGAGGATGGCGAAAAGGTAGTGCACGACGCTTTTGCCGATAAAGAATTGCGTTACCGCCAGCGTTATGTGGATCTGATCGTGAATCCGCAGGTGCGGGATACGTTCAGAAAGCGAACCCGGCTGGTTCAGACCATGCGGAATTTTATGAACGACCGTGGTTATCTGGAGGTGGAAACCCCGATCCTGCAACCGGTATATGGCGGTGCTTCTGCCCGTCCGTTCGTGACTCATCACAACACGCTGGATATGGACCTGTATCTCCGTATTGCCAATGAATTGTACCTGAAGCGACTGATCGTGGGTGGGTTCGACGGAGTGTATGAGTTCTCCAAGGATTTCCGTAACGAAGGTCTCTCCCGCTTCCATAATCCGGAATTCACCCAGGTGGAGCTTTATGTAGCCTATAAGGATTACAACTGGATGATGGAATTCACCGAGAAGATGATCGAGCAGGTGGCTATGGACCTTCACGGTTCTACCAAAGTGACGGTTGGCGAGCACGAAATTGATTTTAAAGCTCCGTGGCCGCGCGTTCCTATGTTCGAGGCCATCGAGAAAGAAACCGGACACGATCTGTACGGCAAATCTCTGGAAGAATTGCAGGCTGTTGCCAAAGAACTGCATATTGAAATTGATGAATCCTTTGGTTCCGGTAAGATCATTGATGAGATCTTCGGGGAATTTGTAGAACCGAAATTAATTCAGCCTACGTTCATCACCGATTACCCGGTGGAAATGAGTCCGCTTACCAAAAAACACCGTTCTAAAGAAGGTCTGGTGGAGCGCTTTGAGTGTATCTGCAACGGAAAAGAGATCGCCAATGCCTACTCTGAGCTGAATGATCCGATCGATCAGCGTGAACGTCTTGAAGAACAGGCTAAATTGCGTGCCGGCGGGGATGATGAAGCCATGGCTGTGGATGAGGATTTCTTACGCGCTATCGAGTACGGCATGCCTCCTACTGCGGGAATCGGAATCGGGATCGATCGTCTGAGTATGATCATGACCAATTCGGAATCTATCCGTGACGTACTGTTCTTCCCGCAAATGAAACCTGAGAAGGATTAGATCATTCAATATTCTACATTCAGGTAACCGGCATTCACCTGCTTGTTACCTGACTGTTTCTTGTTGAATATTGACTATAGCTGCATGAAATTCGAATCCTATCTCGCACTACGATATTTCAAGGGCACCCGGAAAGGTGCCCGGTTTTTATCGTTCATCAAATCGATGACCATCCTCGGAGTTGCGATCGGTTCGGCCGGATTGCTCATTGCCCTGTCTATTGTGCATGGATTTAAATCCACCATCAACGAAAAGGTGCTGGGTTTTGCCCCTCATATTACGGTGACTTCCTTTATCGGCGATCCGCTGGACCGTGCCGATTCCGTGCTCACTTTTCTGGATCGTTTTGATGAGATCAAAGCCAAACAGATCGTGGTGGAAGGTCAGGTGATGATCCAAACCAAAGACGGCATCACCGGTACCTTGCTGAAGGGTGTAAATGAAACCGGAGATGTGTCCGGCTTATCGGAATATGTGGTGGAGGGATCATTTGACCTCACGACGCCCGATGACGGTTTCCCCGGTCTGGTAATCGGAAAGAAGCTCGCGCAGCAGTTACAGGCCGATATCGGCAGTGTGATCACCGTGTACACCGTGAACGGGGTTCCTTCGCTCATCAATTCTCCGGAAATACAACAATATCGCCTGACCGGAGTCTATCAGACGGGCATCGACATCTTTGACGGCTTGTATGCGATCTCGGCCCGCAAGTACACGAGCGACCTGTTCGGACTCAGCCCGCAACAGGGTCATGGCATTGAGATCAAACTGAAGGATGCCAATATTGCACATATCGAATCATTCGACCGTGAGCTGGATAAACACCTCACCATCCCTTATTACAAGGAATCCATCAAAGCCCGCTATGGAAATATCTTTGCATGGGTGGAATTGCAGGAGAATATGATCCCGCTGGTGATCAGTGTGATGATCATTGTGGCGGCTTTTAACCTGATCGGAACCGTACTTATGATGGTGCTGGAACGTACCCGGGATATCGGCATCCTGAAAACGATCGGCAGTCGATCGGGCATCATTCGCCGGGTTTTCTTATTTGAAGGGATCCTTGTTTCACTGATGGGACTGGCGATCGGTATCGGGATCTCTCTCCTCTTTGCATGGCTACAGATCAATTATCAGCTGATTCCGCTTTCTGAGGATAATTACTACATGAGTTACGCACCGGTGGAACCTCATATGATGGATTTCGTGATCGTTTCCATTGTTACGATCGTGCTTTGTGCCCTCGCCTCATGGCTTCCTGCCCGCATCGCTGCTAAGACCGATCCGCTGAAGGTGATTTCCTACGGGCGATAGTGTTACCGCTGCGCATCCGCTTCGCGGAATTAAAAATTCAAAATTAAGCATTAAAGATTGGGTACTTGCTTCGCCTTCGCTCAGCATAATTAGGGATTTAATTAGGATCTGGTACCATCTGCGAGTGGAGCGAAGCAGTCTCAAGGTTCTATCCTCGACATGTGTTCCTGAGATCACTTCGTCGTATACACTCCTCGTGAATGGAATCGATTATGGAAGGTGAACAGGAACTTATCTCCATCTGACGGATACCCCGTCTGATGGATGAACAGCCTCACAATCAAATCCGTCAGACCGGCCCCAGCGGTCAGACGGGAACGCCTTGTTATTTGACTTCACAGGACTGAAGTCCATGCTCACTTATGTTCCAGACAGGTATTTAATTCGAATTCGATAGGGCAACAACCACGAACATAAACAAGCATGGGTTTTATTCCTGCGCTTGTAATTATTAGGATCTACTTCATTTGCTAGTGGAGCGAAGCAGTCTCAAGGTTCTATCCTCGGCATGTGTTCCTGAGATCACTTCCTCGTATGCACTCCTCGTGAATGGAACGGGTTAGTTTTGAGTGTATAGTTTAGAGTTTTGAGTTTAACGCTTAGCATGTGAATAGCCGGAATGAGTCATCCAGAGGGAGGAGCGAATGCGACGACCGAAGGATCTGCCCAACGTGGATCCAAGTGGTTCTTAGTTTTGGCGGACTCTTCGCTTGCGCTCTTTTAGACTTCAGCTCGAACTAATGGATATAATTTTGTTAGTTCTATAAAATAACTATCGAACCACCGCAGGCAATTTATGCTGCGCTCTTTTAGACTTCAGCTCGAACTAATGGATATAATTTTGTTAGTTCTATAAAATAACTATCGAACCACCGCAGGCA
>MDTG01376563.1_pt1 | contig 19133 bp, 18 predicted proteins | sample 811421 | NCBI WGS metagenome assembly MDTG01 (sample SAMN05326645, study PRJNA326480) | marine metagenome | isolation source: seawater | place: Pacific Ocean: South East | collected 2011
CCGTGGGTCATAAGGAATTGGAAAGCGGTGCGAGTAATGAATCCGGTCATCAGAGTCAAGGACACGCGCTGTCATGCGCGGCTGTTTTCAGGAGCATATAAAGTGGCACGCCATGCGATCGCGCGCTCGCACATCGCCGGTGCGGCAATTCTTGCCGGCCTGCTGGTTTCCTGCGCCCATAGTCCGCAGGCGTCACCCGGCACGCCGTCTTCTCCGCCGCCTGCCCCCAGCCAGCCGGCGCCGGACACCGGACCCATCAGCTATAAATCCACCGGAAACAGTGACATGGACGCCTGGCGCGCGGATTTCTCCGCCCGCGCCATCGCGGCCGGACATGACCGCGCCATCGTCAAATCCTTCCTCGAAAACATCAAGCCGCTGGACCTGTACCTCGGCTCGTCCTTCCAGGCCGCGGCCGTCGGCGTGGGCGACCAGGCCGAATTCGCAAAACCGATCTGGGACTATCTGAAAGTGCCATTAGGCAGCAGCCGGGTCTCCAATGGCGCCTCGCACCTCGCCAATGAGGCCCAGCTTTTCTCTGAAATCGAAGCGAAATACGGCGTCGATGCCGAATATGTCGCCGCCATCTGGGGCATGGAGTCTTCCTTCGGCGCCGTGATCGGCAATTTTGACGGACCGAACACGCTGGCCAACATGGCCGTGGAAGGCCGCCGCAAATCCTTCGCCGAGCGCGAATTGCTGACCCTGATGAAAATCGTCGAGCGCGGCGATGCCCACCGGGATGAGCTGATCGCCGGATGGGCCGGGGCCATGGGCCAGACCCAGTTCATGCCGTCGACCTATTATGCTTACGCCCAGGATTTCGACGGCGATGGCGAAAAGGACATCTGGAAGAATGAAGGCGACGCCCTCGCCTCGGCGGCCAATTACCTGAAAGCCTCCGGCTGGTCGCCGGGCCAGCCCTGGGGTATCGAGGTCATCGTGCCGAGCGGGTTCGATTTCTCCCTGGCCGACGGGAATGAGCGCCGGATGGATACCTGGCGCAGCCACGGCCTGATCCCGATCCGCGGCGGCGATTTCCAGACTGGCGGTGCTGACTATGCCGAATTGTGGCTGCCGGCTGGCGCGACCGGGCCGAAATATCTGATCTTCAACAATTTCAAGGTGTTCAAGCGCTATAACAATGCCGATTCCTACGCGCTTGCGGTTGGCCTGTCGGGCGATGCCTTTACCGGCAAGAAAGTGCCCGTCGCCGTCTGGCCGACAGACATCGAGCCGCTGACCGTGGCCGAGATCAAGATCCTGCAGGCGAGCCTGAACTCGCGCGGCTTCGATGCGGGCGTCGTGGACGGGATTCCCGGCCGCAAGACCCGCACCGCGCTGCAGGGTTTCCAGAAGTCACAAGGCGTGGTGGCCGACGGCTATCCGACCAAGGACATGCTGGCCCTGCTGACCGGCGGGTCTGCCGCCGTTGCCTCGACCAACTGATCAGAGGTCCGTTTCCGGATCGAACTCGCCCACGCCATCGCGCAGGGCGTAATAGGCGTAAACGCCCATGAAGATCAGCAGGCCGGAGGCGATCATGAAGGGAATGTTTGCGCCGACATACTGGTAGACGAAGAGGCCGAAGAACGGCGTCACGATATAGCCCATCCCGTTGGCGGAGATGACAAGCCCGGCGACATTGCCCTGCAGCTGGGGCGACACGGCGAGCGACGCGCCGCTGGAAAAGCCCGGCCGGGCAAGCCCCTGCCCGAGGCCCAGCAGGAACTGCACCATGACCAGCGTGGCGAAATCCTGCGCCACGATCATCAGGAGCGCCCCGCAGAGCAGCGGGATACAGCCCACCCACATCAGCGTCTTGTTGCGCAGCTTCAGCCGCGGAATCAGCACCAGCTGCGCCAGAAGCACCGCCATCGCGCCCACGGTGAAGGCCGGGCCGGTATACTGGGCGGCCTGCGGCCCTGCGACGTCCAGCTTGTCCATCACGGCGAAGACGAAGACCTGCATCAGGATGCCGGTGGCGAGCGACAGGCAGACGGCGAAAACCAGGAACGGCAAAACATCCCGCGAATGCCAGAGGCCGCGGGCATTGGTTTCGACGTCGAGGTTTGTCGCATCGGTAACCGGGTCCTTCTGTTCTGGCAGGCGGAACCAGATCATCCCCGCCATGACGGCCGCGATCACCGAAGTCAGCAGCAGCGGGCTGAGAATGCCCGCAAAGGCGACGAGCGCAGCAGCGAAAGCCGGTCCGACAACGGTGCCGACACTGAAACCGGAGGAAATGAAGGCGATTTCGTCTCGCCGCTCGGCCTGGCTGGTCCGGTCGGCCACATAAGCCTGCGCGGCCGGGTTCGCCCCCGATCCGAAAATACCGAAAAAGGACCGCGAAATCGCAAGGCAGGCGAAAATCAGGAGCGTGTTGGTGATCAGCCCCGTCTTGGCGGCCAGGCCCGACAGGAACAGGAACAGCATCGAGACCGAATAGCCGGCGAGCCCCAGCGCCGCGATGGGCCGGCGGCCATACCGGTTCGACCGCTTGCCCCAGAATGGCGAAAAGACCGACCAGAAAAAGGCCGACAAGCCAAAGACGGCGCCCGCCATCCAGTCCGGCAGGCCGACTTCGCGCGACAGCGGCGGCAGCACAGCCGCCATCAGCATCGTATTGCCTGCGCCAATTGCCATCAGGCAGAAAAACAACAGGAAAAACGCGCCGCGGCGATCCGGGCGCGACAGGTCTGGCGGCTCCTTGGTCCCCTCGCTCATGCCCCTTCATCCGCCGCGTCTTGAGACTTGTCCAGACAGGAAAACTATCCCGCAGGGTTATCCGGCCCGGCCTGAACAGGCATCCGAGCAGCCGTCACGCACCGGATTGACCTGCCAATAATTGCCTTTGGATTGGACAGAAGGGAAACGGCGTCATAATCTTTCCACAGGGTTAATTTAGGCGGGCTGGTATAGTGTTTGAGAAATTCACGGGGAACGTTCTCATGTCGAACCAGTCCACCAAACCGGCCCGCCTTCTGTTCGGAGCTGCGCTGACCAGCCTGCTGCTCGTCTCGGCCTGCGACCGTCAGGGCGAGCGCCTTGAACGGGCCCGCGAAATCGCCGACGCCTCGCTCAAACAGATCTCCGGCGAAACAGTCGTGGACCAGCCGGACAAGACCGATCCGATGCGGTCCGTGCCGGTTGAGGCCCGCGCGATTGCCGGCAAGGTGATCAGCGACATTTCGGGCAAGCCGACCAACAAGCCTGCCTTTGCCGTTCTGTCCGTCATTGCGAAGCCGGCCGACATCCCGCCCGCCGAAGCCATGGCGGAAATCGAAGATGGCGAGCTTTACCTTGAGGATGACGCTTTCCTGGAAGAGGCCTTGGAGGAACCGCCGGCAGCGGCGGCCCCTGCCCCCCGTGCCCCGGCTTCGCGCTCGCTGGAAATGTTCCAGCCGCAGGTGGGGATTTCACCGCGCGTAAAACTCGATCCGAAAGCGCGTGAACAGTCCCTTCAGCGGGTCGAAGAAGCAACTCAGGCCATGGAAACACGGGCGGGGGTCCAGCCTGCCCCGGTCAAGAGAACACGCTCATTGCAGCCGCGCTCGCTGGAGTCCGCCCCGGCCGAGGAACAGATGGCCGCCCGCAAGCTGGCCCGCCGCTCGCTGGTGACGCGTGACGCCATCGTTGCCCAGCGCGACGCCAATGCCGTGATGCTGGACACGCTGGCCAAGTACAAGATGAACGCCGAGGTCACCCTCTCCCGCGAAGGCCAGATGGTGATCCAGGTGGCTGGCGCCGGGCCAACCCTTTTCACACCGGAAGACGCGAAGGATCCCTCGCTCAGCTTCCTGGCCATCGATGAAGGCAAGGGATGTCCGGACCCGAACGATCTGGAAGCCATCGAGGCGGACCCGGTCCTTGCCACCAATTGCTTCGTCGACGATCTGCGAGCCTCCGGCCAGTTCGAATATGTCGAGAAGGATTTCATCTTCGAGAACCAGTTCGTACGGCGCCCGCCGGAAGGCTCCCCGTCCACGTCCGATGGCGTGACGCCGTCCACCGGCAGTACAACGCCGGTGAAAGTGGAAGTGACCCCCAATGATCCGCTGTGGGACCTGCAATGGGACATGAAGCCCAGAGGATCGGGCGAAGGCCAGTCGCTGGGCGGCGCCGGCTTCCAGGATTTCTGGACCCGCCAGGGCATTGAAGGTTCTTCCGATGTCGTGGTTGCCGTGGTCGATACCGGCCTGCAGATGACCCATCCGGACATTGCCGCCTCGGCCAATATCGCGCCGGGCTGGGACATGGTCTCCGATCCGCGCATGGGCAATGACGGCGATGGACGCGATTCCGATCCGAACGATCCGGGGGATCTCTGCAATCCGGCCGTCCCCGGCGCGGCAGACTCCTTCCACGGAACACATGTCGCCGGAACGATTGGCGCAGCGGCTTCCAACAATGGTGCCGGCGTTGCCGGCGGGGCGTGGAATGTGAAGATCGTACCGGTCCGCGCGCTTGGCAAATGCGGCGGGCGCCTGTCCGACATCAACGACGCCATCCGCTGGGCTGCCGGCCTGATCCCGGCTGAGGGGGAAGACGGCAGCGAAGTGTGGAACGACAATCCGGCGGACATCATCAACCTTTCCATCGGCCTCTTCGAATACTGCCCGGCCTCGCTGCAGGATGCGATCGACTCGGTGACCGAGCGCGGCGCAGTGGTCGTTTCCGCGGCCGGCAATGCCCGCATCGACACGGCCTATTACGCTCCCGGCGGATGCGACAATGTCATCTCTGTTGCCGCCGGCAATGCGCTGGGCGAGATCACCGCCTATTCGAACTTCGGCGACGGCGTCGACATCCTCGCGCCTGGCGGGGAGATGGCCCGCGACGATGACAATGACTCCCGTCCGGACGGCATCCTCTCCACCAAGGCGTCGACTGACTGCTATGACCCGGTCACCGGCGAAGCAGTGAGTGACTGCTACTATGCCTATGAGCAGGGCACCTCGATGGCGGCGCCGCATGTCTCCGCGGCGCTGGCGCTGTTGAAAGCCCGCGATCCGGAGGCCTCGTCGGACGAGCTGATCGAAACCCTGATGGCCGCCACCGATCCGCGCACGGACATGCAATGTGCCGGGCTCTGTTCCGACTATCCGGGCACGACGCCGATTCCGGGGTCCGAGAATATGTGCCGGCGCCCGTGCGGCGGCCGCATCCTGAACCTCGCCAATGTTCCGGAACCCGGCGGCACGACAGGCGTTGGAGACTGAATGAGCGACGGCCAGCCCCCCCTGCACCTCGGCGGTCCGCTCGGGCTTGCAGGCCTTGCCATGCTGGCCGGGGCGACCGGAATCTTCGTCATGGCCGGGTCCGGCGGACCTGGCCCCGCCGCCCAGCCTGCCGTGTCCCAGGCGGTTGTGTCGCAACCTGACAAACCGGAATCGGTTGAACCGGTTCCGGAACTTCATCCGGGCGACCCGCTGCCCATGGCCCGGCCCGCTGAAATCCCGGCCTCTGCCGAAACACGCGCACCGGCCGGCACAAAACTCGCTCAGGTCAGCCAGGACGGGTCGGAGATCGTCTATATCGTCCGCATCAAGGGCGAACCGGAGATCGATGTTATCTCCCGAAATTTCAAACGCGACCGCGCCGCAGCCGACATTGCCTGGTCCAATCTTCAGGCGCGCCATCCGGTCCTGCAGGATTTCCGCCTCGTCGGGGCCAGCTATTCAGGTGAGATCCGGCTCGGCTACCGCCTTCCGCCCGGCCTTGAGCCGACCCGCGCAACCATCAACGAAATTCAGAACCGGATCATGCAGGTCGACAGCGTCGCCTATGCCGATCCGGACTATGTGGCTCAACCCGGAAAGGAATGACCGCCATGAGGAAGCAGATTGCCTTCGCGCTGGTGCCCGCCTGCGCCCTGCTGGGCCTTGCAGGCTGTGACAAGTTCATCCGCGGCATGGGAGACGATCCCGCCACGGAGATTTCCGAACCGGAAGAAGTCGCGCTGGCGGACGAGACGCCGGAAGATACAACTCCCGCTGAAACGGCAAACACGCCGGTCTACACCCAGGCGATGAGCCAGGAAGCGACCATTGACTGGACCGCCGCCCGCAATGACGTCGCCTCGAATTCCGGCACCAACGGCAATTTCATGACTGCCTCCCAGGAGGGCGACCCGCCGCCGGTTCCGGTCATGCTGCCGACCGGCATCGTCCTGCCGCAGGGCGCTGAGTCGGATGTGAAATTCCAGCCGCTGAGCGATGGCTATTTCGCCTTCTATCCCGGCACGGACTATAACATCGTCGTCAATGGCACGAACGAGATCATCGGAGACCGCGCCCCCGGCACGACCGACACACCGATGCGCTTCATCCCCACAATGAGCGGCGCACAGGTGGCGTTCACAAAATATGGCGCAGATTACCTGATCGAGTTTGAATGCACGGCCGCCGAGGGCGCGCATGCCGATTGCATCAGCGAGGATGACGCCCTCTCCATCGCGGATTCGCTCGTCGCCGTGAGGTCGCGCTGATGGCCCGGATGCGTTCCCTCCTGCTCGGCGCTGCCACGCTGCTGACCATTTCGGCCTGCGATTTCATCCGCTTTCCGGGCGATGGCGGCCCGCCGCCGTCAACACCGGAATCCGGCCCGGCAGTCCCGCCCGGAGCGCCCGGCCCGCCGCCGCCGACCGCGCCGGTGACGGACCCCTACGGCAATGGCGATCAGCCCACGGACCCGGATGCGGACACGCCCGATACCGGGCCCACAGATCCCGGCACCACGCTCCCCGATACGGATCCGGGCACGGACTCAGATACCGGGACTGACACGGATACCGGCACCACGGACACCCCAACAGATCCGGCCGACACGCCAGATACGGGCACGGTGGACACGGACCCCGGCGCGGATGTGGATACGCCCACGGACACCCCTGCCGATACGCCGGACGATACTACCGATACGGCAGACACGGACACGACCCCACCGGTGGACGTGCCGGATGTGGTCGACGATCCTGAACCGCCAGCGCCCATCGAGCCAGCCTTCTCCTTCTACGGCCCGGGCGCCCTCCTGCCTGGCACGGGCGAAGGTTCGGAGAATGAAACCATCTTCGCGCCCGACATGGTTTTCCCGATCAAGGATTCCCCGGCCTATCTCCAATCCATGGTGTTCACCTTCGGGGGCGGCATGGTCGGCGGTGACCAGTGCGACCCGCGCAATTTCGACTATCCGTGGCGGGACAATTTCTGCGAAACGCGCACGTCCAACCGGAACTCGGCCTATTGCCCAATGAACAAGATCCACCAGGGCCAGGACATCCGCGTCGGCACGCCGGAAAGCTGCCGGTCCGAACGCTCCACGTCCGCCGCGGACCGGACGGCGCATGAGGTGGTGGCCGTGGAAGACGGTGTCATCTCGAATGTCGGCTCCTACAGCGTGAACCTCCGCTCTGGCGGGCGGATCTACAAATACCTGCACCTCAACATGAAAAAGCTCGCCGTTTCCATTGGCGACACGGTGCAGGCCGGCGACACGATCGGCTATGTCTCGAACGATTTCGGCGGCACACCCACCGTGCTACACCTGCATTTCGAGATCACGCAGAACAATGGCAATGGCGGCTGGGACTATGTCCCGCCCTATACGTCACTGGTCGCGGCCTATGAGCGGCGCGAGAACGGCCCCGGCGAGCTGATCGACGATGGCGATGTCGCGATCGCGTCCGTCCCGGCCTTCGTGATTCCCGAAGGCGTCGAGATCATCGAATAGCGCGTCACTTGTCAGGCAGGCCGGAAGGTCAGCGCGACGCCATTATTGCACCAGCGCTGGCCGGTCGGCTGGGGCCCGTCATTGAAGACGTGGCCCTGATGACCGAGGCAGCGCGCGCAATGGTATTCCGTGCGCGTATAGAACAGCTTGTGGTCGTCCTTGGTGCCCATGGCACCCGGCAGCGGCTTCCAGAAGCTGGGCCAGCCCGTGCCGGAATCGAATTTCGTTTCCGAGGAGAAGAGCGGCAGGTCACACCCGGCGCAGTGATAGGTGCCGGCGCGCTTTTCATGTTCCAGTGGTGAGGTGAAGGCCCGTTCGGTGCTTTCCTGGCGCAGGACGGCGAAAGCCTTCGGGTCCAGCCGCTCTTTCCACTCTGCCTCTGACAGGCTGCGCCATTCGCTATCTGCATAAGGGTCGCTACCGCCGGTTTCGGCTTCGGCCGCGGCGTTGCGCGATCCGCCCGAGCAGGCGGCGATCACAAGCGAGGCGGTGCCAGCAAACAGCAGGCGGCGGCGGGAAAACGGTGCAGTCATCTGTTTCATACCCCTTCCCTAGCGCTGTCCATGATCGCAGGCGACACAAATTCATGTGAGGTTTCGTGAGCCAGCTCAGACGCCGCCATCGACCCAGACTTCGCCGGAGAGATCGTCCAGCTTGTCCTGCAGATGCGCCCGCACGTCTTCGACGGCCTGATTATAGACCGCCGGGCCCAGCTGTTTCAGCATCAGGTCGATGATGGCCTCGGCGCGAAAACCGCTGAGGTCCTCATCGAATTCGGAGGCGAACAGGCGCTGCAGATGGCCGGCCAGCGCCTCACGCCGGTCGTCCGAGAGGGAGAGCGGTTTCATCCGTCCTCTTTAGCACCATTCTGGTTCCGGCCGAAGTTCACTGCGCCGGAATCCTGCCCGGCATCGATAATGGCCTTGCGGATCGTCCGGGCACGGGAGAACTCCTGCATCAGCAGGTCGCCGTCGCCCCAGCGGATCGCCCGTTGCAGGGCGGCAAGGTCTTCGGAGAACCGGCCGAGGCATTCGAGCACCGCTTCCTTGTTGTTGAGGAACACGTCGCGCCACATCACCGGGTCTGACGCCGCGATACGGGTAAAGTCCCGGAAACCGCCGGCAGAGAATTTCACCACTTCGCCCTGCTCCACCGTTTCCATGTCAAACGCGGTCGAGACGATGTTGAAGGCGATCAGGTGCGGCAGGTGGGAAGTAATGGCCAGCACGCGGTCGTGCCGGGCCGGATCCATCGTCTCCACCTTGGCACCAAGGGCGGTCCAGAAATCCGTCAGCTGCTGCACGGCGGCGGCATAGGACTCGTCCTTGCCGTCCTGCGGGGTCAGGATGTGCCAGGCATTTTTGAACAGGCTCGGGAAACCGGCTTCCGGGCCGGACTGTTCCGTGCCGGCAATCGGGTGGCCCGGAATGATCTGCACCGCGCCATTGTCCGCCGAGATCAGCGCCTCGGCAGCCTGTTTCTTGACCGAACCAACATCGGTGAGGATCGCGCCGGGCTTCATGTGCGCCACCGCAGCCTTGGCAACCGGTGCCAGCGCGCCGACCGGCACGCAGAGGATCACGCAGTCGGCCTGCTGCACGGCATCTGCCAGCGTTTCGGTCACATTTCCGAGATCGAGCGCCTCCGCACGGGCCCGGACATCGTCGCTGGCATCATACAGCGAGACAGACCCCGCCGCGCCATAGGCCGCAGCGGCCCGCGCGATGGATGAACCGATAAGGCCCGCGCCGACAATGGCGATCCGCTCGAATATGGGGTCAGACATCTGGACTGTTCCGTCTTGAGATTTTAGGCGATTTTCAGCCCGCTCTGGTGGGCAATGCTGCCCCGCCCGTCAAGAGCCGCCGGCCCTTGCGTGCCATCTGTCGCATTGAAGAATGCGGCCTGGGGCCCGATGTGTCGGATCAGTTCCCCCGGAGTTCCCATGTCGAAACCCTCCCCCATCCTGTCCGGCCTGCAGCTGAAATGCGGAAATTGCGGCGAAGGCAAGCTGTTCAAGAGCTATCTGAAGCTGAACGATGCCTGCCCCGTCTGCGGACGGGAAATGAGCAACGAAGACACCGCCGATGGCCCAGCTTTCTTTGTCGGTTTCGGCGTGCTGATCCTGACGGCGCCGTTCATCTTCATCGTGCCCATGATCCCGATGCCGGTGGGCATGAAGATCCTGGCATTCGTGGTGATGTGCACCATCATGATCGGCCTGATCCTGGCGCTGCTGCCCATCGCCAAGGCGATCCTGCTGAACCTGCAGCTGCACCATGGCGCGACCGAGGTCACAGCGACCGATGTCAAAGCCAGCGATGCCGACGCGGACGGAAACGCGCCTTAAGGCGTTGCCTAGCCGGAAACGGCCAGTTCGTCGCGTTCGCCGGTGCGGATGCGGATGACGGAGCCAAGATCGAGAATGAAGATCTTGCCGTCGCCGATCGTGCCGGTATTGGCCGCCTGGGTGATGGCATCGGCAAACCGCTCTGCCGCATCGTCCGGACAGGCAACCTCCACCTTCACTTTCGGAAGCAGGCGCACTTCGTATTCAGCGCCGCGATAAACCTCGGTCTTGCCGAGCTGGCGGCCATAGCCGCGGACCTCGGAAACGGTCAGACCGGTCGCCCCGACTTCGGAGAGCGCATCGATCACTGCGTCGAGCCGGCTCGGCTTGAAAATGGCTGTGACAAGCTTCATGGCGCTTCCCCTAATAGTTGCTGCAGCTGCGAAGTAACTTCCGCTTTTGTGGCACGTCAATGACTTTCGCGTTTCTGGGAGGGCACAGCGCGCGGAATCCGTACCTTTTCGGTCACAGGCGCGGGCGCCCCGCCACCGGGGCTCGCATAGAGCCGTTTGACCGCTTCAACCAGCACGACCCCGCCAAAGCCCGGCGCGATGAGGCTTCCGATCGCCTCCCAGCCTTCGGCCGCCGACGTCACCAGCGCAGCGGACACCGGCGGCATGTAGAGCGCGCTGGTCGATGCGGTGACCTGAAACAGGCCGGAGGATAACAGGTTTATCAGCTGCGGCCGGGTCCAGGGCCGTCCCTGCCCGAACGGGGTCCGCGTCGCCCGCGACCAGAGCCCGCCCCGGTTGGCCGTCGCCAGCACGATCCGCCCCTCCGGCGCCGTGATGCGCCAGATCTCGCGAAGGTAGGTGCGCGGATTGCCCGCCTCTTCCAGTCCGTGCAGCACGATTACCCGATCGAACAGGCCATCCGGAAAAGGCAGCCGGTCATCGCCGACGCCGACGGTGGCATTGCCGCGGCTGGAATAATCCCACTTCACCGGGCCGTGTTCGTGCGGCACCCCGGCGACGATGCGCGACGGCGCCTCGCCGAACGCGTCGAGCACCGGAATGGCAAAGCCGAGGCCGAGCAGCGACAGGCCCCGCGCATCGCCCCACAGATCCGTCAGCTTGCCGGACAGGATGCGCGCAGCCGCCTGCCCCAGCTGGGCGCTGTAAAAGCGTTCGAGCGTGACAGCATCCTGACGCATGGGTTTCCCTGTGCTAGGCCGGTCTTCAGGAGACACAGATGACCAAGATCACCCTCGACGTACACCAATTTCCCTGCCTGAACGATAATTACGGCTATCTCGTGCATGAAGCCTATTCAGGCGAGACAGCTGCCATCGACACGCCCGATGCCGACAAATACCTGGCCGAGGCAAAGCGGATGGGCTGGACCATCACCCACATCCTGAACACGCACTGGCACCCCGATCATGCCGGCGGGAACATGAAGATCAAGGACGAGACCGGCTGTACCATTTATGGCCCGGCGGGTGAGGCGGAGAAGATCCCCGGCATCGACGTGAAGCTGGCCGAAGGCGACACGGTTGAGCTTGGCCGCGCAACCGCCCGCGTGCTGGACGTGCCAGGCCATACGCTGGGTCACATCGCCTATCACTTCGCCGAGCAGGAAAAAGCCTTTGTGGGCGATGCCCTCTTCGCGCTCGGCTGCGGACGGGTCTTCGAAGGCACGATGGACATGATGTGGGCCAGCCTCTCCAAGCTGAAAGCCCTGCCGCCGGAAACGCTGGTCTATTGCGCACACGAATATACGCAGGCGAACGCCCGCTTCGCGGAAACGATCGAGACCGGCAATGCCGACCTTGCCGCCTATATCCAGGACATCGATGCACGCCGGGCCAAGGGCCAGCCCACCGTGCCGACCCGGCTGGAAAAGGAACTCGCCACCAATCCCTTCCTGCGCGCCGATGTGCCGGAGCTTCAGGCCGCGATGGGGCACCCGGGAGATGCGGCCGCCACCTTCGCCGAAATCCGCAGCCGCAAGGACAGTTTCTGATGCAGGCCATCTCCGGCGACCTTGGCGCGCGGGAGGTGATCCGTCTCCTGAACATGGCGCCCCATCCTGAGGGCGGGCATTATGTGGAGACATTCCGCGCCGCCGCCCCGGAGGGCGAACGCCCGGCCTCCACGCTGATCCATTTCCTGCTGCAGGCCGATGAGGTCTCCGCCTGGCACCGGGTCGATGCCGACGAGATGTGGCTGTGGCAGGCAGGCGGGCCGCTCGTGCTGACGACCGCCACGCCGGAGGGCACAGCGCCGCGCGCCGTCACGCTCGGGCCGGATTTGCGCGCGGGCCAGTCGCTGCAGGGCATCGTGCCGGCGCATCACTGGCAGGCCGCCGAGACGCTTGGCGCATGGACGCTCGTCTCCTGCGTGGTGGCGCCGGGCTTTGACTTTGCAGGCTTCGAGCTTGCCCCGCCGGACTGGCGGCCCCGGAGTTGAAACAGGCCTGACCTATCCGCGCAGCCGCATGGCAAGGCCAATCAGCGGCACCATCAGCGCAGCGGCCAGCTTCTCCCCCGGCGTCTTCGCGAACTTTCGGAAATAGCGTTTGAGGCTGTCGGCCTTGTGGCCTTGCACCTCGCCCCGTGGCGCATCGGATGTCGACGTGTAGTGCAGCGCGCCCGCCTTTGGCTGGTAGGTCACAGAGCCGCCTGCCTCAATCGCGCGGCGGCAGAGGTCCACATCCTCGACATGCAGGAAATAGGCTTCGTCGAACCCGCCCAGCGTGCGGTAATCTTCCGCCCGGATCAGGAAGAAGGCGCCCGTGACGGCACCGACACGGACTGGCCCGTCCGGTTCCGGCGTCCCGTCCAGCGCCCAGCGGCCGAGCCCGATGGCATTCCAGAGCGTCAGCGTATTGCGGCGCGCGCCCCGTTCCTCACGCCCGTCGAGGCCGAAGATCCGTCCACCCACTATGGCCGGGCGCGGAGCATTCTCCAGCGCGTCTGTCATCGGGCGCATCGCGCCGCGCTTGATCACGCAGTCCGGATTGCAGGCCAGCAGCAAGTCCCCGCCCGCCGCCGATGCCGCGCGGTTCATGGCGGTGCCGAAGCCCGGATTGTCCCCTTCCCGGATCAGCCGCGCCTTCGGGCAGGCCGCCACGAACCGGTCGATCCAGGCCTCATCGGCCGGCGGGTTGCCATTGTCGACGAGAATGATTTCGGTGATGTCCGGGTCACTCTTCAGCGCATAAAGCGCCTCGTGCAGGCGCGGCCCTGTCTTGTAGGACACGACCAGCGCGCTGATCGCCGGCAGGCTCACAGCGACTCCCGCTGGCGCTTGGCAAGCAGGATGATGGCGACGGCTGCCAGCACCACGCTCGACCAGAAAGCTTCGTTCCACATATTGTAGGCGAAGTTGAACACGCTGAATGCCACCCCCGTGACACCGGCGATGGCATAGCGGACATCTGCCCGCAGTTTCCCCGGCTCCGGCAGGCGGAAGCCGAGCAAGACGAGCGAGAAGGCCACCAGCACCGCGCCGATCATGCCGGTTTCCGCCCAGATCTGCAGCGCCATATTGTGAGGGTGTCCCGGCACGACCGGGTAATATTGCCAATTGTCCGGCAAGTGGGCGGCCCATTCCGGATAGGAGGCATAAGTCTCGTTCCAGGTCTTCGAAGCAGAGATGCCATGGCCCATCACCGGCCGCTCGGAGATCTTGTGGATGACGACATGCCAGGCCCAGGCGCGCGACTGGAACGAGCCCGGCAGGTGAATATTGTACGCCTCCAGCAGCTTCAGCGCGGTCCCGATCAGCATCGGCGCGGCTGCGACATAGGCGCCAAGCCCGGTGAACAGGACCCGGAAGCCGAGCTTCGGCATGGCCTGGACCAGGCCGATTGCCATCATCATGAAGACCAGCCCGATCATGGGGCTTTGCGCATCAAGGCGGGTGAAGATCAGCAGGCTGGTGACCACGAGCAGGGCGACCACCGGCTTCCAGAAGAATTGCGGACGGGCCGACAGATAAGCGATCAGGATCGGCAGGATGAGCGCAAACGCATTCGCATTGCGCCCCAGATTCTGGATGCCGGAGTTCAGTTCGTTCGGGTCTGTCCCGTAGACCATCCTCAGCAGTGGGCCGGAGAAGATCACCGTGATCGCCAGGATCAGCCCCTGCGCAGCGAAGGCGCCCAGCATCACCCGCGTGGTGATCTGCGCGCCGCCCTCGGCAATCCGCAACGCGCCGCCCACCGCCAGAAGGGCAAAGGCGGCCGTCAGGAAGATCCGCAGGCTGGAAGCCTTCACGGCAAAATTGCCTTCCATGAGACTGCCGCTGACCAGGCCAGTGGAGACCGGCGACCATGCCTCGCCGATCACGACCCAGATCACGAACAGCATGGCCGGAATGGCATAGGCAGCCGGTGGCCATTTCGGCCGGGCGAGCGCCAGCGCCGGCAGGGCCGCCAGGCCGAGAAGCGGGGTATAGCCCTGCGCGCCGAGCAGGCCCATCAGGGGCCAGAGCACGAAAGCAGCAGCAAGCACGGGCGCGTAGGACATGAGTCGCACTTCTATTCTACTCGCCCCGCTTGTCAGCTGCCCAGATTCAGCTGGTCTGAATCGTCTCAGGCCTTCAGGTCCGGCGCAAGGCCTTCCTGTGCCAGCGACACGGCCGCTTCATCCAGCGCGATGATCTGCTGGCCGTTGGACCCAAGCCGGCGCAGCGCCAGTGTGCGCTCCTCCGCCTCGCGTCCGCCGACAACGGCGATCACCGGAACTTTCTGCAGTGAGTGCTCGCGGACCTTGTAGTTGATCTTCTCATTACGAAGATCCGTCTCGACCCGCAGGCCTGCCTTGCGGAGCGCCGCAGCGGCTTCCTCGGCATAGTCATTGGCAGCGTCCGTAATGGCGGCCACGACCACCTGAACCGGCGAGAGCCACATCGGGAAGGCGCCGGCATAGTTCTCGATCAGGATGCCCATGAAGCGTTCGAACGTGCCGAACACGGCGCGGTGCAGCATGACCGGCCGGTGCTTGGCGCCATCGGAGCCTGTATATTCCGCATCCAGACGTTCTGGCAGAACATAGTCCAGCTGGAACGTGCCGCACTGCCATGTCCGCCCGATGGCATCCGTCAGGTGGAATTCCAGTTTCGGGCCGTAAAAAGCCCCCTCGCCTTCGGCATATTCGAACTCAAGCCCCGCTGCCGTCAGCGCGTCGGCCAGCGCCTTTTCGGCGCGGTCCCAGTTTTCGTCCGTGCCGCCGCGCACTTCCGGGCGCGTCGCCAGCTTGTAGGAAATCTCCGTCAGGCCGAAATCATTGTAGACGCGGGAGAAGAGCTTCAGGAAGCGCAGCGTTTCCTCGCCGATCTGATCTTCGCGGCAGAAGATGTGCGCATCGTCCTGCGTCATCTGCCGGACACGCATCAAGCCGTGCAGCGCGCCATGCGCTTCATTGCGGTGACAGCAGCCGAACTCCGCCATGCGGATCGGCAGGTCCCGGTAGGAGCGCTGGGCGTTCTTGAAGATCTGGACGTGGGCCGGGCAGTTCATCGGCTTCAGGGCCATCAGGCTGGTCTCGGCCGGGATCTTGACCTCATCCTCATCCGTATTCGGAATGAAGTCAGGCACCACGAACATGTTCTCGCGGAACTTGTCCCAGTGGCCGGACTTTTCCCAGAACACAGAGTCGAGCAGCTGCGGCGTCTTCACTTCGACATAGCCGTCTTCATCCTGCGCGCGGCGGATATAGGCCTCCAGCTGGCGCCAGATCATGAAGCCTTTCGGGTGCCAGAAGACCGAGCCCTGCGCTTCCGGCTGCAGGTGGAACAGGTCCAGCTGCTGGCCGAGTTTCCGGTGGTCGCGCTTCTCGGCTTCTTCGAGACGCACGAGGTGGGCCTTCAGGTCCTTCTCGTTCGCCCAGGCCGTGCCATACATGCGCTGCAGCATCTCGTTGTTCGAGTCGCCGCGCCAATAGGCGCCGGCCAGCTTCATCAGCTTGAACGCTTTCGGCAGCTTGCCCGTCGATGGCAGGTGCGGCCCGCGGCAAAGGTCGAACCAGTCACCCTGCTTGTAGACCGTGATGGCCTCGCCGGGCGGGATGATGTCGTCGATGATCTGCGCCTTGTAGTCTTCGCCGATCTTCTTGAACGTCTCGATCGCCTCGTCCTTGTCCCAGACTTCGCGCACGATCGGGTAATCGGCATCGACGATGTCGCGCATCTTCTTTTCGATCTTCTCGAAATCGTCCGTGGAGAACGGCTCCTCGCGGGCGAAGTCATAATAGAAGCCGTCATCGATGACCGGGCCGATCGTCACCTGCGTGTCCGGGTAGAGCTCCTGGACGGCCTGCGCCAGCACGTGGGCGGCATCGTGGCGGATCAGTTCCAGGCCTTCCGGGTCGCGGTCGGTGATGATGGCGACCGTCGCATCGCCTTCCAGCGGGCGGACAAGGTCCCACATCTCGCCATCCACTTTTGCAGCGAGGGCCTTTTTCGCGAGGGATTTGGAAATGCTCTCGGCCACGTCGAGGGGCGAGGCGCCGTCGGCATAGTCTCGTTCGGAGCCGTCGGGCAGCGTTACTTTGATCATCGGTCTTCTTCTTCGATTTCGGTCGCCCGCGCGGGGCGCAAACTCCAGGGGCCCGGAATGCCTTTTGTGAATGCCTTATGCGGCGGCTTGCTTAGCGCTTCTTTACCGCTTTTCCCACCCTCAAAACGGGCGGGCTGCAGTCAGGCGGCTTCCGGGAAGGGGATGAGCCATAGATGGTCCATAGACGGTGTATAGAAGGTCCTGTTGAGGGTGTTCCGGCCGGACCGGACGCACGTTTCAGGCTGCACCATTCAGGGCTCGGTTTTGGGCTTTTGGCGGGTGCATGAGGCGGGCGCGCACAGGTGTGCGGGCCGAAGGCGCGTCAGGCACCCCGGCGGGTTCGTGTGGTCAGCGCGGTGATCAGACGAAAATGCATGCCGGTGATATGTCATCCCTCCGGATTGTTTTCAACTGGCTTGCACGCCTGGCCCATGCTGCGCCCGCTCCAGTCGCCATAGCGCCAGGGTTGCCAGAACGGGATGTCAGGCTTTGTCTCCGGCGGCGGGTCGCAGCCCATCGTGCCGCCCGGACGGCAGCGCAGGAACCGCGCCAGCGTCATCCAGAACCCCGGCCACCAGCCGAAGCGGGAGACGCATTCGGCCCCGTACTCACTACAGGTTGGCGTATGCTGGCACCGCGCGCCGAAGGCCCACATCACCTGGCTCGGCCCATGCTTGTAGACCCAGAGCAGCGCATAGGCGGCCCGGTGGCGGAGGCTGTTATTCGGCGGCTTCACGGGCGGCGGCGCGCTTCTGCAGCGCCTCTTCAATGGCGGCCACAGCGGCCTCGAAGGCGAGCATGGTGGAGGCGTGGCGGGGCGGGTAATCGGCCACAGGCTCGAGGTGGCGCAGTTCCCAGAACCGTCCTTCGGGCGGCGGGCCGCCGTCTTTCAGCATGGCTTTCAGGGCATCACACGTGGCGATGATCTCGGAGATCGGCGCTCCGGGGGCGTGTTCGGCCAGGATCGACGTTGCCGCCTGCCCGAGGGCGCAAGCCTTTGGATCGACAGCAATTTCCGTGACGGTCTCGCCTGCCTCGTCCAGCTTCAGGTCGACATGCACGACCGATCCGCAGACGCGGGAGACCTTGGTCACAGAGCCTTCGGCATCGGCCAGCCGGCCGACATGCGGGATCTCGGCAGCCAGTTCGAGAATGCGGTTGTGGTAAAGCTCGCTCATCGCGCGGAAGATGGCCCTGCCCTTCCGCCAGCGCAAGGCGGCGAAAGGGCATCTGGCATCCTTACACCCGGCGCCAGGTCGAGCCGCCTGCCCCGTCCATGATCTCGATGCCTTCGGCGGCGAGTTCATTGCGGATACGGTCGGCCTCGGCCCAGTCCTTGTTGGCGCGGGCATCGACCCGGGCCTGAACCAGCGCATCGATGCGGGCGTTTTCGTCATTGTCCCCGCCCTGTTCCCAGTCTTTCGGGGTCAGCGTCAGCAGGCCCAGAAGCTTGCCGGCGCCCAGCAGGTTTGCTTTCGCATTGGCCATTGCGGCGGCGTCTTTCTGGTCGGCGGCCGTGTTGGCTTCACCCGCCAGACGGGAGAGTTCAGCCAGCGCTTCCGGCGTGTTGAGATCGTCTTCCAGCGCACGCACAACGCCCGTGTCACGGGCCTCGCCGCCCTCGGCATCCCACACACGGCGCAACGCGCCATAGATCCGGTCAAGCGTGACTTTCGCCTGTTTCAGCAGGTCTTCGGTCCAGTCGAGCGGCGCGCGGTAATGTCCGCTCAGCATGGCGAAGCGCAGCACTTCACCCGGCCATTGCTTCAGCAGGTCATGCATGAGCACGACATTGCCGAGCGATTTCGACATCTTCTCCCCGCCCATGTCGAGGAAGCCATTGTGCAGCCAGTAGTTCGCCATCACCTCGCCGTGGGCGCATTCGGACTGGGCGATTTCGTTCTCGTGATGCGGGAATTGCAGGTCGATGCCGCCGCCATGAATGTCGATCGTCTTGCCAAGATGCTTGGCCGCCATGGCGGAGCATTCGATGTGCCAGCCGGGACGTCCCCTGCCCCACGGGCTGTCCCAGATCGCGTCTTCCGGCTCGCCGGGCTTCGCAAATTTCCAGAGCGCAAAGTCGGCCGGGTCGCGCTTGTCGGCGTCGACTTCGACGCGGGCGCCGGCCTCATTGTCTTCCAGCTTCCGGCCGGACAGTTTGCCATAATCCTTCATCTGCTTGACGGAGAACCAGACGCCCTCCTTGCCGACATAGGCATAGCCGCGGCGGACAAGCTTCTCGATCATGTCGATCATCTCGGGCACATGGCCCGTCGCCCAGGGCTCGATGGTCGGCGCCATCACGTTCAGTGCGGTGGTGTCGGCATTGTAGATTTCGGCGAACTTCTTGGTGATGTCCGCGATCGGCGCGCCGGTCTCCAGCGAGGCTTTGATGATCTTGTCCTCGATGTCCGTGATGTTGCGGGCATAGACGACGGCCTCCGCGCCATAGGTGCGGATCAGCAGGCGGCGCAGCACATCGAACACGATGGGCGGACGCGCATTGCCGATATGGGCGTAATTATAGACCGTGGGGCCGCAGACATAC
>MDTG01048047.1_pt1 | contig 19131 bp, 20 predicted proteins | sample 811421 | NCBI WGS metagenome assembly MDTG01 (sample SAMN05326645, study PRJNA326480) | marine metagenome | isolation source: seawater | place: Pacific Ocean: South East | collected 2011
GTCTTCAAGTACCCGCACGGTGCCACGGTCAGCCTGGAAATTCGGGCCTTCGCGATGGGCAGCGCCCTCAAACACGAACTGGTAGTGGCCCATGTCAACCGAGTCACCCGGCGCCATGCGCAGGTCACGCTCGAAGTTGCCAACGCTGGTCAGCACCACGCCCATGGCGCAGACCGCCAGGCCGAAGTGGGCCATCTGCATGCCCCAATAGCTGCGGCCCAGACCCGGCAATCCTTTGAGCAAACCCTTGTGCCGGGTTTTGTCGAGAATGTCGCGCACGCCCGCCAACACCACCCACGCCGACAGCATGAACACAGCCAGTACCGACCAGTTGAAGTCGCCCAGCAGCAGCGTGGCAATAACCGCCAACACCGCACTGGCCAGCGCAACCGGCAGCAGCATGCTGACCAGCCACTTCACTGGCGTGTCTTTCCAGCGCACCAGCACGCCTACCGCCAGCACGGCCATCAGCAGGCCAATCAACGGCACGAACAAGGCATTGAAGTAAGGCGGGCCGACCGACAATTTGGCGCCGGTCATGGCATCCAGCACCAACGGGTACAGAGTGCCGAGCAGAATCATTGCCGCCGTAACGACCAAGATCAGGTTGTTGATCAGTAGGAAGGTTTCCCGTGACCACAGCGCAAAACCGACCTGACTTTTAACCACCGGCGCACGCACTGCAAACAGGGCCAGCGAGCCGCCTACGACGACCAGCAGGAACGCCAGGATAAACACCCCGCGCTCCGGGTCTGTGGCGAACGCGTGCACCGAAGTAAGTACGCCCGAGCGCACCAGGAACGTACCGAGCAGGCTCAGCGAGAACGCGGCGATGGCCAACAGCACGGTCCAGCTTTTGAACACGCCACGCTTTTCGGTAACCGCCAATGAGTGAATCAGCGCGGTGCCGACCAGCCACGGCATGAACGAGGCATTCTCTACCGGGTCCCAGAACCACCAGCCGCCCCAGCCAAGCTCGTAATACGCCCACCAGGAACCGAGCGCGATGCCTATGCCGAGAAATGCCCAGGCAATAATCGTCCACGGCCGCGACCAGCGAGCCCAAGCAGCGTCCAGCTTGCCGCCGAGCAACGCCGCAATGGCGAAGGCGAAGGCAACCGAGAAACCGACATAACCCATGTAGAGCATCGGCGGGTGAATGATCAGGCCAAAGTCCTGCAGCAGCGGATTGAGGTCACGACCATCTGCCGGGATATTCGGCAGCAAGCGTGCAAACGGGTTGGAGGTGATGATCAGAAACAGCAGGAAGCCAACGCTGATCATGCCCATCACACCGAGTACACGGGCGAGCATTTCTTCCGGCAACTGGCGCGATAAGACCGACACCGCAAAGGTCCAACCGCCAAGGATCAGCGCCCAGAGCAGCAATGAACCTTCGTGAGCACCCCACACGGCGCTGAACTTGTAGTACCACGGCAGTGCGCTGTTGGAGTTGCTGGCAACGTAACGCACCGAGAAGTCATCGACCATGAAGGCATAGGTCAGGCACGCAAATGAGAACAGCAGGAAGGCAAATTGGCCCCAGGCGGCTGGCTGGGCCAGACTCATCCACTGCCGATCACCCCGCCAGGCACCAATCATCGGCAGGGTTGCCTGCACCAGCGCCATGCACAGCGCCAGAATCATGGCCAGATGGCCAAGTTCCGGGATCATCAGACTGCTGCTCATGCTCCGCCCTCTTTGGTCTGTGGTTTCGACTTGCCGCTTTCATTGAGGGCTTTGGTCACCTCGGGCGGCATGTACTGTTCATCGTGTTTGGCCAATACCTGATCGGCCTCAATCACGCCGTCCGCATTGAGTTTGCCCAGCGCAACAATGCCCTGCCCTTCACGGAACAGGTCCGGGAGAATGCCGTGATAACGAATGGTCACGCTCTTGGCAAAATCGGTTACGACGAACTCATTGCTCAACGAATCACCCGAGCGTTTCAGCGATCCTTCCTCAACCATGCCACCGGCGCGAATTCTCGAACCGGTTGGCGCTTCACCGTTGGCGATTTGCGTCGGGGTGTAGAACAGGTTGATATTTTCCTGCAGCGCCGACAACGCCAGTGCAACAGCAATACCTACACCAGCAACCAGAGCCAGAACAATATACAGACGCTTTTTACGGACCGCGTTCACGATTTTTTCTCCCGGCGCAAACGGCGCGCCTCGTCTTGCAGATAACGCCGTTTAGCTAGAATCGGCATGGCTATATTCAACGCGACAACCGCCAGACTGATGCCATACGCCGACCAGACGTAGACTCCATGTTTGCCCATTGCCAGAAAATCCTGGAAGGAGTCGAAACTCATGAGCGCGCCTCCACCTGACGAATAACTTCAGCCTTGGCCCAACTGCTCCGCGACTCGCGCTTGAGAACTTCAAGGCGCATGCGCAGCAACAGCACAACCACAAAGAAACAGTAAAAACCCAGCACCGAGATTAATAGCGGCAACCACATTTCGGCGCTCATGCTGGCCTTGCCGGTAATCTTGAAGGTCGCCGGCTGATGCAGGGTATTCCACCACTCGACCGACTTCTGGATGATCGGGATATTCACAGCGCCCACCAGTGCCAGAACCGCACAGGCCTTGGCCGAGCTGTCACGATTACTGATTGCCTGGCCGAGTGCAATGACGCCGAAATACAAGAACAGCAGGATCAGCATCGAGGTCAGTCGCGCATCCCAGACCCAATATGTGCCCCATGTGGGTTTACCCCAGATGGCGCCGGTGACCAACGCGATAAAACACAGCCAGGCGCCAATCGGCGCGGCTTGTTGCAGGGCCACGTCGGCCAGTTTCATTTTCCAGATGAGGCTTACGGCGCCGGCCAGCGCCATGGTGATGTAACAGGCCTGCGCAAGGAACGCAGCCGGCACGTGAATGTAGATGATCCGGTAGCTGTCGCCCTGATAACGTTCGGGCGGCGCAAACGCCAGCCCCCAGACAAGTCCGACGACCATCAGGACGCCAGCCGCGACAGCCAACCAGGGCAGCCAACGGCCACTGATCTCGTAGAACCATTTAGGTGAGCCGAGTTTATGAAACCACGTCCAGTTCATCTATTTACTCATCAGTTCTTCAATTATTCGGTGGAGCTTCCCACCGGCACACAAGGCCGCAGGACATTAGCTGTGTTGTCTATTCTGCAACACTTATCTTAAGTCCGGCGGCAATGGCAAAAGGTGTAAATGTTACGGCCAGTGCGGTCAGGCAAGCCAACCAGAGCAACTGCCCGACCGCCGGCAAACCTTGCAAACTCGCCTGCAGAGCACCCGTGCCCAGAATCAATACCGGGATGTACAGCGGCAAGATCAGCAGCGCCAGCAACAATCCGCCACGCTTGAGCCCGACCGTGAGCGCCGCACCGACCGCACCCAGCAGGCTCAGTATCGGCGTGCCCAGCAGCAGCGATATCAACAGCACCGGCAGGCAACGCACGGGCAAGCCCAGCATCATGGCCAGCAACGGCGCCAAAACAACCAGCGCCAACCCGGAAAAAGCCCAGTGTGCCAGCACTTTAGCCAGAACCAATAGTGGCAGGGGGTGCGGCGAAAGGACCCACTGTTCCAGTGAGCCATCTTCAAAATCACTGCGGAAAAGCCCGTCCAGCGAGAGCAGCACGGCCAGCAGGGCCGCTACCCAGATCAGGCCGGGGGAAATATTTTGCAGCAGTTCGGTCTCGGGGCCGACAGCAAGCGGAAACAGTGCAATGACGATTGCGAAGAAAACCAACGGATTTGCCAACTCCGCCGGACGACGAAACAGCAAGCGCGATTCGCGGGCGAGTAAAAGGCTGAAAACGTTACTCATGCGGCGCGCAATCCCAGATCAAGCTCACGATAGCCCTGCGCCTTGATGGCCAGAGTGTGGTGAGTGGTCAGCACCACGGCACCGCCCTTTTCACAGTGGTCAGCCAGATGCTGTTCCAACTGGGTCACAGCGCGTTTATCCAGCGCGGTGAACGGCTCGTCGAGAATCCACAATTCAGGGCCTGGCAGGTATAAACGCGCCAGGCCAACCCGGCGCTGTTGGCCGGCAGACAACGTATGGCACGGCACATCTTCAAAACCGCGCAGGCCGATCGCCTCCAGCGCTTGCCAGATCTGGCTGCGCTCCACCGGGCTGTGCAATGCGCAAAGCCAGGCCAGATTTTCTTCGGCGGTGAGCAAACCTTTGATTCCTGCGGCATGACCAATCCACAACAGATTGCTCGTCAGTTCGTTGCGCTGGCCGTCAAGCGCCTGCCCGTTGAGCCTAATGTGTCCGGCTGTCGGCTGCATCAAACCCGCCAGCAGGCGCAGCAGGCTGGTTTTACCGCTGCCGTTTGGGCCGGAAACCTGCAGCATCTCGCCCGGTAACAGGCGCAGGTGCAGATCTTCGAACAACATGCGCCAGTCACGCTCGCAGGCGATGGCTTCAGCTTCTATCAGGGCGCGGGTCAAGGCATTGATACCCAAATTTGATTCAAGTTGGCAGACTGGTAGCCGTTAACATGCTAAGGCTCCAAGCTCAATTGGCGCAGCATTATACATAGCATGCCTGCACCACCGCAGGGCCATTTCCAAAAGGTTGTAACCCACCATGACCGAAATCAGCGGCCCTCGCCCAGCCACCCCGTCACCAGCCACGGCTCGCAGCGCCGCGCAGAATGTTGCGCAGACGCTGAAACTGCTGCAACCGCTGGGCGGCTTGCTGGCCAGCGGCGAGACCGCCAAGGCCGAAGTGGTGGCGGTCAAGTCGATCGAACAGAGCTTTCAGGTATTGCTCAAGCTGACCCTCGAGAGTGGAAGGCAAACAACCCTTGAAGCGACTTCTTCTCGCCCACTGGCACTCGGCCTGAATACCGCGGTCACAGCCCTGTCCGATACCCGCCTGAGCGTGCTCTTGCAGGGCAGCGCGGAGAAACCCCTTGGCCAGCTGGACCTCAATCAATTACCGGTTGGCACCCTGCTTCAGGGCAAGGTGCTCAGCCGTGAAGCCCTGCCGGGGCAAACGGGCCCGCAGGCAGTGTTCAAGACTGTGGTTATGCTGCTTAACTCGGCGCTGGCGGGACGCACACTCAACCTTGAAACCAACCTGGCGCTGCAACCGGGCAGCCTGCTCAGCGCCGAAGTAAAAGGTGCCCAGGCCCTGAATTTCATTCCGCTGGGCTCGCGGCTCGACCAACTGGCGTTGAACCAGCACCTTGGCGGCCAACAGACGCGCCAGGGCTCGCTGGATGGCCTGCTGAAAACCATGCAAAGCCTGAACAGCCAACCCGGTTTGAGTGAAGGCCTGCGCAGCAGTATCGACAAATTATTCGCCGCCCTGCCCGACAGCAGCCAATTGAGCACAGCCAAGGGCCTCAGCGGCGCACTGGAAAACAGCGGGCTGTTTCTGGAGAGCAAGCTGCTCGGCGGGCAAACCCAGCAGTTGCCCACCGACCTCAAGGCCAATTTGCTGCGCCTGCTCGGCCAACTGCAGCCCAATCTGACCAATCCGGCGCCACTGCTCCCCGCCAATGCAGCGGCGAGCACGGCGCTGTCGCAAGCCTTGCCGGCGTTCGCGCGCAATATTCTGGGTAATCTGGCGCAGTCCAACAGCCGCCAACAAGCTTTGAGTTTCCCGCTGCATGCGGGTGCAGCGCTCAATGGTGAGGAAGAAGCCGATCTTGAAGCACTGCTCAAACTGGCGGCAGCCGCGATTTCCCGCCTGCAGACTCACCAGCTTTCAAGCCTTGCACAAAGCCAGATCGGCCCGGATGGCAATTTACTGACCACCTGGCAACTGGAAGTACCGATGCGTCACGCGCAGGAGTTCTATCCGGTGCAGATCAAGGTTCAGCAGGACCAGCAACAGCAGCAAAGCCAAACCGATGAGCCGCGGGAAACCCTGTGGAAGGTCGAATTGGCGTTCGATATACCGCCACTCGGGCCGATCCATGTTCAGGCGCAGTTGGCGTTTGGCAGTTTGTCGGGTTGTTTGTGGGCGCAACAGAGTGACACCGCACTATTGATCGACAGCGAACTCGACAACCTGCGCGAGCGCCTGTTGGCAGCCGGGCTGCAAGTCAGGGAATTGGCGTGCAAGCAAGGTACGGCGCCGCAGGGTGCGCGCACGACACTGGAACAACGCTGGGTGGATGAAACCGCATGAGCAACCCTCGCCAAGCCATTGCCCTCACCTACGACGGCCTCAACGCCCCGACTCTCTCAGCCAAAGGCGATGACCAGTTGGCGGAGACCATTCTGGCCATTGCCCGCGAGCACGAGATTCCGATTTACGAGAACGCTGAACTGGTCAGGCTATTGGCGCGCCTGGAGCTGGGAGATGCGATACCCGCCGAGTTGTACCGCTGCATTGCCGAGATCATTGCTTTTGCCTGGTATCTGCAAGGCAAAAGCCCGGCCGGCTTTAACGCTGAGCAACCCGAAGCCAATTCACAACTGCTGCTCAATGCGCCACCCGAGTCGCCTGAGCAATAAGCCCGTTGGGCTCTTCAAAGCCCTTGGCCAGCGGAGAATCCAGTAACTGCCAGGCAAAATAGCCTTCGCGGAAGTAGTAAACCTGGCTGTAGCCCCAGCTTACGGCGAGCTTGGCGGCCTGCGCACCAGCACTGCAAATCTCACTCTCGCAGTAAATGACCAAGGCGATTTCGCGCGGCAAATTGGGCTGTTTAAGGCTCTTGAACTCGTCCGCCAACCCCAGTTGTACGGCGCCATTAACATGCCCCCAGAGCCACTCACGCTGTGGGCGAACATCAACGAACAAAGCGCCCTGCTCATACAGATAACGCGCCTGCAAAACGTTGACGGTAACCGCACCAGGTACTTGCGCCGGGGCTTCCTGCGCATTCACCGTAGACCAGCCGAGCAGGAGGACTGCGACAATAACCATTGCGCGCATGAGCTTGCTCCCGTGTTGGTTTCACACAGGTTCAGCTTAGGGGGTAGGACCGTTACGTAAAGGAATTAAAAGCGCACCTGCCGCGCAGGCTAAGAGCCTGGTGGACTAAAGGCACTGGAAAAAGCTGTGTGCGTCAGCGATTGGCTTGGCGCGACTGATGCAACTTGGCCACCAGCTCAGCCTCAGCCTTGCTCAAGCCACAGGACAGGGTCAGGTCGTCAACACTGGCACCCATTCCGGCGAGCCGTGCGGCCTGCGTGAAGGACAGGCTGCTGGGGTTACGCTGTTCGATCTGGCTGAGCTTGTCGGGAATTGGCGCGACGATCTGACGTAACTCATGCAGCTCTTCACCCATGGTGATGCTGCCGGTCAGATACGCGTCGAGGCGCTTGGACAATTCCTTGATGCGCTGATCACGCACGCCATCACGCTCGGCCTGCTGTTGCAGGGCGCGCTTGAGGCGTACATGCAGGCTGGTGCAAACGCCGACAAGAATCAGGCATAGGCAGGCCAGCGCTACCAGCGCACTCGTTACCATCACTCAGATGTACTCCAGTTCAGACCACTCTTCTTCGCTCATCATCTTGTCCAGTTCAACCAGAATCAGCAGTTCGCCGTTCTTGTTGCACACGCCCTGGATGAACTTTGCCGACTCATCATTGCCCACATTCGGCGCGGTTTCAATTTCAGATTGGCGCAGATACACCACCTCGGCAACCGAATCGACCAGGATACCGACCACTTGCTTGTCGGCCTCGATGATCACCACTCGGGTGTTGTCGGTCACTTCGCTCGGCTGCAAGCCAAAACGCTGACGCGTGTCGATCACCGTCACCACGTTGCCGCGCAGGTTGATGATGCCCAGCACATAGCTCGGCGCACCCGGTACCGGGGCAATTTCAGAGTAACGCAGCACCTCTTGAACCTGCATCACGTTGATGCCGTAGCTCTCGTTATCGAGGCGGAATGTTACCCACTGCAGAATGGGATCATCAGCACTTTGCGCTGCACTTTTGTTCATAATTCAGACCTCATCACAAGCCGCCTGAGCGGCATTCGCGGTTAAACCCCGCAGTCAATTATCAGGTTGCGCCGACCTTTGTCAGGTCGCGCGCAATACTCCGTCAGCCATTGCCGGCCAGTGCTCGCTGGGCATTGCCGCTTTCAATCAGCTTGGCCAGCGCGGCGACATCCAGCAACGCGCACATATGTTCAATAACCGTCCCCGCCAACCATGGCCGCTGGGCTCTCTGCGAGCGCCACTTAACCTGATCGGGATCGAGACGGATCGAGCGACTGACCTGATGCACGGCCAGCCCCCATTCAAAACCTTGAATCGAAATCACGTACTGCAGCGTTTCGCGTAACTCATCGCGATAACGCTCGGGCATCACCCAACGCGCCGTATCCAGTACCCGCAAGTTGCCGGCCTGACACGGCAGCAAGCCGAGGAACCAGTCCGGCTGAGCAAACAGCGGTGTCAGCTCCTGCCCCGCCAGCGGATAAATCGATCCCAGACACACCAGCGGCACAGCCAGAGTCAGGCCGCCGACTTCGAACAGCAGGCATTCAAAGGGTTCTTCTGCCCACTGCGGACGCTCATCCCAATCGACCGTAAGGCTCGCCGGCACTTCATTGTTGAGGTTGAAGTCAATCAGCGGCGCCTCAAGAGCCGGCGCTTGTTCGGCGGCTGCCAAATACTCACTGGCGGCCGGAGCCGGGATCGGTGTTTCAACCGGTGGTTCTTCAGCCACCGTCACCAGGCTCAACTCGACCGGGCGTATCAGCGGCGCACTAAGCGGCGGTACGCTTTCGAGCAGGCGCTCGGCGTCGCGCAATTGCTCTTCCAGCACTGCGGCTTCGAAATCCGCCAACTCACTGCCGCTGTCCAGCTCGATAACGGCCTCTTGCAGCAAGCTGTCGAGATAAGACTGCAGGGCCACTTGAGGCCTGGTTGCAGTGGGCAAGGTACGATTCATGGTTCGAATTCACAGAGTTGACTTGCAACAGCTATCGGCAGGTTGCAGTAAATTCTTGAGGGCCGACACACACTATTGTTTGCCACTCAGGCTACCTTTTCACGCACGTGCTGTTCGAGCAGGTGTTTAAGCAGCGCCTTGTAAGCCAGCGCACCGCGGCTCTTGTGATCAAACTGCGAAGGCGTGACGCCGGCACGGCTGGCGTCACGCAAACGTGTGTCCACCGGAATGTAAGCCTGCCACAGGTTCTCGGGGTAGCTGTTGCGCAATTGGCGCAGCGTGGTCATGGACGCCTGAGTGCGACGATCAAACAATGTTGGCACGATGGTGAACGGCAATGCCTGACGGCGTGAGCGGTTAATCATGGCCAGCGTGCTGACCATCCGCTCCAGCCCCTTGACCGCGAGGAATTCGGTCTGCACCGGAATCACCAACTGCTGGCTGGCCGCCAATGCGTTGACCATCAACACGCCAAGCAATGGCGGGCTGTCGATGATGGCATGGTCAAAATCGCCCCACAGCTGCGCCAGACTTTTCGAGACCACCAGGCCCAGACCGTTCTGCCCCGGCGACTGACGCTCCAGCGTGGCCAGCGCAGTACTCGACGGCAGCAACGAAATCCGCTCGTGACTGGTTGGCAGCAGCAATTGCTGGGGCAAGCCTTCAGGCACATTGCCCTGATTGAGGAACAGATCGAACGTGCTGTGCTCAAGGCTATCGGGATCATGCCCGAAATAGCTGGTCATCGAGCCATGCGGATCGAGATCGACCACCACCACGCGCTTGCCAGCATCCGCCAGCAAACCCGCCAGAGCGATGGACGTGGTGGTCTTACCGACTCCACCTTTTTGATTGGCTACAGCCCAAACTCTCATTGTATTTATCCTCTCGACTCTGGCACCGGCCGGTCGAGAACTGGCGACGGAGGGTTGACGTCTACATGCTGTGAAGCCGCATTTGCTGGCTCCTTCGACGAGACTGTTGCAGGTTGCATGCCAGCGCGCTTGAGCGTGGAATCGGGCTTGGCATTGGCACTGCCGACTCCACTTACGCTGCGGCGAACATCCAAATTGCGTGAAATAACCAACACCACCCGCCGGTTGCGCGCACGCCCCTCGGCGGTAGTGTTGTCGGCGATGGGCTGGAACTCTGCGTAGCCCACAGCGGCCATGCGCCCCGGACTCACTCCATTCATGGCCAGTATCTGCACGATGCTCGCGGCACGCGCCGACGACAATTCCCAGTTGCTCGGAAACTGCATGGTGTTGATGGGCCGGTCATCGGTGAAACCTTCGACATGAATCGGGTTGGCATAGGGTGCCAATATTTTGGCAATTTTATCCACAATCGAAAAGGCCGCATCGTTTGGCAGCGCATCACCGCTGCCAAACAACAGGCTTGAGCGCAGTTCGATTTCGATCCACAACTCATTGCCCCGCACTTGCAACTGGTCGGCATCAATCAGATCGGCAAATGCCTCGCGCACGCTTTGCGCAATCACCGTGAGCTGATTACTGCTGCTTTCGATGTTGTCGTCCGCACCATTCTGATTACTGATGGCCTGATCCATCGAAGTGGTTTTCGGCCGCGACTCGCCGACAGCAATCGGCACAATTGAGCGTTCGGGATGATTGAACACGCCCGTCAGGGTTTCCGAGAGAATCTTGTATTTACCCTCGTTAACCGACGAGATCGAATACATCACCACAAAAAAGGCGAACAGCAAGGTGATGAAATCCGCATAGGAAACCAGCCATCGCTCGTGATTTTCGTGTTCTTCGTGATGCCGACGCCGCGCCATAGCCAACTCCCTGAGCCGTTCAGTCCATGAAGCCCTGGAGCTTGAGTTCGATGGCGCGCGGGTTTTCGCCTTCAGAAATAGACAACAACCCTTCGAGCAACAGTTCGCGGTAACGCGACTGGCGCATGGCGATCGCTTTAAGCTTGTTGGCGATAGGCAGCAGCAATAGATTGGCGAAGCCGACACCGTAAATGGTCGCCACGAACGCCACGGCAATACCGCTGCCGAGCATGCTCGGGTCCGCCAGATTGCCCATCACGTGGATCAGCCCCATCACAGCGCCAATGATACCGATAGTCGGCGCATAGCCGCCCATGCACTCGAAAAACTTGGCCGCCTGAATATCGCGCCCTTCCTGGGTGTACAAATCGACTTCAAGAATGCTTCGAATCAATTCGGGCTCAACGCCGTCCACCAGCAGTTGCAAGCCTTTGCGCGCATACGGATCCGGCTCGCCATCGGCCAACACCTCAAGCCCGAGCAAGCCTTCCTTGCGCGCCACCATGCTCCAGCCGACCACGCGATCAATACCGCCCGCCAGATCGATGGCCGGCGCGATGAATATCCAGCGCACAATCACCAGCGCCCGCTTGAAAACCGGCATCGGCGTCTGCAGTAACGCAGCGCCCAGCGTGCCGCCGATTACAATCAACGCCGCCGGGCCGTTGAGCAGCGCGCTGGCATGGCCACCTTCGAGAAAGTTGCCGCCGAGTATTGCCACGGCAGCAAGCACAATCCCGATGAGGCTGAGGACGTCCATTACAGGCAGGCCTCGACAATATGCCGGCCAATGTCATCCAGCGGCAGAATTGCATCGGTGAGATTGGCTTTGACCACGGCCATCGGCATGCCGTAAATCACGCAACTGGCTTCATCCTGCGCCCACACCTGGCTGCCGCCCTGCTTGAGCAGACGTGCGCCTTCGCGGCCATCAGCACCCATGCCGGTCAACACAACCGCCAGCACCTTGTCGTGATAGGTGCGCGCGGCAGAGCCGAAGGTAATGTCCACACAGGGTTTGTAATTGACGCGCTCATCGCCCGGCAGAATGCGCACCGTACCGCGATTATCAATCATCATCTGCTTGCCACCTGGCGCCAGCAGGGCGAGACCCGGGCGCAATATATCGCCCTCCTCGGCCTCTTTGATGCTGATCTTGCAGAGCTTGTCGAGGCGCTCGGCAAAAGCCTTGGTGAAGGCCGCCGGCATATGCTGGATCAGCACGATCGGCACTGGAAAGTTTGCCGGCAGCTGCGTCAGAACGCGCTGCAAAGCAACCGGCCCGCCAGTGGACGTACCGATAGCAACCAGCCGGTAGGCCTTGCGCTTAACGGCCACAGAATGCCGCGCAGCAGGCGCCGGGGTGGCGCTTGTAGGCGTGCTTGCAGGGCGCGCAACCGCTGCACTCGGCGGCGTGCGCACGGCAGGGGCTGGTGTGTGTGCAGCGGCAGGCGCTGCACTCGGCGTGGTCAGCCGGGCCATGGAGCGATGATTGCTGCGGGCAATGCTATGCACTTTCTCGCAAAGCAATTGCTTGACCTTCTCGGGATTGCGCGAGATGTCTTCAAAGTTCTTCGGCAGGAAATCGACGGCACCTGCGTCCAGTGCATCGAGGGTGACGCGAGCGCCTTCATGGGTCAGCGACGAGAACATCAACACCGGCGTCGGGCACCGCTGCATGATGTTTCGCACGGCGGTAATGCCGTCCATCATCGGCATTTCGTAATCCATGGTGACTACGTCCGGCTTCAACGCCAGCACCTGATCGATTGCCTCGCGGCCGTTGGTAGCGGTGCCGATAACCATGATGTTCGGGTCAGCCGAAAGAATCTCGGACACCCGCCGGCGGAAAAAACCGGAGTCATCAACAACCAATACCTTAACCGCCATACCCACTCCTAATAATCTGCCTGAATCCACTGCAGATCAGTCCTGCCAAATTTAACCGCGCCGCACCCACTGCCCTACAGGCGCGATCAGGAACGACGGGCGTAGCGCTTGAGCATGCTCGGCACATCGAGGATCAGAGCGATTCGACCGTCGCCAGTAATGGTCGCCCCGGAAATGCCCGGCGTGCCCTGAAGCATTTTGCCCAGTGGCTTGATGACCACTTCTTCCTGCCCGACCAACTGATCGACAACAAAGCCGACACGCTGATTACCCACAGTCAGAATCACCACATGGCCTTCAACCTGCTCTTCGTGAGCCGCCTGGCCAACGAGCCAGCGCTTGAGATAGAACAGTGGCAATGCCTTGTCACGGACGATGACCATTTCCTGACCGTCCACCACATTGGTGCGCGACAGGTCGAGGTGGAAAATTTCGTTGACGTTGACCAGCGGGAACGCAAACGCCTGATTGGCCAGCATGACCATCAGCGTTGGCATGATTGCCAGCGTCAGCGGCACCTTGATGACGATCCGCGAGCCCTGACCCTTGACCGAGAACACGTTGACCGTGCCGTTGAGCTGGCTGATCTTGGTTTTCACCACGTCCATGCCAACACCGCGACCGGACACATCGGAAATCTCGGTCTTGGTCGAGAAGCCCGGGGCGAAGATCAGGTTGTAGCATTCAAATTCATTGAGCCGGTCGGCCGCTTCCTTCTCCAGCAAGCCTTTCTCGACAGCCTTGCGGCGCAGCACATCAGCATCCATTCCCTTGCCATCATCGCTGATGACCAGAAGGATATGATCGCCTTCCTGCTCGGCCGAGAGCACCACTTTACCGCCGCGCGATTTGCCCGCAGCCACCCGCTCTTCCGGGGTTTCGATACCGTGGTCAACCGCATTGCGCACCAAGTGAACCAGCGGATCAGCCAAGGCTTCAACGAGGTTCTTGTCGAGGTCGGTTTCTTCACCAATCAACTCAAGTGAGATTTCCTTTTTCAGGCTACGCGCCAGGTCACGAACCAGTCGCGGGAAACGCCCGAAGACTTTCTTGATCGGTTGCATGCGGGTTTTCATTACCGCGGATTGCAGGTCTGCGGTGACAACATCGAGATTCGATACGGCTTTGGCCATCGCCTCGTCGTTGCTGGTCGAACCCAGACGCACAAGCCGGTTACGCACCAACACCAGCTCGCCAACCATGTTCATGATTTCATCAAGCCGGGCAGTGTCCACCCGTACAGTGGTTTCGGCCTCATTGACCGGTGCAGCTTTTTCAGGCGCAGGGGCTTTGGCTGGCGCCGCAGCAACTGGTTTTGCTGCAGGCTTGGCCGCTGGCTTTTCTACCGCCTTGGCAGCAACGGGGGCGGCGCTGACGGCCGGCGTTTCCGAGAACTTGCCTTTGCCGTGCAGTTCATCCAGCAGCGCTTCAAATTCATCGTCATTGATTTCATCAGCGCTCGCCGCGCTGCTGGCGGCAACCGGGGCCACTGACTCACTTGGCGTAATCGGCGTACTTGCGGCAGCCGAAGCTGAACTAGGCGCGCCTGCGGAGGCTCCGCTGGCGAATTGACCTTTGCCGTGCAACTGATCGAGCAGGGCTTCGAATTCGTCGTCGGTGATTTCATCGGGCGCATCGGCCACGGCTACATCGTCATCCTGCTGAGCCTTAACTGGCTGACCGCCTGCGTTGGCCACAAACTGGCCTTTACCGTGCAGTTGGTCGAGTAACGACTCGAACTCGTCATCGGTGATTTCATCACTGGCTGACGGTTGCGCCGCACTGGCTACCGGACTGGCTGGTGTTTTTTGCGCCTGAGCTGCGTTGTCTGCCAATGCGCTGAGCAGCTGCTCGAATTCATCGTCGGCAATAGCCGCTTCGCCTGCCACAGCACTGGCTGCCACATCATCGGCTGCCGCAGGGGTCACTAAAGCAGGATGTTCTGTTGGGGCTTCTTCGCTCAACAGTTCTTGTGGCTGGGCAAGATTGGCCAAAGCCGCGAGCAGTTCGGGCGTTGCCGGGGTCAGCTCGGCGCCTTCACGCACTTGGTCAAACATGGCATTGACGGTGTCCAATGCCTCCAGCACGACGTCCATCAATTCAGAGTCGACGCGACGCTCACCCTTGCGCAGGATGTCGAAGACGTTCTCGGCAATGTGACAGCACTCAACCAACGCATTCAGCTGGAGAAAGCCCGCACCACCTTTTACGGTATGAAACCCGCGAAAAATCGCGTTCAACAGGTTCATATCGTCAGGGCGGCTTTCAAGCTCTACCAGCTGTTCAGACAGCTGCTCGAGAATCTCGCCGGCCTCTACCAGGAAATCCTGGAGGATTTCTTCATCGGCGCCGAAGCTCATAATGGACCTGCTCCTAAAACCCTAAGCTTGATAACAAATCGTCGACGTCGTCCTGACAGGATGCAACGTCATCAAGCTTATCGGCATGAATCTGCGGACCTTCACCGTGACTTGCACTTTTTTCTTTGTGAGCCTTCTCAGACCCTGAAATTTCGCCGTGTTCGATACCGGCAAAACGGTCTACGCGGCTGGCCATGAGCATCAGATTCAACAGGTTGCTTTCAACTTCGGTAACCAGCTGAGTCACACGTTTGATGACCTGACCGGTAAGATCCTGATAATCCTGCGCCAATAAAATGTCATTCAAGTGCCCTGAAACCGCTGCGCCATCCTGCGCAGTGCGGGCAAGGAACTGCTCGATTCGGCGGGTGAGCTCACGAAAACCATCAGCGTCCATTTCGCGGCGCATGAAGCGCCCCCAATCTTCGCTGAGAGTTTGCGCCTCGGTGCTGACCTGCGTGACTAAAGGGCTGCTCAGCTCGACCAGATCCATGGTCCGATTGGCAGCTTTCTCCGTCATCGTCACCACGTAATTGAGACGCTCAGTGGCGTCGGCAATTTGTGAGACTTCGCTGGCATGCGGCAAGCGCGGGTCGAGCTTGAAGTTGACGATGGCGTTGTGCAGCTCACGCGTCAGCTTGCCGACTTCGTGAAACAGGCCACGGTCGCGCGTTTTGTTAAGCTCATTGATGAGTTGCACCGCCTCGCCAATGTCGCCTTTTTCTAGGCTGTCGACTAATTGGCTGGCGTTAAGCTTTAAAGCTGATTCAAAACCAGCCTTACTGGAGTCCTGGTATTCCATTGCAACCTCGCGGCGTGGATCAGCCGTTGACTCGCTCAAAGATTTTCTCGATTTTTTCTTTCAGCACTTGAGCGGTGAAAGGTTTGACCACGTAGCCGTTAACGCCGGCCTGCGCTGCCTCGATAATCTGGTCACGCTTGGCTTCAGCCGTCACCATCAATACCGGCATACCCTTGAGGCGCTCATCCGCGCGCACGGCACGCAGCAAATCAATGCCGCTCATGCCAGGCATGTTCCAGTCTGTTACCAAAAAGTCGAAACTACCGCTCTGCAGCATCGGCAAGGCGGTTACGCCATCATCCGCTTCAGCAGTGTTGGTGAACCCCAAATCGCGCAGCAGGTTCTTAATAATCCGACGCATCGTTGAAAAGTCATCAACGATGAGGATTTTCATATTTTTGTCCAAGTCGACCTCCGAACAGTCCCAAACGCACCCAACTGATGGGCACGCCCCTTAATCAAGAAACCGGCTGATTGGCCCGCTTTCCAGCAATATGCAACGTTGCTCTGGCGCGCCAGAAATCTGTTTACTTCGCCCGCCACTCACTCAGCCGCGCCCGCAAACGTGCGGCACACTGGCTGTGTAACTGGCTTACCCGAGACTCACTCACCCCAAGCACCTCACCAATTTCCTTGAGGTTCAGCTCTTCGTCGTAGTACAGCGACAAGACCAGGCGTTCACGCTCCGGCAGATTGCCGATGGCGTCTGCCAGTGCGCTTTGAAAGCGCTCGTCTTCCAGCTCACGCGAAGGCCCAGGATGATGACTATTGACGTCTTCCTGCAATCCGCCCTGCTCACCGTCCTGTAAAAGGTCGTCAAAACTGAACAGGCGACTGCCCAAAGTGTCGCCAAGAATGCCGTAGTAATCTTCGAGACTCAATTGGAGTTCGGCAGCAACCTCCTGATCTTTAGCGTCTCGACCCGTTCTGGCTTCAATTTTTCGAATTGCATCACTGACCATGCGGCTATTTCGATGGACCGAACGGGGGGCCCAGTCGCCTTTGCGCACCTCATCGAGCATGGAGCCACGAATGCGGATACCGGCAAAGGTTTCGAAACTGGCGCCTTTGCTGGCGTCATATTTCTTCGATGCTTCCAGCAGGCCGAGCATGCCGGCCTGAATCAGGTCGTCGACCTGAACGTTTGCCGGCAGTCTGGCCAGCAAGTGGTAGGCGATACGTTTGACAAGCGGCGCGTAACGTTCAATCAACTGATGCTGAGCGTCCATGGCTTGCGCCTTGCTATACATACGTAGGCCTGCGTTGCTCATGGCTCGATTTCCTGTATGGCGGGCTGGACCAGACGCTCGACAAAAAACTCGAGGTGGCCACGCGGGTTGGCAGGTAGCGGCCAGGCATCAACCTTCTCGGCGATTGCCTTGAACGCCAGGGAGCATTTGGAGCGCGGAAACGCCTCGTACACTGCACGCTGCTTTTGCACGGCTTTACGCACGCTTTCGTCGTAAGGCACCGCCCCAACATACTGCAACGCCACATCGAGGAAACGATCGGTCACCTTGCTCAGTTTGGTGAACAGGTTGCGACCTTCCTGCGGGGTGTGGGCCATGTTGGCCAACACGCGGAAACGGTTCATGCCGAAATCGCGGTTGAGCAACTTGATCAGCGCGTAGGCGTCGGTAATCGAGGTTGGCTCATCGCACACCACCACCAGCACTTCCTGGGCGGCGCGCACGAAACTCACCACCGAGTCGCCAATACCAGCGGCGGTGTCGACGATCAGTACATCGAGGTTGTCGCTGATATCACTGAATGCCTGGATCAGGCCGGCATGCTGCATGGGCGACAACTGCACCATGCTCTGAGTACCGGACGCGGCCGGAACGACACGCACGCCGCCGGGGCCCTGCAGAATCACATCACGCAGATCACATTCACCGCTGATCACATCAGCCAGTGTGCGCTTTGGCGTCAGCCCAAGCAGTACGTCGATATTGGCCAGACCAAGGTCGGCATCCATAAGCATGACCCGACGCCCGAGTTCCGCCAGCGCCAGCGCGAGGTTCACCGACACGTTGGTCTTGCCGACGCCACCTTTGCCACCAGTTACCGCGATCACCTGTACGGGATGCTTAACCATTTTTTTCCGTTACCTTGTCAATCCGTCGTGAGCCCATGGCTTATTCTGCCCTGCAAACCACCCACTAGGCCAGATAGTGGGCCTATAACCGTGTAATTCATTCTACTAACTGGCGCGCAAAGCCGGTTGGCTGCCGATTGCACTGTACATTTGCGCCATTGTGTCTTCGCTGGGCTCATCTTGAGCCTGCATGCCAACGGCCCGGCTTACCATCTGATGGCTACGCGGAATCTGCAGGTCATCCGGAATCCGCGGCCCATCGGTGGTGTACGCCACAGGCAGACGCTGGCTGATGGCCAGACTCAAAACGCCGCCCAGACTGCCTGCTTCATCCAGTTTAGTCAGCACGCAGCCTGCCAGCCCACACCGCTTGTAGGTGTGAAAGGCGGCGGTGAGCACTTGATCCTGACTGGTGGCGGCCATAACCAGATAGTTACGTGCATGCACGCCACGGCTGGCCAATGCCTCTAGCTGCATGCGCAGCGCCGGATCATTGGCGGGCAAACCAGCGGTATCGATCAACACCACGCGACGACGCGCCAACGGTGCCAGCGCCTGAGTCAGTGACTGGCCAGGGTCGACCTGAGTGACCGACACATTGAGAATGCGCCCCAGCGTGTTCAATTGTTCCTGCGCGCCGATGCGGTAGCTGTCCATGCTTACCAGCGCCACATTCTGCGCGCCGTACTTGAGCACATAACGTGCAGCCAGCTTGGCCAACGTGGTGGTTTTACCCATGCCAGCCGGCCCCACCAGCGCGATAACTCCGCCCTCTTCCAGCGGCTCGACCTTCGGCGTGTTGATAGCCTGAGCCAGATGCGCCAGCAACATGCGCCAGGCCTGACGTGGCTCATCAATATTTGAGACTTTTTCCAACAGGCTGCGCGACAGGTCGGCAGACAAGCCCATGCGCTGCAGACGACGCCACAGATTGGCTTGCTGCGGGCGCCGCGTTTGCAACTGGCCCCACGCCAGCGAACCCAGCTGGACCTCGATCAATTCACGCAGGCCATTAAGCTCAAAGCGCATGGCATCCAGCGCGCTCTGCTCGAAGTGGCCACCAGCAGCAGCCTGAGAGATTGGCGCGGCGGCTACAACCGGGGCCGGGCCCAGGTCTTCTGCCTGCAGTTGCAAATCCTTGCTGCCAACTTCGCTGCGGGTGACCAATTCGGCATGCGCCGTAGCGATCAGCGACTGGGTTTTGCGCAACTCGGCTTCAAGCTCAGGATTGGCCTGGCGCGATGGTGCGGCCGGCATCTGGTAATCCAGCGCCGCTGTCAGCTCGACACCACCCGCCACGCGGCGA
>MDTG01407309.1_pt1 | contig 19131 bp, 18 predicted proteins | sample 811421 | NCBI WGS metagenome assembly MDTG01 (sample SAMN05326645, study PRJNA326480) | marine metagenome | isolation source: seawater | place: Pacific Ocean: South East | collected 2011
CTGAACACAAGCCGCGTATATTGTTGCTTTATGGGTCGTTAAGAGAGCGCTCTTACAGCCGACTCGTGATTGAAGAAAGCGCACGATTGCTTGAATACTATGGTTGTGAAGCCAAAATTTTCGACCCAACAGGCTTGCCTCAGCCGGATACCGAAGATGAAACCCATCCCAAGGTAAAAGAACTTCGTGAATTAATGATGTGGTCTGAAGGGCAAATTTGGTGCTCTCCTGAACGCCACGGCAGCATGACAGGCATTATTAAAAGCATTATCGATTGGGTGCCATTAAGTATTGGCGCGGTTCGTCCAACTCAAGGGAAGACCCTTGCGGTAATGCAGGTAAGTGGTGGCTCACAGTCATTTAATGCAGTGAACCAAATGCGAGTGCTTGGTCGCTGGATGCGCATGCTGACTATTCCAAACCAGTCATCTGTGGCAAAAGCGTTTTTAGAATTTGAAGATGATGGCCGCATGAAGCCGTCTTCCTATTACAACCGCATCGTTGATGTTGTAGAGGAACTGGTGAAATTTACCCTGCTGACTCGCGACAACAAAGATCATCTTGTTAATCGCTATTCTGAGCGTGTTGAAAGCGCAGAGGAATTAAGCAAACGCGTTAACCAAAAAACGATTTAGTCGACGCGATACTCGCTCGCAATATAAACACGAAAGACATTAAAACCATTAAGGACACTGTCTCATGGGATTTTTTGAACGATACCTCTCTGTATGGGTAGGGCTTTGCATTATTGCTGGCGTAACCGTCGGAAGCCTTTTCCCTGACTTTTTTGCGCTGGTTGCAAGCCTTGAGTACGCTCACGTAAATTTAGTTATTGCGGTACTGATTTGGCTCATGATTTACCCCATGATGATTCAAATCGATTTTTCATCTATCAAAGATGTAGGTAAAAAGCCCAAAGGGCTGGTACTGACCTTAGTGGTGAACTGGCTTATTAAGCCTTTCACTATGGCGCTGCTTGGTTGGCTATTCTTTAAAGGCATTTTTGCCGACTGGGTAGACCCACAAACGGCCACAGAATATATCGCGGGTATGATTTTACTAGGCGTAGCGCCCTGTACTGCCATGGTTTTTGTGTGGAGTCATTTAACTAAGGGCGATGCCAACTACACCTTAGTACAGGTCTCTATTAATGATTTAATAATGATCATCTTGTTTGCCCCTATTACCGCAATGCTTCTAGGTGTTACTGATATTACAGTACCCTGGGATACCTTGCTTCTCTCGGTCGTCCTATACGTAGTACTGCCGTTAATTGCAGGGGTTGTGACCCGTAAAAAGATTGAGAAAAAAGGCGAGCAAGCCGTTACCGCAATTATCGAACGCTTAAAGCCATTCTCGGTACTTGGGCTGTTAATTACCATTGTATTGCTGTTTGGCTTTCAAGCAGAAACAATATTAGCCCAGCCTCAAGACATAGTGCTTATCGCGATTCCGCTTCTTATTCAAACCTACGGAATTTTTGCGATAGCGTATTTTGCGGCGAAAAAAATGAAACTACCACACAACGTTGCCGCGCCTGCTTGCATGATTGGTACGTCTAACTTTTTCGAACTGGCCGTGGCTGTCGCCATTTCATTATTTGGCTTACACAGTGGTGCCGCGTTGGCGACTGTAGTTGGTGTGTTGGTTGAAGTGCCTGTAATGTTGTCGCTGGTTTGGTTTGCCAATAGAACCCGCCACTGGTTCGATTAAAACTCATATCAGTTTGCACTAGAAAGATTAAAAGCAAAAAGGAGCTCATTGAGCTCCTTTTTTAATATTCTTTATTTTTAGTTTTTCTTTATTACGTATTCTTTAGCACGCCATGGTTTCTGGCAGAATAAATCCGTAGCGTTTTAAGGTAGTTTCTAAAGGTAGTCGTTTAAGCGGCTTTTCAATAAACGCCAAAGCGCCAAGCTCCATCACGCGGTTTTGCATGACCGGCTGAATATCACCTGAAATAACCACAACAAACACTTCTATTTTTCGGCGCTTTATTTCTTCAAGCACGCCTACCCCGTCGAGTATCGGCATGGTTAAATCTAGCAGCACTAAATCGATGCGATGATGCCCCATTATTTCGAGCGCATCCACACCGTTAGATGCTTCATAAATTTCACTCGCTAATCCATCGGGCAAGTTACGGCGCGCCATTTTTCTCGCTAGCGCCGAATCATCACAAATCAGAATGTTGAAGCTCATGGTCTACTCTTAGTAATCTACAAGTGCTTATATCGCCACAAGTAACTCGCAGCAATAACAATATTGTCGAAAACATGGATGAATAAAGTAAGGTTAAGACTATATTAAACGAAAGTATAAAAAAACACTTTTAGGCTAATTTTCCAGTAGCTTATCGTAAATTTTTGTTATTTTAGGAGGTATATGCAGCCAAACTTAAAAATAAAACTCACTGCACCGCATGAAAAATCACTAATTGTTAAAGGCTAAATTATGCTGGATGTCACCCTTTCTAAAAAAGTCGCTTATCAAATTCTTTCTCATTTTGATAAAAGCTATCGCTGGTTTACTCGAATTACGAGAGGTGCCCAATCTCGATTTGAACAAGGCCAATGGAAAGAAATTCAGCTAGCGTCAAAAGAGCGCATTACCATTTATGAGCAAAGCCTTTCCGATGCCGTTGCCGATGTTTACCATTTAACTGAAGTACACAAAAAGAATGACGAATTTTGGCAAGATCTAAAGAAGACCTTCGCACGACAACTTGAAGGCCACCCTCAATTTGAGCTAGCCGAAACCTTTTACAATTCTGTGATTGGACGTTTATTCAAGCACCGCAAAATAGACAACAGTATGATGTTTGTATTGCCAAGTCGTTGCTTTTTACCCGGCCAAGACCGAGATAAAGTCATTCACAGCTTCGACACCACTACCACGGTGCGTGAGATGTACGTGTCTATTTTCAAAATCTATCGCTACGGCATCCCTTTTGAAGACTATGAACGTGACATGCAAAACCTTGAACAAGCGCTTAGAAAGCGATTGACCACACAGCAATTGGCCAGCGTTCATACCGTCGAACTTCTAAAGCCCACGTTTTTTAGAGGAAAATCAGCGTATCTTATTGGCAGAATATGCATGCCAGAAGAAACCCTTCCTTTTGTTATCTCATTGCAACGCAGTGAAGAGCACACCTTGTTTGTAGACGCATTGCTTACACACAGAAGTGATTTAAGCGTTATCTTCGGCTTTGCCAGAAGCTACTTCATGGCTGACACCCAAAATCCTGCAGAAGTGGCGGCGTTTCTGCAGGAGCTCTTGCCTAACAAGAAGCACTTTGAGCTTTACATGGCACTGGGCCATTACAAGCACGGGAAAACGGTGTTTTATCGTAATTTCCTCGACCATATGGATACCACTGACGATAGCTTCGAGGCCGCGCCTGGCATAAGAGGATTGGTAATGATGGTTTTCCACCTGCCCTCTTACGGTGTGGTGTTTAAAATCATCAAAGATGAATTTGCCGAAAGTAAGAAGATCACCCGTGAGCATGTTAAAGACTGCTACCGGTTAGTAAAAATGTCAGATCGTGTTGGCCGCATGGCAGACACCCATGAATACGTTAACTTTCGCTTTCCCCTGTCTCGTATCGACCCATTACTTATTGAGGAGTTAAAGGAAACCTGCGCATCTAGCCTAGAATTTACTGAAGACGAACTGGTCATCAAGCATTTATACATAGAACGTAAAATGACGCCACTTAACTTGTACCTTCAACAAGAAGAAGATGAAGATAAAGTGCGCAGTGCTTTAAATGAGTTAGGCCTGTGTATTAAACAAATCGCCATGGCGAATATTTTCCCTGGCGACATGCTGCATAAAAATTTCGGTATTACGCGACATGGCAGAGTTATCTTTTACGACTATGATGAAATATGTTTAATGAACGAACGTCATTTTAGGGCGCTACCCAAATCAGATGACCCTTATGCGATGGACATGTTGTCGGTTGGCCCTACCGATGTTTTCCCCGAGCAGTTTGAGCATTTTATTGTTGGAAAACGGAAACTTAAGGATATTTTAAAGTCGTTACATGGTGACCTAATGACCCCAGAATACTGGCATGAAGTACAGAGGAAATGTGCCCGTGGGGACATTCAACATTTTACACCATATAACGCTAATGTCCGTTTTAATAGGGGTGCCAATAGCATTTCAAAGTGATCGCAACACGATAGATTGTATGTATAAACGTTGATATTTAACTCAATTAATTAGAAGTACCAAAATCATGAATGTGCTACTTGTTGAAGATGATCCCAAGGTTGCCGCTCACATTGAAAAAGGATTTATTGGTGAAGGGCACAGCTGCGTTGCAGCGCGTGATGGCGAAAGAGGCTTAGCTGAAGCCTTGTCCGATGATGTAGATGTTATTGTACTAGATGTAATGCTTCCTTTATTAGATGGCTTTACTATCTTGGAACGTTTACGAAATGACAACGTGCTTACCCCTGTACTACTGCTTAGCGCGAAAAGCCAAGTAGAAGATAAAGTACGAGGTTTACGTTCAGGCGCCAACGATTACTTAACCAAACCTTTTGCGTTTGAAGAGCTTCTTGCCCGTGTAGAAGGGTTAGCGGGAAGAGAACGCGAAAGCGGCGATAAAACACTTATTAAAGTTGGCGATCTAACTCTTGATCTTGTGAACAGGAAAGTACAACGCGGTGATACCGAAATAGACTTACAATCAAAAGAGTTTCAATTGCTAGAGTGCTTATTGCGCCATCAAGGGAAAGTTGTCACACGTAGCATGCTTTTGGAGCAAGTGTGGAATTATCATTTCGATCCACAAACCAATGTTATCGATGTGCATATTAGCCGTTTGCGTCAAAAAGTAGACAAAGCATTTAACGTCCCTCTGATTGAAACCGTACGAGGCACGGGATATAGAATTGCGGACCCTGTTGTGTGTTAGCAATAGGCAACTTCACCCGCAGTTCTAGTTTCCGTGTTGGGGTATTACTCACCTCATTAGCGCTTGTTGCTATTTTATTTATCGTTTACTTCTGGCGTCTTGCCAGTAGTGACGTATTTATTCGTGAGGCAAGCGCTGCGGTTGATGCAGAAACGTATGCGTTTACCCTACTACATGAACAAGCAGGTATTGAAGCCGTAATCAGCAATATTCAGACAAGAACTTCACCAAGCCTTTCGCCAGGTTCGAACGAAACCGACACCTCCCACTCCTTTACGCCATCTCGATTAATTGTGGTACTTCGCGACAGCGAAAACCAGATAGTAGCAGGCAATTATCCAACGTGGCCTATCGCCATGGGTGCAAGTGTTGACTCTGGCACTTCCTTCACCAGTATAATCAACTTACCAGAGTTCACTGGTGGGAAAGGCAGTGCGGCGCAAAACAGCATTCTTTACGAAGAAGTAAACCTTGCGGGTTATTCGTTGTTTGTTGGCCGGAATATCGATGATTTATACAGTGCACAGTGGTTAGGAAAAACGTTTGGTTGGATAATTATTGCCTTGCTATGTGTATTGGGCGCTATAAGCTTTGCGGTCGCACTTTACGTGGTTAAACGGATAAACCGCATGGCACAAACTGCTGACTACATTATTCGTACCGGTAATTTGGAAGAGCGTTTGGAAATAGACAGCAGCTGGGATGACTTAAGTCGACTAGCCGTTGTGTTTAATCATATGCTCGATACCATTGAAAGTGCGGTAAACAATATAAAGTCGGTAAGCGATAGTATCGCCCACGATTTGCGTACCCCACTGGCTCGCTTACGCAATAATTTAGAACATATTGATGATGAAAAGCTACGGCACGAAACGACTTACGAAGCCGACAAACTGTTAAACATGTTCAACAGTCTTTTGCGTATTAGCAAACTAGAAACGGTTCACAAGAAAGAAGGGTTTTGTGAAACTGAGCTTAGCGATATGGTTACCGATGTGGAGGATTTATATCAGCCATTAGCCGAAGACCGCGATATTAAGCTTATTAGTCAGTTGTCTAAAATTCAGTTCTATGGCGACCCAAACTTGCTGTTTCAGGCTGTAGCGAATGTGCTAGATAACGCCATAAAATACACCCCTGATGGTGGAACTGTAACGCTACAACTTACCGCCACATCTTCGCATGTGATTATTAGTGTGAACGATAATGGTAAGGGTGTTGATGAACACGAACTTGATAGCTTAGAGCGCCGCTTCTTTCAGGCTGATAAAAGCAGAACCTGTGAAGGAAATGGATTGGGATTATCGCTTGTTTCGGCAATTATCAAACTGCACAAAGGTAAGCTTTGGTTCGTACATGACCCACTTATGCAAGGTCACGGGTTGGGTGTTGTTTTCACCTTCCCCCGCTAATACTTTTATAAAGAGTCGAACCTACACTAGTCTTGTTTTTGCATAAAGATAGTCACTTCTGCCATCACCACGCCAAACTTTCTAATGTATGAGCGGTTCATCATGGCACTATCGTCAAATGCCCAAAACCAGTCGTCGAAGGTAACGGCGTAGGTTGTGTCATCAACCGGTAAATCCATGTTGTAGTGAAAATTGAATGCGTTACCGTATGAAGTGCCTGTTGCAGGGCCATCAATATCGCCCGCGTTGCCCACGTAGGTGCCATCGGCCTGTTTAACAATTTTCCACATACGAGTTTTCGGCCCTTCGCCTACACCGTAGGTGAATGTCTCATCTAGCGTTAACGTGCCGCCCTCGTTTTTACCCTCAATATCTACCACAAAGCGCTGAACCACTTCGCCAGAACGATTTTGTACTATTCCCCATGCTCGAACGTTGCCAGCAAAAAATTCCTCAATATTAAATGTGGGTGAAACTTGCTTGTATGTATTGCCATCTACCGATGTAGAACATCCGGCTATAAGAGTAAGGCAAGATAGAAGCCCGACTAACACCGTGCGCTGTATAAATTTCATTATAACCTCGATTTTTGATTTATATGGCTGTCTGCTTAGCTACTGGCTGCTTAGCGACTTATTTTTTCAATAAGCCTTTCGCTAAATAAGTACAATTCACAGTACTTGTTAATGCGCTTTAATTTTTTATAAGCTGATAGGTTTAGCTAATTTTTATGGTTAAAATTTGTTTTTATAGCCTTTATTTATGGGTCTTATTGATTAGTCTTTTTAATAAGCTTTGTTGGGAAGCTTAATTGATAAACTTTGTTGATGAGTGTCGAGCACTACCCATAATTCATAAAGAATGTACTTACTGCTTTTGTAGCAAGGCTTTACGCAATTTAGGCTCAGAGGTTTTTTCTGATAACCAAATATCGAAAAAAGACTGCGTGAAGTTTGTATCCTCAATAGTGCCAGCTAGCTCGCCATTAATATAAAACTCACTGGCTCGTTTGGATGTAGCCACGCCGGTTATAACATCACCGTCTTCAACATCGGGGAAAAGTGCGACCATTTTGTCTTCCCACTCACTTAACTTTGCTTCATCGCTAATACCTTGCTTACGCATTTCATCTATTGAACGTTGTGCTATTTTTTTACCGTCTAGCCCTCGTTGGTAATCTAGCTTTAACGCAAATGGAGCGTCAGACTGCCACTTTCCTTTAGGGGCATAGAGCGTAGCGTCGTATACGTCCCAGAAAAGATACGTAAACATTGCATTACCCACTACTTTCGCCTCAGGCACCTGTTTAATTACATAATCAGGCACGCTTTGCGCCAGCACATTTTTCGATAGAACCAAAAGTGATATTCCCAATGCGATGACAAGGTTTAAAGAGGTAAAACGGCGTTGAAACATGTTCATGTACCTTCTATATATCGTTTAAAATCTGAGCCACTGCGTTTATGCTCCAGATACTTCAAACCCAAAATTGCAGTGAAGAACCAAAAACGACGAGGCCAAAAAGTAATACACTTTTTATTTTATTGTGTGCTCTAGTTATACTGTTGTGATTGCCACATTGATCATTTGAACAGCGCATTTTGAATTTAGAACGTTTTGCCAACACACTGTGCTTACCCTCACCGCTCGAGCCCTTCACGCCAGACTGGGAAGGTGCTGAACATGTATCAATGTTTGTGAAGCGTGACGATAGAATACATCCCGTCATTTCAGGCAATAAATGGCGCAAACTAAAGCACGCGTTTAATCTTACCCCACCGCACACAATAGATTTAGGTACCGGATCGGGCTTTGATATAAATTCGGGTTTGTACAGCCAGCCCCCCTCCTCAGTAGTTAGTTTTGGCGGAGGTTTTTCCAACCATTTACACGCATTAGGTTATTTGTGTAATCAGCTAAATATTCCTTTTCACGCTATTATTCGCGGCGATTACACAAAGCACCCCAGTCCGATGATTCAGGATTTGGTGCAATGGGGCACCCAAATTCATTACGTGAATAAAATAACCTACCAGCAAAGGGATGACCCTGCTTATTTAGCCAGCCTACGAACACAGTTTCCTGATGCGTTAATTATTCCTGAAGGCGGTAGCCAAATGGCGGCGCTAAAAGGCGTTCAAGAAGTTGTAAACGAAATAGATATCCCTTTCGACCGTATTATTGCCCCTGTGGCTAGTGGCGCGACCTTGGCAGGATTAACCTCTGCTCTCTCACCCCATCAACACGCTATTGGCATCGGAGTATTGAAAGGAGAAGGATATTTAGAAGGGCTTGTAGAGCAATTTCTAACGCCGGGGCTTGCACTTAATCTTGCTCACGCATCTATACCCGCTCAGACACCTGCTCATGCACTAGCGCGGGCATCTGCTTCGGCCGCTAACAAAACAAACCAATTCAGCATTAATCATGATTTTCATTGCGGTGGATACGGGAAAATTCCTCCTTACCTGCAAACATTCTGTGAAAACTTCAATCAAACAATGCCGTTTGAAATTGAAGGGGTTTACTCTGGAAAGGTGTTTTGGGCCCTTAAGAACTTGCTAGCAACGTTGGCTCCAACGAATACCTCGACCAATGCATGTGAAAAAAAACCATTCGAAAAAGCAATTGAGAAAGGACAGACACTTATCATTGTTCACACTGGCGGCATTCAAGGTGCCAGAAAAAATAAAAACCCTTGATCTTATAGACCCACACATTCGTTTAACCTAATATCAAGGCTGTGGAGAGTATTTATCTAAAAGCTCAGCCTGGTTGTATCTAGCTTCGCGTTACTCATAGCTACCGCTCAAACGCAATAATCGTTAGGAGATGCACCATGATAAAAGGAACAAGTAGCTTACCACCCCCTTTAAACATACTGGTTTCTAGGGCACTTAAATTATGCGAGCTGGTACTTTCTACTAGTTCCGTATTCTATCCGTTCGCCGCTATCTATGAAGATGGCAAAGTTGGCTGTTTATTTAGCGAAGAAACCAATTACCGTATCGACGAAAGTCAGCTTATTGAATGCTTACAGTGGCGAATTATCGACACTACCACAGACTCTGACAGTTACAGTATTCTTGTATACGCCGCGACGGTTGAAACGCAAAAGCACACACGTTTAGATGCTATCGCCATCAGCGCAGCTTGCCCCAATGATGAGGAACAGTTATTACTTTATCCTTATTATCGAGTGGGTGACAAAATTGTGGTTTCCCCTCCCATCAATACAATGCCAGAATAGACGTTATCGCATATAAATTATGCTTATTCGTTTTCCTTGTGTTTACGATGACTATTTTTTGTCGAACCTATGCTGTCTTTGCTTGCCAATTTGGTATCGTCTGCTAGCATTCAGCCCAAAATTCATTAGCTTATTTAGGGATTAATTATTATGTCTCGCGTTTTAATAATTGGTGCTGGTGGCGTTGCCTCAGTAACCGTAAAAAAGTGTGCACGTTTACCACAGCACTTTGACGAAATCTTTCTTGCCAGCCGCACAGTGTCTAAGTGTGAAGCTTTGCAACAAGAAGTAGGTGCAGACCGCGTTAAAGGTGTATTTGCCCTTGATGCCGATAACGCCAAAGAAGTAGAAGCGCTTATTAACGATGTTAAGCCTGACCTAGTAATTAACCTTGCGTTGCCTTACCAAGACTTGCCTATTATGGACGCGTGTTTAGCGACTAACACCGACTACTTAGACACCGCAAACTACGAGCCGAAAGACGAAGCTAAATTCGAATACTCTTGGCAGTGGGCTTACCAGCAGAAATTTAAAGACGCAGGCATCATGGCCTTGTTAGGCAGTGGATTCGATCCAGGTGTAACCAACGTGTACACGGCTTACGCGGCTAAACACTATTTCGACGAAATTCACTATTTAGATATTGTTGATTGTAATGGCGGCGACCACGGTCAAGCATTTGCGACCAACTTCAACCCTGAAATCAATATCCGTGAAATTACTCAACGTGGTCGTTTCTGGGAAAATGGCGAGTGGAAAGAAACCGACCCGCTAAGCGTGCGTGAAGATTTAGATTACCAAAACATTGGTGTACGTGCGTCTTACCTCATGTTCCATGAAGAATTGGAATCTTTGGTGAAGCATTTCCCTACCCTTAAACGTGCTCGTTTTTGGATGACCTTTGGTGATGAATACCTTACACACCTTCGCGTACTAGAAGGCGTAGGCATGACCAGTATTGAACCGGTTGAATTCCAAGGCCAAAAAGTAGTGCCATTAGAATTCTTAAAAGCGGTTCTGCCTAACCCAGGTTCACTGGCTGAAGGCTATACCGGCATGACCTGTATTGGTACTTACATTACGGGCATGAAAGATGGCAAAGAAAAAACCATCTTCATCTACAACAACTGTGAACATGCTAAGTGTAATGATGAAGTGGGTGCACAAGCGGTATCTTACACCACAGGTGTTCCGGCCATGATTGGTGCAGCGCTAATGCTAAACGGCACGTGGAAAGAAAACGGTGTTTGGAATATGGAACAATTTGATCCAGATCCATTCATGGACATGCTAAACGAGCACGGCCTACCTTGGCACGTACTCGAATGTGAAAGCAGCCCATTCACCAAGTAATATAATACTGTAACTGGAGCAAATAAAGGTTGGCAGACTTAACGCAACGAACAGATATTCCTTCTCCTTGCTATGTGCTGGAAGAAGAAAAACTCATCCGAAATCTTGAGTTGATGAAGCATGTACAAGATGAGTCAGGCGTTAGAATTATTCTGGCTTTAAAAGGTTTTTCAATGTGGTCGAGCTTCGACATCATTAAACCTTATTTACATGGCGCAACAGCAAGTTCGGTATGGGAAGCCAAATTAGCCGCTGAAATGGGTAAAGAAGTACATGCCTATTCTCCAGCTTATAAAAAGGCGGATATAGAAGAGCTAGCTACGCTGGTGAATCACTTGTCGTTTAATAGTCTGTCACAGTGGCAAGCTCACAAAGATGCGCTTGTGGGCGTATCTTTGGGTTTGCGTATTAATCCAGAGCATCAAGAAGCAGATACCCCACTTTACGACCCCGCAGCTCCGGGCTCGCGTTTAGGGCTTCGGGTAAGTGAATTAGAAGGCGTAGATTTATCAGGCATTGACGGTTTCCATTGTCATAACTTGTGCGAGTGCGACTCGTTTGCAACCGAACGTACGCTTAAAGCAATAGAGGCACGCTTTGGCGATTACCTAGGACAGCTGAAATGGCTAAACTTAGGTGGCGGCCACTTGATGACTAGCGAAGGTTACGATGTAGAACATCTAATCAAAACCCTTAGCGATTTCAAACAACGTTACCCGCACTTAGACGTTATTCTAGAGCCCGGCTCTGCAGTAGCGTGGCAAACTGGACCGTTGATTGCTGAAGTAGTAGATGTGGTAAACAACGATGGCGATATTGCCATTTTAGATATTTCAGCCACGGCACATATGCCAGATGTGCTTGAAATGCCCTATCGACCTACGATTTTAAACGCATCCTTACCTGGTGAAAAAGCCTACGACTATCGCTTAGGTGGAAACTCCTGCTTAGCGGGCGATGTTATTGATACTTACTCTTTCGATGCGCCATTAAAAGCCGGTGACCGCGTACAGTTTGAAGACATGATGCACTACACCATGGTGAAAACGTCATTTTTCAACGGCGTTGAACACCCTGCCATTGGTATTTTGCGTAAGAATGGTGAGTTCGAAATTGTTCGCCAGTTTACTTACGAAGACTTTAAAGGCCGCTTGTCTTAAACAATAGATAGCGACTTTTACAAAAAAATGCCCGCAGCGTTAAACGTTAGCGGGCATTTTTATTTGTGGCGTTTGAATAAAGCGTAGCTAATAAATACCTACTTTATAAAACGCCAGTACCATTGAGGTTTTGGCTTTTATCTACCGTACCTTCCGCGAGAACCGTATCGTCAAGATAGATGGCAAATGGGGTACCTTCAGGGCCTGTTAAATTATACCGAAAGCCATGCATTTCATCGGCTAAAGCTAATTTCACCTGCGTGTTAGGATGAATTAAATCATATTCGCCGGAATCGCCGGATTTATCAAAAATATCGACAACCCATTTACCCTCTGGCATCTCAATTCTTAAAAGTTGCTGACTCATAACTATCCTCCAACCTTACACTTAACATAATAAGCAATAGTGCAAAATGCACTAAGCCTATCTCGTGTTAACTATATTGTTTAGATAGGTACCCTCAACCCATGGGTATGAGATCAATCAGTCTCTTTTGCTTCTTTCGCTTCCAGCCCAGCTTGGTACAAGGCATTCTTTTTCAAGTCGTAATGATCGGCCACAACGGCTGCCGCTTTTTTCAGTGGCATGTGGTCACATAACGTAGTTAAAAGCGACATGGCTTCAGCCGATATTTCAGATAAATTCACTTGGGCTGGCGACACCATCACCACGAACTCACCTTTTTGGTGAGCGGCTTCGGCTTCCAAGTAATCAATGACATCGCTTGGGGTGCCACTAATATAAGTTTCAAAGGTTTTACTAAGCTCTTTGGCTACCACAATGTGCCTATCTCCTAGCACGCGGTCGATGTCTTTCACCGTGGCTAAAATTCGACGGGGAGCTTCGTAAAATACGCTTGTGCAGGTGCGCTCTTTTAATTCAGCAAGTTGGTTGTCTTTGGCTTGAGTTTTTACCGGTAGAAAACCTTCAAAAATGAATCGGTCTGTTGGAAGCCCTGAAGCACTTAGCGCCGTAATAGCGGCACATGGGCCGGGCAATGCGGTAACAGGAATACCTTCTTCTCGGCAGCGCCTCACAAATACAAAACCTGGATCGCTAATTAACGGCGTACCCGCATCACTAATTAACGCCACCGATTCACCGTCTTTTAGGCGCTGTACTAGCATTGCGGTACGTTTATCTTCATTGTGATCATGCAGCGATAAGGTACGGGTAGAAATACTGAAGTGCTGTAACAACCGCGAGCTATGTCGTGTATCTTCCGCAGCAATCCAATTAACCTGTTTTAATACCTCGATAGCTCTGGCGCTAATATCATCAAGGTTGCCGATAGGTGTAGGAACGATATACAAGGTGGCGAAATTGGTCATAGAAACAATAAAAATAACGAATAATACAGAAAGTGTACCACGCCATTGGGCTAGTTTACGCCGGCAAACGTAGATTTTCATCGTGGTTAGGATAAACTTGCCGCTACTTGCCGTTAAACGAAGTGAAAGGAAACAGACTGTGGGTCACATTGGACATTTTACAAAGCGCATTACCTTTGCAATGGCGACAGCCACCAGCGTGCTATATTTAGCAGGCTGCGGGAGCACACCTGAACCCACCTCGGCACCAAAAATTATCAATACTGAACCAGTAGCAGCGCCAGTAGAGCAGCACATTACGCCTGAACACAAGCTAGTGGAAGCCAAAAAAGTATGGCTTCAAACCCGAGATAAAGTGAACCGAGATACCTTACTGCTAGATGCAGTAGGTCTTTATCTCGCGCAAGGCGATACCATTTTAGCGCAGCAAATCTTGTTTGAAATGAAACAAGACGGTGTAGCTACCTCGCTACAAGATAACTACGCCATACATGTTGCAATGGCGTATCAGAACGACCCTTCTTCATCGCCAGCACAACTTACTACAATGTTAGAAGACGTAAACACTAGCCCTGCCCTTATTGCCAAATTGGCAGCCCTACAAGCAGACCTTTATGCCAAGCAAGGGTTGTGGGCGAAAGCGGCAAATAGCGTTTTGTCTAGCGAGCTAGAAGATGATCAAAAAGTGGCGCAGGTGTGGACATTTCTGAATCAAATACCTGCCGATGAACTCAAGCAAAGTGAAAACCAATACCCTAAGTTGCAGCCCTTCTTTGCCCTTCGTCAATTAACCATTGAAAGTGCACGAAACCCACAGCAGTTGAACCAGTCAATTGCGCAGTACCAGCAGGTTTATGCAGGCCATATGTTGGCACAGCATTTACCTAAAGAGGTTGCCTTAGCTCAAGAGCTCACTGCCCCTCGAATTCGCGAACTCGTCGTGCTATTGCCGTTAAGCGGAAGACTTGCAGCTACTGGCGAAGCAGTGAAAGACGGCATTATGGCGGGCTATTACCAACAGCTTCAACGAAGCAGCAACCCAAATAACTTGCCTGCCATTCGGTTTGTAGATACCACCAACGCCGATACACAAACCATGGTCGCCGCCATTGGCGACGCTAAATTTATAGTGGGCCCACTATTAAAAGAAACCGTTGAGAAATTAATACCAGCGTTACCGCCTGGCGTGAACATGCTAGCGTTAAACCGCCCAGACGAAATGCCGATAATGTTAGATAGCTCAGCCTCAGTAAACTCAGAGCCTTTAAGCCCAGAAGCGGTTAATACTGAATCTGAGATGCCTTCCAGCGCCGCGCCGGCCGTTAATTATTTCGCCCTTGCGCCGGAAGATGAAGCAAATCAGCTTGCAGAGTTTATTTATAGCAAAGGCTTTAGAGCTCCTATCGTTATTGCGGCACAAAGTAACTTGTACCAACGTATGAACGATGCGTTTAAATCTCGTTGGAACACATTGCACGAACAAGAAGCGCAAACCCGAAAGGCCAATATTACCTCAGTAACATTTAATGATAGTGAATCGTTACGAGAAGGTATTACCCAAGCTTTGGATGTAGCGCAAAGTAATCAGCGCATTAACCAAATTGAATACATGACGAACGAAGAAGTCTACAACATGCCCCGTAGCAGACGAGACATCGACGCTATCGTCGCGTTCGCGTCGCCGCAAGATACCGAGCTTTTGAACCCCATCATTGAAGCGAGTTTAAACCCGTACGATGGAAAACAAGTGCCAGTTTATGCGACCTCTCGCTCAATGGACTACAACAGCGGCAAGAACCAATGGCGTGATTTACAAAACGTACGCTTTATCGATATGCCTTGGATGATGCCAGATCATAAATGGCAGCAACTTGCTCAAGAAACTAAGCAAACCTGGCCCGATCGCAGTACGTTGCAAAATAGACTGTTCGCCTTCGGTGTAGATGCTTACGAGTTACTTCCTCAATTAGGGATGTTAAACACCCTGTCGTACATAACATTCGACGGGTTAACGGGTACACTTACGCTGAATAAAAACAGTGAAGTCGAACGAAACTTACCTCAAGCCGTTATTCGTAACGAGCGTGTGCAAATGCTAATGGAGTAAACTACATTGTCCGTATTGCAAGGGAATGCAGCAGAAAACAAGGCCGTTGATTACTTAGAGGAACAAGGGCTTACATTACGTTGTCGTAATTACCGAACTAAACGTGGTGAACTTGATATTGTTATGCAAGATGGCGACACCATTGTTTGCGTAGAAGTGAAGTTTCGCAAAAAATCGCAGTATGGTCACGCTGCCGAATTTGTCACAATGAAGAAACTTCAACGAATTCAGGCTGCGTTTGCGTTCTATTTGTTAGATAATAAGCTTAATCCCGCGTCTACCCCATTACGCATAGACGTTATCGCCATTGATGGAAGCGACCTTCAATGGCTTAAAAATATCGGATAAACCGCGCGTAGTTGTTAGGTATGCTGGTGAATAGGTGTAGGTAGTACTTAGGCTGTAGTAAACCCTCCGCCGCATGGATGCGGCGGCGGAGCTCCCATGGATGGGTTCACAGCGTGTTTACGGAAGCCTAAGTACTGCCTGCGCCAAATTCTCAAGCCCTACCACCTACAGCGTGATGTGCACTCATTATTGAGATTGCTTGATATCCTGAAATGCAGAGAAAAGAAGTATGATTGAACAAATTAAAGCGAACTTTACTGAAAGTATTCAAACCAAAATTGCTGCATCTGAAATTTTGCCTGAATCAATTGAAAAAGCGGCCATGATGATGGTTGAAGCGCTAATTCGCGGCAATAAAATTTTAAGCTGTGGTAATGGTGGTTCAGCAGGTGATGCACAACATTTTTCTTCTGAAATGCTTAACCGCTATGAGCGCGATCGTCCTAGCCTTCCTGCTATTGCGTTAAGTACTGATACTTCTACTATTACGTCAATTGCTAACGACTATAGCTACGATGAAATTTTTGCTAAGCAAGTGCGTGCATTAGGTCAGTCTGGCGATATTTTGTTTGCTATATCAACCAGCGGTAACTCGCGCAATGTAATAGCTGCCATGGAAGCTGCTTTATCTCGCGATATGACTATTGTTGCCTTAACCGGCAAAGACGGTGGTGAAATGGCAGGTTTCTTAAGCGAGCACGATGTTGAAGTGCGTGTGCCTTCTAACCGCACTGCCCGTATTCAGGAAGTTCACTTGTTGGTTATTCACAACTTATGTGAATGCATTGATGACAGCTTATTCCCAGCCGACCTTGGAGACGAATAACGTTTACCCATTTATGAAACGAGTTAAAACGTTAAGTATTACCCTTGTATCACTACTTTTTGTAATGCAATTACAGGGCTGCGTAGTGGCGGTTGGCGCCGCAGGTGCCGTGGCTGCAAAAGTGGCGAACGACAGACGCACCGTTGGCACTCAACTTGATGACCAAAACGCAGGTCGCTCTGTGGCTTATCAGTGGTCTAAAAGTGAAGCGCTTAAAGAGCAAACCAATCTACAAGTAGATATGTATAACGGCATTGCTTTGCTTACCGGCCAAGCCCCCACGCAAGCGCTAATTGATGAAGCGGTTAGCCGTGCTCAGGAAGTTGATTACCTTAAGAAAATTCACAACCAAATTCGCATCGGTGAGCCTATTGGGGCGGGTACCCAAGCCAACGATATTTGGCTTGCCTCAAAAGTTCGCACCAAGATAGTGGCCGATGAACGCGTGCCTGCATTGCAGGTTAGCGTGGTAGTGCAAGACTCTGAAGTGTTCTTAATGGGCCGATTAACCAATGCAGAAGCTAATGCTGCTGTAGATATTGCAAGGAACATAACGGGCGTAGCCCGCGTAGTGCGCGCATTTGAGATCATTTAGTCGCGATACCGCAACGGCCCTACTGGTTGCTGGGGCCTTGTTTATGGAAATTCTGGATGCCACGGTGATCACCACCGCGCTTCCGGTTATTGCCGCTGATTTTGGCGTACCAGCAACCCAACTTTCTATTGGCGTTTCTGCCTATCTTGTTGCCGTTACTTTTTTCATTCCCCTAAGTGGCTATGTTGCCGACAAATTTGGTGCCCGGAACGTTTTTATGGCTGCCATTGTTATTTTTGTGGTGGCATCAATACTGTGTGGCATTAGCACTAACCTAACTAGCTTTACCTTATCTCGAATTATGCAGGGCATTGGTGGTGCCCTTATGGTGCCCGTTGGCCGCCTAGTGGTACTTCGTGACTTACCCAAAGAAAAGTTGGTTAAAACCGTGGCCATTATTACGTGGCCCGCATTAAGTGCCCCGATTCTTGGCCCAGTATTAGGGGGTTGGATTGCCACCCACTTAAGCTGGCAATGGATATTCTTTATGAATGTGCCATTAGGCATATTCGCCCTTATTGCCTCTGCTTATTTGCTTGAGAACTTCACCGCGAATGTAGGTAAGTTTGATGTGGTGGGCTTTCTGCTAACCGGTATTGGTTTTGCCTCTTTTATGGCTGGCATAGAGCTATTTGCTGGGCACAACACCTCTACCCTATTGGGCGGTGTGGTGACCGTGTTTGGGCTTTTACTATTATTAGCTGCGGTATTTCATATTCGCCGTGCTAAAAAACCTTTGTTTTCTTTTGAAGCCATGCAGTTTCGTACTTTTCGACTGTCGATGTATGGCGGCTCGGTGGTACGTATTGCCCTAGGCAGTGCGCCGTTTTTGGTACCGCTTATGCTGCAATTGGGTATGGGCTACTCGCCAGTAGAAGCCGGTACATTATTACTTTGGTTGTTTGTGGGAAATATTGCGATTAAACCCGCCACTACTTGGATAATGAACACCTTTGGTTTTAAGCGGGTACTTATCGTAAATGGCATTATGATTTCGCTAGGTTTTGTGGCGTTATCGTTAATTACCCAACAAAGCTCATCGTTTATCATTGCTGTAATTTTGTTTGTTAGCGGTGTGAATAGGTCGATGCATTTAACCCTGTTAAACACTATCGCCTTTGCGGATGTACCAAAAGACAAAATGCGCGACGCAAACACACTAGGTGCTATTTTGATGCAAATGAACCGTGGCATGGGGATAACCATTTCTGCGCTTATGCTGGCCGTTGCTTCATTGATGGTAGGAAATTCAAGCAGTGATCCGTCGCTTATCAACTTCAAAATTGCCATGGCCATGATGGCGGTAGTAGCGCTGCTGAGTATTACCGACAGCCTGATGCTATCGAAAACCGATGGCGATTCGGTTTTGAAAAAACGGCTTAAAAAGCAGATAAGCTAAGGCAGCACAGGCAGGTGCTATTGTTCAGGTAAAGTGAATTAGTGTGATTCCCAAAGGTGTGATTACCTCCAGATTGTCTCGATTTAAAACGAAATATCAACAACCGACTCAATTATATCTGACAGGCCGTGGTGTATCTCAAGTTCAATTGGTGAATTGTACGCTTTCAATTCTTTCAACCATATTGATGCATTGCAAAGTTGGACTCTATCTGAGCGCTACTTCATCGGTGAGTCAATAGGCTCAAATCAAAAATATCTAAATAATGTACCTAACCACAACAATGATGAAATTGTGATTGCCACGAAAACACTCGCTGAGCCTAAATCTTTCGCTAAGCCTGACAGTGGGTGAATCTCTTTTCCAATACGGTCAATAGTTACTTCAATTGCAGTATTTATAATTTCAGCGAA
>MDTG01163649.1_pt1 | contig 19130 bp, 15 predicted proteins | sample 811421 | NCBI WGS metagenome assembly MDTG01 (sample SAMN05326645, study PRJNA326480) | marine metagenome | isolation source: seawater | place: Pacific Ocean: South East | collected 2011
CTTGAACATTTGGATGAAGGGCTGTCAGGCTATAAAATTACTCGAATGGGCCATTCGGTGCAATCCGCCACCCGCGCTTGGCGTGATGGAGCAGATATTGACTGGATCGTGTCGGCACTACTGCACGATATTGGCGACATCTTTGCTCCTTACAATCACGATGAATATGCTGCCACAATTTTAAAACCTTTTGTGCGGGAACAGTGTCGCTGGGTTGTTGAAACGCATGGAGACTTCCAAATGGTTTACTATGGCCACCTGACCAAAGGTGGTGATCAATACAAACGCAATCGCCACAAAGGCCATCGTTATTTTGATGATTGTGTCCAGTTCTGCGAACGATGGGATCAATCAAGTTTTGACCCAGACTATGACACCCTACCGCTCGATTTCTTCCGTGAGATGGTTCGCGAAGTCTTCGCTCGCATACCCTATGACTCAGCAGTTATGACTGCGGAGGATAAACCGTTGATTAATGAATCACTTGCTAAAATACGTTCTGCATCAAGGTGATTAAACCATCAAGGGGCGTGTTCTAGCCCAAAATATCCCTTTGCTTGTGCTGAAAATGGCTTGTAAAATCATTTTTAAAAAAAATGCTTTGCGATCTCAGAGCTTGCTACATCAAGCGCACCCGACCCGTGCGGAATTCCCATTGCTTTTAAACCGGCATCTATGGTTCCAAGTGCTCCCATTAACATTACAGGGTTCAAATGCCCCATATGCCCAAGGCGCATGACATTGTCCCAACTTTTATGCCCTGGCTCCGCCAAGCCGAGCCCAATGCCAAGTGTCAGTCCGGCTTTATGTTCACACCAATGACGCAAACGCCCGCATTCGTCGTTTTTTGACAAAATCGTTGTCACTGCTTGAGATCGTTTGGCAGGCTCCGTTATATTCAAAGCCAGACATTCCCAAGCCTCCACTGCTGCCCAAACTGCGCGGGACATGGTCATGTGACGCGCCCATGCAGCCTCAACTCCTTCTTCATGTACTAGAATACTCAACGCTTCACGCAAGCCATACAGGTGATGCGTTGGGGCTGTGCCGCAAAAATGCTGATAATATACCTCTGGGTTAGCGCGAGGCTCCCAATCCCAATAAGGTGTTTTCAGATTAGCTGTTGCGTGTGCCGCATCTGTCTTGTCGTTGAAAAACACAAACGACATGCCGGCGGGCGTCATTAATCCCTTTTGACATCCTGTGACCATCACATCGACGCCCCAGGCGTCCATTTCGAACTGATCACATCCCAGCGATGCTATGCAATCCACGAAGAATAGGGCGGGGTGCCCCGCATCATCAATGGCATTGCGCAACGCGGGGATATCATTCTTAACTGAACTTGCCGTATCTGTTTGCACGGTGAACACTGCTTTGATCTTATGACTGGTGTCTTCTTTCAGTGCCTGTGCTAACACGCTCGGGTCTGCATCTGCTGCCATTCCAAAATCTAAGATTTTAGTTTGAACCCCCATTTCAGCCGCCATTTCTGCCCAGCCAGCACCAAAACGCCCTGTGACCAGAACCAGAATTGTATCCCCGCGAGAACACGTATTTGAAATCGCAGCTTCCCAGGCACCATGACCATTGGCAATATAAATTGCGGCATGGTAATTTGTCTTTGCAACTTTCTTCAAGTCCGGAAAAAGAGAATGGGTCAAATCGATTAACTCACCTTCATAAATGTTTGGCGAAGGGCGGTGCATCGCTGCCATTACACGATCGGGCATAACAGATGGGCCTGGTATAGAAAGTTGTTCGCGACCAAAATTTAGCGACATATCTTAATCTTTCAAAAATAGGTTTTAATCTAAGGAGTAGACCTGTGCCTCACTAAGGTCAAAACGAATTTCATCTAATCATGGACAGGATGAGGTAACATGTTACAACATCGATGCAAAAGGCCCATAGGCCGTTGTTCGTAAGGTTTTTTGATGAACACGACTGAAACACCTCGTTTGAACGCCGGTCAGGCCTACGGACGCCTGTGGCGTGAGTGGCTCGCGCCCCATTGGCCTAAGCTGTTGATTGCTTTGTTTTGCATGGTAATTGTGGCGTTGGCCACAGCTGGTTATGCCAAATTTATGGAATGGGTGATTTCTGCGCTGGAGTCCAAAAGCTTTGCAGTCATTTGGTGGGGCCCAGTTGGTATTTTTGCTCTCACATTGACAAAAGGTGTCGGGCACTACAGCCAACAGATAGTGCAAAACAAAGTCCTAAGCCGCGTTCAGGCGGAAATGCAAAAACACATGTTTGATCGATTGGTTTATATGGATTTGGCACATCTTTTGGCTGAAGCGCCGGCGGCTTTAGCGACACGTTTTTCAGCAGATATTGAACTGGTCCGTCAAGCCTCTATAATTGTGTTTGGTTCTTTACGTGATATTTTGACCTTGGTTGCTGCTATCGTGGTTATGCTGTCCATCGACTGGGCCATGGCCATCAGCCTTGTCCTTGTGTTTGCACTTGCTTTTGGGCCGATTGGTATCGCAGGTGCGCGTATTCGTCGAATTTCAATGGATACACAAGGTGAGATTGCCCACATGTCTGAAAGTGTAAATGAAGGTTTGTCGGGTATTCGCATGGTGCGGACCTATCAACTGGAGGAAAGGCTAAAAAGCACTTCCAACAACGTCTTTGAAAAACTATTCAACCTCCGCGTTGCATTAGTCAAATGGCAAGCCTTAGTCACTCCAATGATCGAAATTCTTGCAGGCATTGCCATAGCTCTTTTGTTGTTCTTGGTAGCTGTACGGATGCAATCGGACGCAATCGATTTAGCTGGTTTTATCGGTTTAATAACGGCATTAGGCGTTGCCACGAACCCTGCGCGTAAACTAGGAGGTGCCTACGCCGTTGGCCTGCAAGGGATGGCCGCGTTGGAGCGGGTTTATGCGCTTTACGATGCGAGAAATGATATCGCAGATGGTGAATTTGTATATGCAGATGGTAAACCCGCTGAAGGTGAAATTACATTCAATGAGGTTAGCTTTATTTATCCTGATGGTCATGCGGCCCTGCATGATATTAATTTAACTATTGAGGCTGGTAGTACGTACGCTTTTGTAGGTCGCTCTGGTGCAGGGAAATCTACAATCTTCAATCTGCTGCCTCGTTTATTTGATGCTACACACGGCACTATTTGCATTGATGGACGCGACATTACGGATCACGAATTGAATGCCCTGCGAAACCAAATTTCTGTGGTGTCTCAAGACAGCGTTCTGTTGTCTGGGACTGTACTTGAAAATATAAGTTTTGGACGTGAAGGATCGAGTAGAGAGGCCTGCATAGCAGCTGCTAAAGCTGCCGCGGCGGATGATTTTATTTCAAAGTTGCCCAATGGATATGAGACACAGATAGATCCTTCTAAAGCTAACTTTTCGGGTGGTGAGCGTCAGCGTTTGTCTATTGCGCGTGCGATCCTGCGCGATGCACCTATTTTGATGTTGGATGAGCCCACATCAGCGCTTGATGCTCAGTCAGAGGCGTCTATTCGCCAAGCGCTGAATGTTTTGTCTGACGGGCGCACAACGCTTGTTATTGCGCATCGATTGGCGACTATTATGGATGCTGATCAGATCGTAGTAATGGATCAAGGCCGCATTGTTGATCAAGGCACCCACGCAGAGCTATTAACTAGTGGTGGTATTTATGCCGAATTGTATAATTTACAGTTTGAAATGAAGTCTGAAAATGTTGGGCAACAACGGCAGCGCTCGTTTGCGGGGTCGAAGCGCAAACGTGGTTTGATGGAGATGGTTGGGCGCTTCATGGGCATTGGTAATCCAACTGATCCATGGTGATTGTTTCGTGCCCGGTTGGGCGTGTGCATGCATTAGATTTTTGGCTAAGGATGATCTAGTAGCGTTTTGCGAGTATCTCTGGGGACACGCCTAGGAAGTATTTTAACAGCGTAAGAAAGTTTTTTGTACCTCGCTTGAGATAGCCTTCGGTTTCGTATTTGACAGCACTTGTAGTTGCCGTAACAGGTAGTTCGGTTAAATGGCCTCGTAATTTTCGTACTAATGACACGTCTTCCATCAAGGGCACATTTGCGTAGCCACCCACACCGTTATATAGTTCCATCGAAATTAGTAGGCCTTGATCGCCGTAGGGCAATTTGAAGATGCGAGAGCGAAGATTGGCCCAACCCGCTGTGCATTTGGCCGCTCTGCTTTGAACATCAAAGGCAAGTCGGAAATGGGCAGCGTTTTGAGACGAAGCTATGTGATTACGTACTGCCAAAGTCCAATCTGGCGAAAGAATTGTGTCGGCGTGAATCACCATTATCCAATTGGTTTTGCAAGTTTTTGCCGCGGTGGCTAATTGTGTACCACGGCCAGGTTTGGATATTACAAACGTTGCTCCCACATCATCCGCGACTAACCTTGTATCATCTGTTGACCCACAATCTGTAAACACCAGCTCTGCTATCAAGCCAGTTTGTATCCCTTCGTAGAGGCTGCGCAAGGTTGGGCCCAGTAGTCCAGCCGCGTTTAATGTGGGTATGATAACAGTCAATGGTGCAGGCATTGTCACGCTGGTCTTCATTTGCTTTGCAGTGTACATAATCTGTTCTGTGCGAAAGGGCGAGTAAGGAATGCGAGGCGATATGTCAAAATGGACTGTTTTACGGCTTTCAGGTTCGGACACTCATAAGTTTTTGAATGATTTGATCACTAATGATCTTTCGGGTATCACAGATGGTCTAGTTTATGCTGCGCTTCTTACGCCGCAAGGAAAGTATCTCTTTGATTTCTTTTTATCGTCTCTTGGTGATGACATTTTGATGGATGTGTTGTCATCGCGCGCAACTGCGCTGGTGCAGCGTTTGACGATGTACAAACTTCGCGCAAATGTAACGATTTCGCACAGTGGGCTACATGTGCATCGTGGCTTAGGCAAGGCTGCATTGTCCGCGTTCGTAGATCCGAGGCACACCGCGCTAGGTTGGCGCATGTATGCGAATGAAATGCAGGTTGGCGATGCCGTGGATTGGGATGCAATTCGTGTGGAGCACTGTATTCCAGAAGCGGAGGCAGAGTTAATTGCCGATGGATCATATATTTTAGAAAGTGGTTTTGAACGCCTGAATGGTGTTGATTTTAGGAAAGGCTGTTACGTTGGGCAAGAAGTGACAGCGCGAATGAAGCATAAAATGGAACTACGCAAAGGTTTGAAATCGGTGACTATTTCGCGGGCAGTGCCGATGGGAACTGAAATTTTGGCAGATGGAAAATTAGCAGGTGCAATATACACTCAAGCAGAAGGTAAGGGCATTGCCTATCTTCGATTTGATCGCTGCAAACGAGAGATGACAGCAGGAGACTCAGTTGTAACGCTAAGTTAGAGTTTAAACGTCGCGGACCAGTCTGCAAAAACGATCAAACACGGCTGAGTTAGATGCAATTATGCTACCCTCTTCTATCGGGTTATTGCCCCTAATCATGCCGTCAATAAGGCCGCCAGCCTCTTTCACGAGTAATATGCCTGCAGCCATATCCCACGGTTTTAACTTGCGCTCCCAAAAGCCATCGTAACGACCAGCTGCCGTGTATGCAAGATCTAGCGAGGCTGCGCCCCAGCGGCGCACGCCTGCACAGCCAGGCAAAATACGTGCTAGATCACTGAGGGTTTCGGGCAAATCGGAACGACCTGCGAAGGGCAGGCCAGTGGAGAAGATCATTTCGATCATGTTTGTGCGGCCAGAGGCGCGCAAACGGCGATCGTTCATCCATGCACCTGCGCCTTTTTCAGCCGCAAATAGTTCTTCACCTGCAGGATTGTAGACTACTGCTGCAACTATTTCGCTTTTGTGTTCCAACGCAATAGAGATTGCCCAATGTGGAAGGCCGTGGAGAAAGTTTGTTGTGCCATCAAGCGGATCTACGATCCAACGTCGCGTAGGGTCGTCTCCAGGAATCTCGGCACTTTCCTCAGCCAACCAACCATAATTTGGACGTGCTTCCATGAGGTCTTCTTTGAGCATCTCTTCAGCTTTTAAGTCCGCACGAGATACAAAATCGCCTGGGCCCTTGGTGCTAACTTGCAGGTTTTCAACTTCGCCAAAATCGCGCATCAGTGAACGGCCGGCACGACGCGCTGCCTTTATCATAATATTTATATTCGCAGACATTTGCGACATGGGAGCAGTCCTGTAGCTGGGATTGAACGCTCTTTAGGCTTCCCGGTGCAGGATGCCAAGCAGATTTTAATCGTCACCCTGCCGATCTCGCGTAATCATCACGAAATCGCGCATATACCCATTGTTCACTTCAGATGTGCGGATCGCCGCATACAGACGTCTCGTCAGGCCCCTTTTTGTAAGTGGCTTGGCGACAAAGTCATGGCCGTACTTTTCTTCCGCGATCACCCAATCGGGCAGCACGGATACACCTCGGCCTGAAGCGACAAGGAGCATGATAACAGCGGTCAATTCCACTTGCCGAAGGAATTTTGGTTCTATTTGGGCGGGCATCAGCAATTCGGAAAATACATCAAGACGGTTCTTATGGACGGGGTAGGTGATCAGTGTTTGATCGCGAAAATCTGCTGCTTCAACATAAGGTTTTCTCGCCAGCGGGTGATCGAGCGCGCAGACGAAAGTTGGCTCATAATCCAACAGCGGGATGAATTCGACACCGTCTAATTCTTCAGGATCCGCCGAGATCACTAAATCTAACTCTTCACGTTGCAATGCAGGCAGCGCATCAAACGCAAGGCCAGGCCGGATATCTACGTCTACATTTGGCCAGCTTTTGCGGAAGTCCTCAAGTACAGGGAACAGCCATTCAAAACATGCATGGCATTCAATGGCTATATGCATTCGCCCTGCTTTGCCTGCAATTAGATCGGCAAAATCGCCTTCAAGCGCATCTATCTGTGGTAATACTTTTTCAGCCAAATGCAGAAGCTTATGACCCGCTTTGGATAGTTTTAGGGGTTTTGAGCGCCGCAGAAATAACTCCATTCCAACCTGTTCTTCCAGTGCTTTTATTTGATGTGAAAGAGCGGATTGAGTCACGTTTAACACCGATGCTGCACGGGACAGGCCGCCTTGTTGGTGAATGGCGCGTATGGAGCGCAAGTGACGAAATTCTAAGTACATGGATAACTTACATGAATGATTTGAGTAATTATTATTATAAATATGAAATTGCTTCAAGTTTATGTTTCGTGTTTTACCGTAGATAAACGCAAGAAAGAACTGAAATGACGCGCCACTTTGATCTGTCTTTTGAATTTTTCCCGCCAAAATCACTCGACGCCAGCTTTCGTTTTTGGCATGCGGTTGAAACGTTGCAAGTCTTTTCACCCAATTTTATGTCAATCACATACGGGGCTGGTGGTTCAGCGCGAGATCTGACCTGTTCAGCAGTGCGGGTAATTACTGAAAATTATGACGTACCTGTGGCGGGTCATCTTACCTGTGTGGACGCAACTATGGCTGAAACCCTTTCAGTGGCAACTGGCTACGCGGCGAGTGGCGTTCGTCGCATTGTGGCGTTGCGGGGTGATGGAACAGGACCTGGCGGAGAGTTCGTACCAGTTAGGAATGGATTCTCAGGTTCGCTTGATTTAATTCGCGCGCTGAAAGAGATAGACAGTTTCGACGTGACAGTTGCGGCTTATCCAAACCGCCATCCTGATGCATTGTCCGACTCGGCAGATGTAGACCACCTCAAAGCTAAGTTTGATGCGGGCGCAGACAGAGCCATCACGCAATTCTTTTTTGAGAAAGAGGATTTTCTCCGCTTTCGCGACAGATGCACAAGCGCTGGGATCAGCCAGCCAATTATTCCCGGTATAATGCCGATAGAAAATTGGGCAAAGACAAAAAAGTTTGCTCAAGCAAGTGCCATACCAATTCCGGCTTGGTTAGAAGAGGGCTTCCGCCATGCTAAAGCCGGGGGCACAGAGCGCTTGTTTTCTACTGCGCTCTGTGCCGAGTCTTGTGATGACTTGTTGTACGAAGGGGTTGACGGGCTTCATTTTTACACGCTCAATGATCCAACCCTGACCTCAGACGTGTGCCGTGCACTTGGCAGAACGCAGCGTCACTTGGAACTAAAAGCTACCGCCTGATACTTGATGCTTGGCCATTACTCGAATTACATCGCATTATCCAAACCTTCTTGCGAGTCATATTATGCGTGATCTTAAATCAGCCCAATCTCATGCGGATCTGCCTAAGCCTGAAGAGACTGCCAATTGGACGGGTTTAGAGTATCTGCAGAAAACTATTTTGGGTGAAGTGGCGGCTCCTCCAATCGCAGGCCTAATGAACTTTCGACTTGAAGCCATCGAAGAAGGGCGCGCAACGTTTCGTGGTATCCCAAAATTTGAGAGCGCAAACCCCATGGGAACCACTCATGGAGGCTGGTACGGCGCTATTTTAGATAGCGTGATGGCTTGTGCAATTATGTCAAAGATTGGGAAAGGCCAAAGCTATACGACGCTGGAATATAAAGTAAATATTATTCGCCCTGTGCCAGAAGGTATGGAAGTGGAAGCTGTTAGTATCGCGGGCCATGTGGGTCGGGCCACGGGTGTGGCAAGTGCGGAATTGCGTGGGTTACACGATGGTAAGTTATATGCCCAATCATCTACTACTTGTATGCGGATCGTTTAAAGTAACGTCGGATTATAGATAATTTTTCTTTAAAGTTTATGGTATCAAGATTGGTTCGCGGGAAAGGCGCCTAGCTCAAAAAGAGTTGCAGTAAGTAGCTTTTTCAACTTGGAATCTAAGGTGGGGCTGCAAACATAAGGCAAGCCTTGTCGTGCTTGGGTCCAGCCAATGACGTGTACATATTTCGCCGATTTATCAAAGCGTTGCACCAAATCCCATGTTTTACAATCAATCGCAGCGATGTCAGCGTCCCCTTTCGCGACCATCGCAACAGAGTGGCGGTGGCTACCAGAATGTAAACCTTCGGAATAGAAAGCTTTACGCTCACCCGTTTTTGCGGTTACGTCCGAGGTAATGCCTAAATATCCTGATAGTGACACACGATCGTTGAACGCTAACCGTTTCCCGTTCATCGCAGCTAGTGGAAGCGACGCTTCGCCCGATTTGTTTGGAATCAAGTTTGGTCCTTGCCCAGTTGTGATAATGGCAGAGCGATAAAGTGGCCCAATTCCTCACAGATGATTAGAAAAATCAGGCTGGGCAAGGATATGTAAATCTGGCGTTATTCCGCATGATATTGGTCCCCAGCATGTTTGGGATAATAATAAATATGGATTGCGCAAAATTACATCATTTTCTTTATTCGTGCTAGGTCGCAGAAAATCCACCACTGGCTCTGCGCCACGTTTATGCAAGCCTGCGCGAACGCTCTGCCACAGGGCATCTGTGACCGATCGCAGTTCAGGCAGGTCATACATGGGCAGTGCTGCGCGATAGGTTGTCACTTGGTCTCCTTTCGCCGATGCCAAAATGGGTGCGCAACAGGTTCTTTGGCGTTAAGAGCAAAGGACTGGAACAATTTCCAGTAATTTGGATAAACATACCCGTGATTTAGCTTAGCCCAATAGGCGCGATTTTTGCGATACAGTCTGGGTAGTTCATACCAAGGAGTGCTTGGGTTTTTATGATGCACGAGATGTAAATTATTGTTTAAAAATAAAATACTCAACGGGGAGCGTTCTGCAATTATCGTACGCCCCTCGGGTGTTTCATGCCATCGGTGCTCTGCAAATGTACGCAAAGAAATTATCGCAGCACCCCCATAACACGAAGTAACCAAGTAGAGCCAAACAGGAATTTCGAATACTAACGTGACGCACAGCAAGATGGGGAAAAGGCCAATCAAATGCAAAATCCAGGCGCGAACCACTTCAGCTTTTAAACAGAGCGCTGCACGTAAATCTGTCATTATGAGCGCTGTTGTGGACAAAAGTGGACCCAGAATCAAGCGTCCAAGGAGTGTATTAGAGAGGCCCAGAATTACCTTTGCCCAAGCAGGAAATGAGTCATAGGCGTAGAGTGCTAGATAGTAACTTTCAGGATCATCAAATGGATCAGTTAGGCGTTCATCCGCGTGATGGCATAAGTGCATTTTACGGTAACGCTCGAATGGCCAAATAATCGCTATATTCATAAAAACAAGTGCCATATTCACACGGCTATTGCGTGTGGGGTGACCATGGATCACTTCATGAACAAGCGATGAATGCAGGGCGTTTAATACAGCCATACAAAGAAGTGCAAGCGCTGCGGATTGTTGATACAATATACCCCCAGCAATGAGCCAACCCACATAAACGATAGCGATTAGCAAAAGGGTAGGCCATTCGATTTGATATTTGGCGATCTTCATTTAGGTTCCAAAAATTCAAGGATTGACCGTTAAGCTATTACCTAGTCAGCCAGCAATTTGAAAATCACAATAAACACAATCTTTGACGCTTTTCATCAATTATTCCAATGATCCGTGTTATGGACCGCAGATTAAAGTCTAATTTTTTTGCACCTGTCATATTTAACTCTATTTTCGCTGAGCTCTAGCCAATCGATGTTCCTGGCTTTTCAAGGAGCAAAGACACGACTGCTGCGCGCGGATACAATTGTGATTTTGGGTTAAATAAATCATGTGTTTGATCGTCTTCTTGGCGAAAGGGCATAGATCAGCAATCCGGCCACAAAATGTTATTTGCAAACTATAAAACTGAAAAGTGAACAAGATTACCCATGTTTGTTTTTCTATTTATTAATTTGGCACCACTTTTTTTCATGTCATACACTGACCTAGGGTATTAATGCGTGACAGTTTTTGCAGGAAAAATTGATAGGCTGCTAAATACGCGTCAGACAATCAAAGCCATGTTTGATTGCTTTGAAGATCTGGGTAAGGTGGCAATAGACTAAGCAGAATAAACGTCTAATCATGTTTGCAGTCGAGCTGTAAATTGCGTTAATCGTTGTCTGACAAACCTGCGCCGGCTCCCGCCAAACGGGATTTTTCACTCGCAGGGGCGTAGGTTTTATGTTCCCAATGTTCAAGTCTTGACCAAGCCCCTTTTGGCACAGTGCGTCTGGGTTGGGGGGGCAGTCGTTTTCCATTAGGTGCGCCTGCATTACAGGTAACGGTAACAGCTCCTACGGCGCCACTTTGGGCGATAAACATAGCCTCTGGGGTTGTAAAATAAATTGCCTCGCCAATTGTTAACTTTACTGTACTATTCGTAATTTTTCCAAGTTCTCCGGTGAAGAACAACAAGAGGATGGGACTTTGAACAGTTTCCGCTGATTGCATTGAATGTGGTGGCGCATCACACAGCCGTGTTCCAATCCGAATCGGACACGTTTTAGGTGTTCCATAATCAAGCAGCTCAGCCAATGGCGTGATGCTATCTATTCCGTGCTCCCACAGCCACGCTGTGGCGCGACCCACTTCATCCGCTTGGCCCCAACTATAGCCAGCCCCTTTGGCTGCCTTGCGCCCCGTAGCAGTGATTTCGCTCAGGGATGGGGTCATGATGGCAACGGTGGAAAGAACCAATCATCTGCTGCACTTGCTATGTCTTGGGGGTACGGTGCACCAGCAAACATGTTGATCCGCACCCACCGATCTGATCGCGGATCAAAGTGTTTGGCGCCAAAGAAGGACAGTTTAAAACGCAGCATGTCAATGGGTAGCATATCCGCACAAATGGTATTATCAAAAATTTCCGCATAGGGGTATTTAGAGGCAATTTGAATGCGACGCACGGTGTGACGATGTTCGGGATGGGCAATCAAGACTTCGGCAATAGTATTGTTTTTATGCTCATTTTTAAGGCACTCAGCTAAACGAAAAACATCGCGCAGTGGGCTGAGTGGTTGTTCGTATTCTGCAATATCTTCTTCCTCGAACCTTTCACCTAAACGGGGTTCGAGCTTTTCCTCAGACACATACCAAACTCGTGCATTCTGGTTTTTGTCTTCCCAATCCAGACCCTTTGCCCAACCATAAATTTGTTTAATCTTTGTGAGCACATCGCCCGCTTTCACATTACCCTTTATCCGAAAATCGAGTGTCTCATCGGCCGACATGCAATCAGATAGCTCGTCCACAAATTCAGGATGACATTCAATCAGGAGTGAAACGACCAACTCGCAGCCCTCCTCAGAAAGATTATCTTCGGCCCAACAATAAATTGCATTCCACGAGATAATCTGACCGCCGGCCAGATAACCATTCAAAGCGTCTAAATCTAAACGCAAAGCATCAAGTTTTTTTAGTTGGAGTGGATGTTTAGAGTTCCAAAGCTGCCAGTTTAGATCTGCGCGAGTGACCAGATCTCCGAACCTTTGCTGGTCTTTCGCGTCAAACTTTGAAAGTGAACGGACGCGCGCGAGGGCTTCTTCTTTACTTGCTACCCAATTGTTTAGTAATATTGGATGGTTAATGATAAATGGAGCCATTCCAAGGCCAGTAGAGTTGCCAACTCCGAATTGTCTCCGCATGGCGGGATCAAGTGTGACCGAAGTGTTGCCTCCCCTGGCGCGGGCGATGTGTTCCACAAGATCCATTACGAAAGTTCGTGTTAGATAAACCGACAGCATTTCTGATTGAAAAGGTGCGGCAAATTCAGGACGGCTCGCAATGTCCTGTCGATCTGCGGCGCCGAATTTACCGGATCCATAAACGGCTGTCGTCCGCATTAAGTATCCTACATCGTTTACCATTTTTGGGTCAGGCTGTTGACCATTGGCCAAACAATCGACGACATGTTCCCACAGACGAACTGAACGATTGGCTCTGCTCAAAGTTAGTTCACTTTTGCTAATCCGTCCTGCTTCTTGATAGGGTACGTTTTGTGATAGTCTTGCCACGTCATCGTCAGTTGGAATGCCATCAAAGAGCGTAAATGTGCAATCCCATGCCTCTGCGATTACACGATCAGAACGTAATTCTTCCGGTAAATCATGAGCAAATGCCACCAAAGAATAAGCCCGGTTTGGTGTGTGTGCAGTGTAAATTGCATGGCCGACACCGTTGTCATCAATTTTAAATGCAGTTGTTTTTATACGCCAATTTTCTCGCTGCATCCGTCGCATTAAAATTCGCACAAATGATAAACGATGCGCATGGGCCGACCCCATGCGTGAAAGTCTCATTACTTGGGATGCAGGGCGCAGTGGAGCTTTGTAAACATGTTTCTCTTGCATTATAGCCCCTTGAAATTCTCTATAAAAAACCGATGCCAATTGTCGCCCATAATGCCGTCAATTTCACTTGTATTCATACCTATGTCCTTAAGCCCCTTACGGATATTGCCAAAGTCGCGATTGTCGTTAAACCAACTTGGCATTGGTGGAAATCCTGCATTATCTTTCGTACCCTCGCCATAATCGACCTCTTTAGACCATCGCCCACTGCGCATCCACTCAACAACGCTGTCAGGTTGATCTTGGCATAGGTCTGACCCCAGACCAATCTGCTTCATGCCGTATTTCTCGCCTGTCCGTGCAATCATCTCGCAGAAGTCATTCAGGGTGCAATCCCCTTTGCCCCTTAAGTGGTGTGGATAAATCGAAAATCCAAACATACCGCCATTTTCTGTCACCGCACGGATTATCCCCTCGCGTTTGTTGCGGAGGGCAGTTTGCCACTCGTACGGGTTCGCATGTGAAACCACAATTGGGCGTTCAGAAATATCTGCTGCTTCGATGGTTGAACGATCTGCCGAATGGCTCATGTCAACCACGAGACCAACGCGGTTCATTTCTTTGATCACTTGTTTGCCCATGCGGGAAATGCCGGGGTCTTCCGTTTCGTAACAGCCGGCGGCAAGAAGTGACTGATTATTGTAGCTCAACTGCATAAACCTAGCCCCAAGCGTGTGCAAAATTTGCACGAGATCAATATCGTCCTCAATTGGAGCAGGGTTTTGGAAGCCAAAGAAGATCGCGGTGCGCTCAGTTTTACGGGCCAGTTCGACGTCTGACCCCCAAAGGCCGTGAAAAATTAAATCGGGGAACTGCTGAAACCAACGGTTCCACTTCTCCATGTTAAGCACGGTTTCGCGGAAATTTTCATGGTAGGAAATCGTCACGTGTACCGCATCGACGCCTCCTTCACGCATTTGACGGAAGATTTTTTCTGACCAGTTGGCGTATTGAAGACCATCGACAAGTAAGGGCATGGTAGACTCCAGAATGTGTTAGCACACCCTTGCCCGTTGCCAGCCAATCTGTAAATAATCTTATGTCTTTGCGTGCACTTATCTTGCCTGAATTAGGATGAGCGCATATTGCAAAAAATTACTTGTTGTATTTGTAGAAGCTCTAGTTAATTCGTCTAAATATGAACCTGCAAGATATTGTTTAGATGTAAATTTTTTCGAAAAAACGTGATCTCTTTATTGTTCACCAACCCGATGCGTTTTCAATATATGAATACTCGCATTCAAGGGTTTCTAAAAATATTCACTTTCGGTTGAGCAAAGGAGTCGGTTTGCACTCACATTATGGAACATACGGTCTGGTAGGACGGTTCAAAAGTTTTCAGCACAGCCGCCGTAGTCCAGCTATGGCGTTGGGTCCGAAAATCAGGTTCATCCCAATTTCCCCTAGAGGTTTATTGTGTTTAGTAAATCACCAACGACATGCAAAATGCAATAAAACTGACCTCAAGAACTGGAAGTTAGAATTCGTCGCATGTATCGGTGGGCGGTTAACTCACGCAGTTATTTGGCCACTGTCGACAAAGTGAGTGGATGAGAGAGTACCCACAAGTCGGTTTCTAAAAGTTTCGATCAAATTGATGCTTTTGCTCGAGCATACAAGGATATTTGGTGCAAGCAGGCGATTAAGCCCTTTGTGGGAATCTACCTTTTTAGTGCCGACAGGGCGACAAATAATGACAAAAGACCCTTACCCGACTGTGTGTGGTATACATTTGTATACATTTACCTTTCCAAGCTGGAAAACATTCGTTAGAGACAGGACAAATCCGAATCCTATATGCATTAGCGCCCAGATAAGCAGAGGACACACCATGGTAAGCTCAGAGATTCCAGATATTGTGTATACGAAAGTGGACGAGGCTCCAGAGTTAGCGAGTGCGTCACTTCTACCGATCATTCAACGCTTTGCGGCTGCAGCTGGTGTATCGGTTGGGACTAAAGACATTTCCCTTTCTGGACGCATTTTGGCGACTTTCCCTGATTTTTTGAAAGAAGATCAGCGTATTCCAAATGATCTAGCTGAATTGGGCGAATTGGTAAAAAGGCCTGAGGCTAATGTGATCAAGTTGCCAAATATCTCGGCCTCTGTGCCGCAACTTGTGGATGCGGTGGAAGAACTGCAAGGGCGGGGATTTGGGATCCCAGATTATCCAGAAACTCCAACTACGGATGTGGAAAAGGAGATCCGCGCACGTTATGACATGTTGAAAGGTTCTGCTGTGAACCCTGTTTTACGGGAGGGAAATTCTGATCGTCGGGCGGCTAAGGCCGTTAAGCAGTTTGCGCAAAACAACCCTCATCGCATGGGCGATTGGTCAATGGACAGTAAAACTCGTGTGGCTTCTATGTCGAGCAATGATTTCTTCTCGAACGAAAAATCAGTGACGCTTGTCGCGGAAGCAACTGCCAAGATTGTTTTGGAGACTACTTCTGGTGAGATAATCCTTAAAGAGGCTGTGTCTTATCCCGCTGGTACAGTTGTTGATGCAACATTCATGTCAGCTTCCGCTCTCGACGAATTCCTTATGTCCGAGATTCAAAAAACAAAAGCTGAAGATGTTCTATTTTCTATTCACATGAAAGCTACGATGATGAAAGTCTCTGACCCAATCATCTTTGGCCATGCTGTGCGTGCATGGCTTCATTCTGTCTTTCAAGTACATGGTGATGTGATGGCTGATCTCGGTGTGAATCCGAGCCAAGGTCTTGGTGCCTTACTCGAAAAAGTCAAATGCAATGCTGAGATAATGGCTGCGATTGACGCTGTTACCGCTGAGCGCCCACCGATTTACATGGTGAACTCTGACACTGGCATCACGAACCTACATGTGCCATCTGACGTTATCATTGATGCGTCCATGCCGGCGTTAATTCGCAATGGTGGCAAGGGTTGGGGGCCTTCTGGCGAAGAAGCAGACACGGTTTGCGTGATACCTGATAATTCTTACGCACCAGTTTATGATGAGGCCATTAGGTTCTTCAAGGAAAATGGGAAACTGAATCCAGCAACCGCTGGCACTGTGCAAAACCTTGGTCTCATGGCGCAGAAGGCGCAGGAGTACGGTTCTCATCCAACCACCTTTGAAATTGCTGAAGCTGGTACCGTAAAGATGGTTCTGACGGATGGCACCATTTTACATGAACACGCGGTTGAGGCAGGTGATATCTGGCGCTCTGCATCTGCACGTAAGGCCCCGATCGAAGACTGGGTAAATTTGGCCATTGAGCGTCAAAAGGCGACAGGTTTTTGTTCAATCTTCTGGCTTGATAAAAGCCGCGCTCACGATTCACAGCTGATCGCTTATGTGAAGCCACTGTTGGCGGTCAAAGGTGTGGCAGACAAGTTTGAGATTATGGCACCACGTGAGGCGACGAGGGCTTCGCTTGAAGCGATCACTAAAGGCGAAAACATAATTGCAATAACCGGCAATGTGCTGCGCGATTATTTGACTGACCTGTTTCCAATCTTGGAGTTGGCCACGTCTGCAAAAATGTTGTCCATTGTGAAACTTATGCAAGGTGGGGGTCTGTTTGAAACAGGCGCAGGTGGTTCTGCTCCGAAACATGTGCAGCAGTTGCATGCTAAAAATCACCTCCGTTGGGACAGTCTTGGCGAGTTCTGTGCGTTGGGCGAAAGCTTTAAGTTTCTTGGAGATACCAAGGGCAACGAACGAGCGAAAATTCTTGGTAATGCGGTGGAAATTGCCACACAAGGTATTCTTGACAATGACCGCTCGCCAAGTCGCAAGGTTGGTGAGCCTGACAACCGCGACAGTCACTATTGGTTTGCCCGATACTGGGCTGAAGCTTTAGCAGCACAAACTGATGACACAGAATTAGCAACGGAAATGGCGCCAATTGCCGCAGACTTGGCGCAAAACGAGGCTGCGATCCTTGCTGAATTGGCCTATGTGCAAGGCGCTGCTGCGGATACGGGTGGATATTATCACGCTAATTCAGCCAAACGCGATGCGGTAATGCGTCCAAGTGCAACGCTGAATGCGATTATTGGCTAAATCTAACGCTAAATATCAGTGTTGGGCTGGTCCATTGGGCTACCCATTTAGTTTGTGTTGATATCCTCGGGTTAAACGCGGCTAACGGAGTGAGGTTTCTTTTGCCAATTCATTATAAAGCTTGCTAGGGTGGGTAGGCCCACCGTAATCTAATTTATACCAAAGTCAGCAACTTTTGCGGTTGAATGCCATGTGGTTCCAGAGGTTAACTCGTCCCGTTCGATAAGGACAAAATTGGTCCAACCTTATTGGGTCAAATGATAAAGAGTGGAGCAGCCGGCAATTACAACAGCCCGCATGTGGGATTTGATGATTAAACTTCCAAAAATTTTACCACGATTGGTGCGCCAAATATTTAAGTCATCAAGATAGCTAGTCCGTTTTTGATTTTCTGAGCTCCTTTGCTTTTTGTTTGTGAAACCGTCTATGGAATGAGAAAAGGGGTAAACATCATTGAAAGGCCGTTCTATGTCTCATCTTACCGTCGTGCATCACCCGCTCGTTCAGCATAAACTTTCGCTGATGCGCCGCACTTCGACACCTTCTAACCAGTTCCGCCAATTACTACGCGAAATCAGCCATTTACTGGCCTACGAGGTCACGCGTGATCTGCCCATCAGGACAGAAGAGATTGAGACACCACTCATTAAAATGGACGCTCCTATGCTTGATGGCAAGAAGCTGGCGCTAGTGTCGATTCTTAGGGCAGGTAACGGCCTGCTCGACGGGGTATTAGAATTAATCCCTTCCGCTCGTGTTGGTTTTGTTGGTCTTTACCGTGATGAAGAAACGCTCAAACCTGTACAATACTACTTTAAAGCTCCTGAAGGTATGAATGAACGCGTTGTGATCACAGTTGATCCTATGCTAGCTACAGGCAATTCTTCAGTTGCAGCCATTGACCTCCTAAAAACTGCAGGTGCGACCAACATAAAGTTCCTTTGCCTCCTGGCAGCACCCGAAGGAGTGGCTCGCATGAAAGAAGCGCATCCTGATGTGCAAATCGTAACTGCAGCCTTGGATGAAAAGCTTAACGAACTGGGTTATATTGTACCAGGTCTCGGCGATGCTGGGGACCGTATGTACGGAACCAAGTAACGCAACTTAATTACGTTTTTGTTTATTCTCCCATTAAACTTGCTCAAAAGGAACAGTACATGCCTCGTGAAGTAACGATTGCCAATCTGCAAACCCGCCCTATGCCGAATTTTTCCAAAGCACTTTCTGAAGCATTTGTTTTAATGGATAGAGCTGTTGGAGATGGAGCTAACCTACTTTGCCTGCCGGAATATTGTGGTGGTTTGAAAACAGATGGTGCCGCTTTTGCACCGCCGCACGCGCCAGAGTCGGAGCATCCTGTTGTTAATGGATTGCGTGATTATGCTGCCAAACACGGTATCGATATTCTTATTGGATCAGTCGCGGTGACAGGGCGAGGCCCGAAATTCAAAAATCGTGGCTTTTATGTGGATCGTTCAGGTGAAATCCTTAGCCGCTATGATAAAATTTTCCTCTTTGATGTGAACCTTTCAGAAACTGAAATGTATCGTGAAAGCGACCGTGTTGAGCCTGGCAATCAAGCAATTGTGGCCGAAACCCGTTTTGGCCGTATTGGCCAATCGATCTGCTATGATTTACGCTTTGGTCAACTCTACCGTGACCTCGCACAAGCTGGTGCTGAAATATTGTTTTGCCCCGCGGCCTTTGCTGTCCCAACTGGCCAAGCTCATTGGCATACTCTTAACCGCGCCCGCGCCATTGAAAATGGAGCGTTTATGATCTCACCTTGCGCCTATGGAGCTGTGCCTGGAGGTGGGGCCAGCTATGGCCATTCGCTTATCGTCGATCCTTGGGGCGAAATCCTGTCAGATGGAGGCTCTGCTGCAGGAGTGACTATGGCCACAATTAACTTGGACCTCGTCGCATCCA
>MDTG01324268.1_pt1 | contig 19127 bp, 21 predicted proteins | sample 811421 | NCBI WGS metagenome assembly MDTG01 (sample SAMN05326645, study PRJNA326480) | marine metagenome | isolation source: seawater | place: Pacific Ocean: South East | collected 2011
GCGCGTAGCTCAGCTTGGTTAGAGCGCCACCTTGACATGGTGGAGGTCGTTGGTTCGAGTCCAATCGTGCCTAATTTGGTAAAGAAATAATGAAAGTTACAATTAATAATAAAAAAATAGAAGTAGATGAGAATGCAATTCTCGAAGATATAATAAAAAAACATTTTAAAGAGAAAAATGTAGTTGCGGCGCATGTAAATGATGCACCAAGAGATTTATCTGATTTAGTTACAAATAATTCGATTATAAAGCCTATCACTACTGACGATAAGGATGGTCTAGATATACTTAGACATACATGTGCTCATATTTTCGGTCACGCAATAAAACAAATCTATCCAGAAGTAAAAATGGTCATTGGCCCTGTAATAGAAAACGGATTTTATTATGACATTTTATCAAAAAATCCAATCACAGAAAAAGATCTACTACTAATTGAAAATCGAATGAGAAAGCTTGCAAAAAAGAATTATTCAATCAAACGAGAAGTTGTATCGAAAGATAAAGCTATTAGTATATTTAAAGATAGAAAAGAACCCTATAAGATTGAATTACTTAAAGAAATCACTGACGATGAAATCATTGCTGTTTACCATCATGAAGAATATGTTGATATGTGTAGAGGTCCTCATTTAACTAATACAAAACATATTAAAGCCTTCAAACTTATGAAAACATCGGGTTCATATTGGAAGGGTAATTCTGAAAATCAAGCACTTACTAGGATATATGGGACAGCATGGCCAGATACAGACTTACAAGAGGCATACCTTAAATCTCTTGATGAGGCGGAAAAGAGAGATCATAGACTTTTAGGCAAAAAACTTGATCTGTTTCACTTTCAAGAGGAATCGCCAGGTATGGTATTTTGGCATGATAAGGGATGGACAGTATTTAATCTTATCAAAGACTTCATTACGCACCATTTAAGAAAAAACAGCTATAAGATTATTAATACACCACAAATTCTTGATAAATCATTGTGGAAAAAATCCGGACATCTTGATAAATTCGGCGATTTAATATTCGATGTTGGCTCAGAAAAGAAGGAATTTGCTATCAAACCAATGAGTTGTCCCGGGCACATCCAGGTATTTAACCAAGGATTAAAGAGTTATAAGGACTTACCACTAAAATATGCAGAATTTGGTATAGTTCACAGGAACGAACCATCAGGTACTCTTCATGGTTTGTTGCGGATTAGGGCTTTCACTCAAGACGATGCGCATATTTTTTGCACATCTGATCAAATTGAACATGAAATATCATTATTAATCAATGATATAAAGAATATTTATGAAAGATTTGGATTCAATGATTTGAAAATTGAGTTATCCACTAGGCCCGAAAAAAGAGTAGGATCAGAAGAAATATGGGATAAAGCAGAAAGTAGCCTCAAAAAGGCTTTGAAGTCAAACAAAATTGATTTTACTGTAAATCCTGGTGATGGAGCATTTTACGGACCTAAAATTGACTTCTCACTTAGAGACTCTCTAGGAAGGGTATGGCAACTAGGTACTATACAGCTTGATTTTTCTATGCCAGGTCGTTTAGATGCAACATATATTGATTCCGATGGAAATAAAGAGGTTCCTGTCATGATACATAGAGCAATTCTTGGATCATTAGAGAGATTTGTTGGTATATTAATAGAACATTATTCAGGCAATCTTCCTTTATGGTTGTCACCCGTTCAAGTCATATTACTCAATATTACAGATAGTCAGAGAAAATACACATCGTCTCTCAATGACCAATTACTAGGATTGGGCCTTAGGTCAGAATGCGACTTAAGTAATGAAAAGATAGGTTATAAGATTAGAAATCATGCAATGACTAGGGTACCATACATGATTATCATCGGTGATAAGGAGCTTCAGAGTAAAACAGTAAGTGTCAGAGACAGAGCTGGTAATGATTTGGGTACCATGAGCACCGAAGAATTTAGTGAATTGATTAAGAAGGAAATAGATTAATTTTAGAGGAGAAATACCATATCGAATATTAAAAGGATGCGAATTAATGATCGCATTAATGCCACAGAGGTACGCTTAATATCTTCCTCAGGCGATCAAGTAGGTGTTGTTACAAAAGCTAAAGCACTTGAGATAGCCAAAAGCGAGGAATTAGACCTTGTAGAAATAGTTGCTAACCAAACACCACCGGTCTGTAGAGTTATGGACTTTGGGAAATATAAGTTTGAACAATCCAAAAAAGCTCACGCAGCCAAGAAAAAACAGAAACAAATACAAGTAAAAGAGATTAAGTTCAGACCCGGTACTGAAGAAGCAGATTACCAGGTTAAACTAAAAAATCTAATCAAATTCTTACAAGGTGGAGATAAAGCTAAAATCACTATGAGATTTAGAGGAAGGGAAGCAGCACATCAAGTAATTGGACGTGAATTTCTTGAAAGAGTAGAAAAGGACCTATTTGAATATGGTTTAATAGAACAAAAACCAGCATTTGAAGGTAGACAAATAGTAATGGTTATAGCGCCAAAGAAATAAATAGGCTATACTACCCAAAATATTTAGTAAGAGACATTATGCCAAAGATGAAATCACATAGCGGAGCTGCAAAAAGGTTCAAAAAAACACCGACCGGTAGCGTAAAAAGAGGACAATCTCACCGTAGTCATATTCTCACAAAAAAAAGCACTAAAAGAAAAAGGCATTTAAGAGATGATTTGGTAATTAGCCCTGCGGATAAAGCTGCAATCAACCGCATGTTGCCTTATTAAGGAGAATAAGAGATGGCAAGAGTTAAAAGAGGAGTAATCGCGGGAGCGAGACATAAAAAGATACTTAAACTAGCTAAAGGATACAAAGGCGCAAGAAGCCGTGTGTATAGAGTTGCAAAGCAAGCTGTTATTAAAGCTGGGCAATATGCATATCGTGATAGAAGACAAAAGAAAAGACAGTTTAGATCTCTTTGGATTACTAAAATTAATGCTGCAGCTAGGCTTAATAACTTATCTTACAGTCAATTTATGAATTATCTTCACAAGTCTCAACTTGAAATTGATAGAAAAATGTTAGCTGATATAGCAGCAAATAATCCAGAAAAATTTACTAATATCGTTAAGACAGTACTTCCAAATTAAGACTTCTTTTTGTTATGGATATAAACCATACTGATTTAGAAAAATTACTAAAAGAAGATCTTGATTCGTGTAATAAAGAACACGACTTACTGCAAATTAAATCTAAATATCTTGGAAAAAAAGGATACCTCACTGCATTATTTGCATCACTAAAGAATATTGACTCAGATAAGCGTAAAACATTTGGCGCTGAACTTAATGGTATTAAAAACACTCTTTCTTCCTTGATAGAAATCAAACTCAACAGTTTGAGATTTTCAAATGAAGTATCAGAAAAAATAGATTTAGATGTTCCAGCTAGACACCACAATAATGGGTCTCATCATCCGATTTCAATAGTTATAAATAAGATAGAAAATATTTTCTTAAAGTATGGATTTGATGTTCATGATGGACCTGAAGTTGAAACTGAGCATTACAATTTTGAATCACTCAATATAGCAAAAAATCATCCTGCTCGTGATATGCATGACACGTTTTATTTTGACAGTAAATTTCTCTTGAGGACGCATACATCCTCTGTTCAAATTCATGCAATGGAATCATCTAATGCTCCATTTAGGGTTTTAGCTCCAGGACGGGTTTATCGTTGTGACTCTGATCCTACGCACTCACCAATGTTTCATCAAATAGAGGGACTATGTGTAGATACAGATATAACTTTCAGTAATCTTAAATGGATTTTAAATAATTTCATAAAAGAGTTTTTTAATAACAAAAGCATTAAAACTAGATTTAGACCATCATATTTTCCTTTTACAGAGCCATCAGCAGAAATGGATATTATGTTTAATGGAAAGTGGTTAGAGGTTTTAGGGTGTGGCATGGTTCATCCAAATGTACTTAAGAATGTTAATATTAACCCAAAAAAATACTCAGGATTTGCATTTGGGTTAGGCATCGAGAGATTTGCAATGCTAGCTTACCAAATAAAAGACTTAAGAATCTTTTTTGAAAACGATATCAATTTCCTAGAACAATTTAAAAATATTAGAAAATTATGAAGATAAGTAAAAATTGGCTTGCCGAATACATCGGCCCATTCAAAAGTAATAAAGCTCTTGAAAATGAACTAACAAAGCTTGGACTTGAAGTTGATACTATAGTAAAAAATAAAAATGATTATATTATTGATATAGAGTTTACTCCAAATCGAGGTGATTGTTTATCGATCTTCGGTACAGCAAGAGATCTTGCTGCGTATAATAAAAAAGATATTAGAAAGCCAACTAACTCTCCATTCACATATGAAAAAGAAAATAAAAAAATAAAGAATATTACCTCATCTATTTCTCCAGAATATAGATATATGGAGCTTAAGAATATAGATGTTAGGGCCAAGACCCCCAAATTTATTGTTGAAAGACTTAGTAAGTCTGATATCACATGCAGAAATATTATCGTAGATATTTCAAATTATGTAATGATAGAGGTTGGTCAGCCTACTCATGCATTTGACTTAGATAAGATACATGGAAAACTTAGCATAATTAAGCTTGAGAAAAAAAATAATTTCACAGGTATAGACGGTAAAGAATATGTAGTCGAAAGAGGAAGTGAAGTAATAATAGATGAGAAAAATATAATTCATGCGCTACCGGGTGTCATTGGAAGCAATATCTCTAAAGTTGATATTGAGACAAAAAATATACTTTTTGAAGGGGCATTCTTTATACCAGATGTAGTTAGAGCATTATCAAGAAAATATAGAATACAAACAGATTCTTCTTACAGATTTGAAAGAGGCGTTGATTATAACTTAGCTAATTTTGCTCTTAGAAGAATACATTACTTATTATCACAAGTTACTGATATTGATAAATGTAAAATTACTAAAATAAGTCACAAACATCAATTAACAAAAATAAAATCATTTGACTTTGATGGCAATCTTTTTAAAAGAATATTAGGGATAGATATTGGTATCAAAAAGATTAAATCTATACTTATTAATTTAGGAATATCTTTCCAAGCTAAAAAAGTTATCATCCCAAGTTATAGATTTGATATAACAAATAATTATGATTTGATTGAAGAAGTTAGTAGAATCTATGGATTCGACAATATCCCCGAAGTTCCGTTACAAGCATATTATAGTGAGCCAAGCGACAAGTTGAATATAAATGAAAAATTAGTAACGCTTGGTTACAAAGAAGTGATTAATTTCACCTTCATATCTAGTAATTATATGGACAATAAGAGAGAGTTGAAGCTTGAAAATCCAATATCAAAGGAGAAATCCGTGATGAGAGAATCTTTGATACCTGGGTTATTGTCAAATATTACCTATAACGCTAATAGAAAACAGAAAAGTATTAAGATCTTTGAAAGAGGAAAGTCATACTACAAGGATAAATCTAAAATAAAAGAGCCAAACACAATATCAGCAGTACTATATGGCAACAAATCATCTATAGACTTGGTATCTAATAGTTATAAATATGGAATTGGTGATTTAAAATCAGATATATTATCTATACTCCCTGATGTTACTTTTAAGACAGGTGATAAATCAATATATTTTGATTCTAATAACTCTCTATCTTTACTTTTACGCAACAAAATTATTGGGCAATGCGGTCTCATTTCTCCCGCAGTAATGAAAGATTTTGAGATTAAAGGCAATGTTTTTGGGTTTGAGATCATGGAAGACAGTCTAAATCAGGAAAGCAATGTAATTTTTACTGAAATATCTCAGTTCCCAGCTGTGTATAAAGATATTACATTGATGACAAATATTGATAATAATATTCTAAAGATTATTGATGAAATTAGAAAAGATAGCTATAAATACATGAAAAATATAAGAATAAAAGATATATTTATTAATAAAGATAACTTACAATCAAATAATAGAAACGTTACTTTGGAGATATGTCTTCAATCTAATAGCAAGACTCTGAGTGATAAAGATATCAGTGATGATGTCGACAAGGTGATAGAAGATTTGAAAAATACACATAAAATACGCTTACAAAAAGCATAAATATGACTATAACAAAAGATTCTTTAGTAGAAATGGTTCACAACGAAGTAGGGCTAAATAAAAGAGAAGCAAAAGACTTAATTGAGTGTTTTTTTGAGCAGATTAAAGTTTCTCTTGAAAAGGGTAATGATATAAAATTATCTGGGTTTGGTAACTTTGTTCTAAGGAATAAATCACCTAGACCTGGAAGGAATCCAAAAACTGGTGAGGAGGTAACTATCTCTGAACGAAGGGTAGTTACATTTAAATCTGGGTTAAAATTGAAGTCTAAGTTAGAGGCTTATGATGGAAACGAATAACTCTATTGAGATACCCAATAAAAGATACTTCACGATAGGAGAGGTTTCAAAAATTACATATATTAAAACTCATATATTAAGGTATTGGGAAAAAGAGTTTGAAGTTTTAGAGCCACTAAAAAGAAAAGGAAACAGAAGATACTATACTCAAAATGATATCCTAACAATACTTAAGATAAATGATCTTATTTCGTCCCATGGATTTACAATTGAGGGTGCCAAACAAAAGATAATCTCATCATCAAATTCTTCCAACTCACAGGATCCTGCTCTGTTATTATTAAAGAAAGATATTCAAAAAATTATAGATGTCCTTGATAAATAGGGATATTATTTATACACCTTCCTACGAGTATGGCAAACAGGAAGTCATTAAACAAAATGACTTTAGGTATTATAAATTCAATGATATTTTGGTACCGAGCGTTACTTCCATACTAAGGCTATCAAGGCCCAAGCAAAAATTTATTTATTCGTCGAAACAGGCTGATTCGTTTGAAATAGGAAACCTTATGCATGAATACCTTGATTGTTATGTTACGAATAAAAAAATAGATGATTCAGACTCAGAAAACTCGAAAATTGCAATTAAACTCAGCGAAGTAATAATAAATAATATTTTTCCTAAAGTTGATTCATTTATATCAACTGAAGCAACTGTTCATAATAATCATGAATATGCAGGAACACTCGATTTACTTGCTCTAATTGATGGCAAACTCACTATTATTGACTACAAGTCATCGTATAGGCAAAAAAGCGTAGATCAAATTGATGAGCATTTTCAACAATTAGCCGCATATGCGTTGGCACATGATAATATGCATAGTACAAAGATAGAACAGGCAATGATATTTGTAGCATATAAAGAATCTTATAAAAATGATATATATACAGCTGATTTATTATTATTAAACCATTATAAGTTAATGTGGAATGAAGCATTAAACTATTATAAGGAGATATCTTTATGACAAAAATAAGAGAGCTGGCAATTGAAACTCTAGAAGCTATCAAAGAAAATAAACTCAAATTTTCTGAGTTAAGGGGGTTAGTTTGACTATGATTCTCTTGATATTAAGATTAGCAACATAAGCAACGACCTTAATGATCCCAATGTATGGGAAAATAGAGACTTAACAACCGAACTCAACAAGAAGCTTAAGCTTCATACAAATTTAAAAAATAGCATTGATTCTATTAACTCTGATTTGGACCTAGTTTCTTATACCCTTGAGTCCGTTATTAGTGATGCAGATAACATCGAAGATGATAATTTAATTAGTGAGATGATAGAGTTGCATAAAAAAGTCTCAAAAGAGCTTGATAAACTCTCATTTAGACAATTATTCAAAGGGGAAAATGATCACGCTGATGCTTATATTGATATTCAATCAGGCTCAGGCGGAACTGAAGCTCAAGATTGGGTGGCAATGATTATGAGAATGTATCTAAAATGGACAGAGAAACACACATTTAATGCTGAAATAACTGAATCAAGCGAAGGGGAAGTAGCTGGATTTAAAAATGTTACTATCAAAGTCAATGGGGACTATGCATACGGATGGTTAAGAACAGAAACGGGAGTCCACAGATTGGTCAGAAAATCTCCATTTGATTCTGGCAATAGAAGACATACATCCTTTGCATCAGTATTTATATATCCACAAGTTGATGATTCTTTCGAGATAGATATTAATCCATCTGATCTCCGAATAGATGTTTTTAGAGCAAGCGGAGCTGGTGGCCAACATGTGAATACAACTGAGTCCGCTGTAAGAATAACACATCTTCCTACAAAGCTAGTTGTTCAATGTCAAAACGGTAGATCGCAACATAAAAATAAAGAATCAGCAATGAAACAGTTACGTGCTAAACTATATGCACACGAGTTAAATAAAAAAAATGAAATAAAGAATCAAGTTGAGTCTGAGAAATCTGATATAAGCTGGGGAAATCAGATCAGGTCATATGTATTAGATGATTCAAGAATAAAAGATTTAAGAACTAATTATGAAACTGGAAATACACAATCTGTCTTAGACGGCAACTTAGATGATTTTATTCAGGAAAGTTTAAAAAGAGGTTTATAAATGTCAGAAGATAATAAATTAATTATTGAAAGAAAAAAAAAATTAGAAGACCTTTCATCTTTAACAAAATTATACCCAAACTCTTTCAAACGTAATACTAATAGCCATGATTTAAGACTAAAATTTGATAAAAAAACCAAAGAGGAATTAGAATCAGAAGAAGGAATATTTTCTGTAAGCGGAAGGTTATTAACTGTAAGAAAGATGGGTAATTCAACTTTTGCCAATCTTCATGATGACTCCGGTAAGATACAACTATTTTTATCAAAAAATGGAACTGGTAAGGACATGTATAAGCTTCTTGATCACACCGATTTAGGGGATATTGTTGGAGCGAAAGGAAGAATTTTCAAAACAAAAACTGGTGAGTTGTCGATTAATGTTACAGAATATATCATTCTATCAAAATCTTTAAGACCTCTTCCAGAGAAATATCATGGACTATCTGACATTGAGATAAAATATCGGCAAAGATATTTGGATTTAATGATTTCTGAGGACTCGAGAAAAGTATTCAAAGACCGCATCAATATTGTTTCGCAGATAAGAAAATTCTTTGAAGAGCAAGCCTATTTAGAAGTTGAAACACCTATGATGCATCCTATAGCAGGAGGTGCAGCAGCTAAACCTTTCGTGACTCATCACAATAGTTTAGATATGGATTTATACTTAAGAATTGCTCCTGAATTATACTTAAAAAGACTAATCATAGGTGGATTTGAAAAGGTTTTTGAAATCAATAGAAGCTTTAGAAATGAAGGTCTTTCTGTGAAACATAATCCCGAATTTACTATGATTGAATTCTACGTAGCCTATGAAGATTACAATTATCTTATGAATTTTATAGAACGACTAATTCGATCTCTGATTAACTCTGTTGGTTTAAATGAATTATTTAAATATCAAGATTTTGAGATAGACACAAAAAAATCATTTGAAAGATTGAATTTTCATCAATCTTTAATCAAGTATTGTGACGGCATGTCCAATGAGAATATAAATGACTATTCTGCTCTTGAGAGCTTTTGTAAATTAAATGACATTGATATAACAATCAAAGGATCTATACATAAAACGCAGTTAGATATTTTTGATAAAATAGTTGAAAGTAAGCTTATCAACCCAACGTTCATAACAGAATATCCAACAGCAGTTTCACCTTTATCGCGAAGATCAGATGATAATCCAGAAGTTGTTGAAAGATTTGAGTTATTTATTGCTGGAAGAGAAATTGCTAATGGTTTCTCTGAACTTAATGATCCACAAGATCAAGCGCAAAGATTTAGCGAACAGTTAGAAACAGATGATGAAAAAATGAATTATGATTCTGATTTCATTACTGCTATGGAGTATGGTATGCCACCAACAGCTGGAGCAGGAATCGGGATAGATAGACTCGTGATGTTGCTGACTAACTCAGCATCTATCAGAGATGTATTATTTTTTCCGTTAATGAAGCCTAAGATTTAAGAAATCAAACTTTGTAATTGAGAAAAGAAATGATTATTAATTTTGTCAAAGCTATATTCTTTTGCTTGAGAAATAATTATAATTTCACTGCTATTAAACTTAATTCTTATGACATTCTTCTCAAGAGGGTAAATCTCAATATTATTACCGTGAACTTGATATTCAGTATTATTATTATCTAAATATTGTTCAATTAATGAAATTGAATCATGAACATTATTCATCACATAGTTTAGAAGCATAGCCGATGTATTTTCTTGGAGTAAGTTTTGCAAGATTATTTTTTTCACATTTTGGAATATTTAAACTATTAATAATCTTCAATATTATTTCCTGATTAACTTTTTCTCCTCTTGTATACTTTTTTAAATACTCATAAGAATCAGGTATGTGATGTTTTCTAGCTACCATCTGTATTGGTTCTGCTAAAATCTCCCAACTATTATCAATATCTTTATTAATATTATATTTATTAATATCAAGTTTATTTAATCCTATTAATATATTTTTATAGGCAATTATAGAATATGCAAAAGTTAGTCCAAGATTTCTCAAGACAGTTGAATCAGAGAGATCTCTTTGTAGTCGTGAGATTGTAAGTTTGTTTGCAAAAAAATGACTCAAAGCATTGCTCATTCCAAGATTCCCCTCAGCGTTTTCAAAATTGATTGGATTGATTTTGTGCGGCATCGTAGAAGAACCAATTTCTCCAGAAATATTTTTCTGAGTGAAATACCCTTTTGATATATATGACCAGATATCTTGTGTAAAACCTATTAGAATAGAATTTATATGATTAATCTTATTGCACAATTCAGCAATATAATCATGGGGCTCTATTTGAGTTGTATGAGAATTTAACTCAATTTTAAGACTTGAGAGATATCTTTTGATATTTTTTGGCCAATCTATATTTGGATAAGCAATACTATGTGCAGAATAATTGCCAGTTGCGCCATTAAACTTACCTTTTATTTTGATTTCTTTAAGACCATTTATTTGAATCACTAATCTTTTTTGAAAATTAATAAATTCTTTTCCCATGGTTGAGGGTGAAGCTGGCTGACCATGCGTATGTGATAATATAGGAACATTCTTATATCTCTTACTCAATGCTTTAAGTTTTTTTTGTAATAAATCGGTTTGAAGCAATAGAACTTCTCTTGCATCTTTAAGCATCAAAGCATAAGCAATGTTATTTATGTCTTCAGATGTACAACATATATGGATATGTTCTTTATGCTTATATATATTTTTATTTGGTTTGATTTTTTCTTTAATAAAGTATTCAACAGCCTTGACATCATGTTTAGTTGTTTCTTCAATCCTTTTTACTCTTTTAGAATCCTGGTTACTGAAATTTAAATAGAGTCCTCTAAGTATTTTAATTTGATTATCGGAGTACTTGGGAAGAGATTTAATGCCAGCAAGATTCGATAAAAATATAAGCCATTCAATTTCAACTTTCACACGAGTTTTTATTAGATTATGTTCAGAAAAAATCTTGTTAATATCATTACATAAGGTTTCATATCTTCCGTCTGTGGGAGAAGCAATATTGAGATTATATTTTTTCATATTAAACAGCTTTTTAAAATGGTATTATAACACATAATTAACATTAATAATATTTTGCGTGTTAAATGAAAAAAAGTAATAATAGGATTGAAACTGACTCTTTAGGAAAAGTTAAAGTTCCGAAAAATGCCCTGTATGGTGCTCAAACACAAAGAGCGATAGATAACTTTAAAATTAGCGGCATTACTTTTGATCCTGCTTTTATTCAAGCTTTAGCTAGTCTAAAAAGTGCATGCGCAAATGCTAATCTAAAGTGTAAATCATTAACTAATTCAAAAGCATCATGTATTTCAACAATTAGTAAGAAAATATCTAATAATCCGCTAGATTATATTGATCATTTTCCAATTGATATTTTTCAAACTGGATCAGGAACTAGTACGAATATGAATATGAATGAGGTTATCTCTGAGATTGCTAAAAGGATTCATAAAAAATCAATACATCCTAATGATGATGTTAATATGTCTCAAAGCTCAAATGATGTAATACCAACTACTATTAATATATCAAGTTTGACAATGAGCAAAACACTTTCAACTTCATTAAATTTTTTATGTGAATCAATAAACAAGAAAGCTAAATCTTTATCACATATTATTAAATCTGGAAGAACTCATTTAATGGATGCTGTTCCAATATCTTTTGAACAAGAGCTTAATGTTTGGGAAGAGCAGGTTAGAGCATCTCAAGCTCAAGTGGACCTTTCTTGTGAAGAAATATCTTATTTACCGATAGGAGGCACTGCTATCGGAACTGGAATCAATGCTCCTAAGATGTTTGCAAAAAATGTTTGTAATGAATTAAACAAAATTTATAAAGAACTTAAAATTAAATTTAAACCATTACTAGTAAAAGGTGAAATGATGAGCTCACAAAATCATGTTCTAACTTTAAGCTCTGCTTTAACAAGATATGCTTCTTCCCTAACTAAAATAGCGAATGATATTCGTTGGATGAATAGTGGACCTATTTCTGGATTATCTGAAATATCTTTGAAACCACTCCAGCCCGGAAGCAGCATTATGCCAGGAAAGATTAATCCTGTAATATCTGAATCAATCCTGATGGCTGCTGCTCATGTTAATGGAAATCACGTTACTATCATGCAGGCAAGTAGCAGTGGAAGTTTTCAACTGAATACAATGTTACCTGTGATAGCACATAATATCATCGAGTCACTATATCTTATGATTAATTGTACATTCAGTATGATTGAACTAATTGATAGTTTTAGTGTTAACGAGGGCAAAGTTAAAGACAATCTATTTAGAAATCCTATTATTGCTACAAAACTTAATCAGGTCATTGGATATGATTTAGCCTCTAAAATAGTCAAAGAGGCCTATAAAACAAATAGTTCTATTTTTGATATTGCAGATAAAATGACGTCTCTAACTAAGTCAGAATTGATTAAGTTACTAGATCCAAAAAAACTTATTTAAATGAGTAAATCGAGCATAGATAATATTTTTATCTACTGGGTTTATTTTATATCTCTTATTTTTTTAGTCTCTTATGCTTTAGAGTCTTTAGGATTAATATCTAGTGTATTTCAGGAAGATATCAGCTATTTATCATCCCTAATTACTTTTATTCTTACCTTTTACTTATTTCAATGTGGTTATTATTTATATAAACTCAGAGATGCAGTATTTTTCATTGAAACAAAAACTCATTATGATGATAGCAACCCTTTTATTATAATCTTAAGTGAATTTCAAATTGCAAATGATATTCTAAAAGATAAGTCTAAAGCATCATTACATGAAGAGTTTAAACTCAAACTTTATGAATATGTTGATAATGGTTTTTTTATTTCTGACCTCTTATTAAAATTAGGAATTATTGGAACAGTAATAGGCTTTATAATCATGTTAAGTTCTCTATCGGCTATAGATGAAATGAACTTATCTAAAATGAATAATTTATTGCTAAGTATGAGCGCAGGAATGAAAGTTGCTTTATACACAACTCTTACTGGATTAATTGGATCTATACTTTTATCAATTCAGTATAATTTTTTTGAAAGTAAAATTAATATATTTATTAATCAAATCATTAATATAGATAATTATGAGAAGAAAAAATAGAATTAGAACAGAGCCTTTTACAGATTTATTATTTAATACACTTCTAGGTTTCACATTTCTATTCTTTATAACAGTTCTTTTTATTAATCCTATTTCTAAAATAGGCAATGTTAATATGAAGGCAGAATATATTGTAACTGTTGATTGGAAAGACAGCTTACCAGATGATGTTGATATATGGGTCCAAGATCCAAATGGAGAGACAGTTTCTTATCTAAAAAAAGATGCAGGCTGGCTACATCTTGATCGAGATGACCAAGGTATAGTAAATGATGTAGTAACAATTAATGGTGAGGATATTATATATCCTATTAATAGAGAGGTTGTAACTCTAAGGGGTATTATTCCGGGTGAGTATATTTTAAATTTATATTTATATGAACATAAAAGCGATCATCCAATCGATGTAAAAGTGATAATTGAAAAAGTAAACCCAACTTTGAAGTTGGTCTATGCAAATAATATTACATTAGAAAAAAAAGATTCTGAAGTCACAGTAACAAGATTCTTTTTAGATGCGCAAGGAGAGTATTCATCAGGCGATAATCAAAAGAAAATATTAACTCCGTACAACTTAAAAGGATTTTAAAAATGATATTATATCTTTATTTAATAGTTCTTCTAATAATATATATCATTCTTATTAGCCATTTTATTAAAGGCAAGAAATATAAATATAAGATATTAATAGTTTTAAGTATTTCAATATTATTCTCTTTTTTTTATGAAAGTATAAGAGAAAATGAGGGTTATGCTGTAACAGAGAATCTACCCAAAAGTTTTTATGTACTAAATAGCTATGTATATGGAGACAACATCTTAATTTTAATTAAAGAAAATAATAATCGACCAAGGTTATACAAACTAAAAAAATCACTTAAACTAAATAAATTTCTAAAAAAATATAAAGGATTAAAAAATAATGGTCAAGATGTAATGGTAAAAAAGAATAATTCAAAGAGTGAAGACTCATTGGGCATGTATATTGAAAGTGTACAAAAGAAGTTGCCCCTCAAGTAAGACATAGAATTACAGGATTTTATTTGTTAGAATACTGCAGATTCTACATTAGAGGGAAAAGGAATTATGTCAGAAAAATCAGAAATAACTATAAATAATAATAACTTCGATGTTTTTAATATAAATAAATACCAAATAAATCACTTACCTTATTCTCTAAGGGTTTTAATGGAAAACTATTTAAGAAATGAATCAGATAATAATAAGTTTGACTCTATTATAGAAAAATTTACAAAATGGAATGGGAGCGCTGACGCTAATACTGAACTAACTTTTTATCCTAGTAGAGTTATTATGCAAGATTTTACAGGTGTACCTGCAGTAGTTGACTTAGCGTCAATGAGAGATGCAATGACATCCTTAGATGAGAGTAAAGCTGATGCAGTCAATCCACAGTGCCAAACTGACTTAGTAATAGATCATTCTGTCATGGTTGATCATTTTGGCACCTCTGAATCTAAAGATCTTAATACCAAGCTTGAATATGAGAGAAATACGGAAAGATATAAACTCTTAAAATGGGGTCAACAAGCATTCAAAAATCTAAGAATTGTTCCGCCTAATAACGGAATTATCCATCAGATCAACATTGAATATATTGCTAGGGTAATATATGAAAAAGAGGGACAACTTTACCCTGACACAGTGGTAGGGACTGATTCACACACGACAATGGTCAATGGTCTCGGTGTTCTTGGATGGGGTGTTGGAGGAATTGAAGCTGAAGCTGCTATGTTAGGACAACCTATTCCTATGTTACTTCCAGAAGTAATTGGTTTTGAATTGACCGGTAAACTTGGTCAAACAACCACGGCAACAGATCTTGTACTCACAATAGTCCAGATGCTTAGAGAAAAAAATGTTGTTGGTAAATTTGTAGAATTTTATGGTTCAGGACTAGATAACTTGAGTATAGCTGATAGATGTACAATCTCAAACATGGCCCCTGAGTATGGTGCTACTTGTGGATTTTTCCCAGTAGATGCTTTAACAATCGATTATTTGAAAATGACGGGTAAAGATGAAGATCATCTTGCAGTAGTAGAACAGTATAGTAAGACGTGCGGATTTTTTAGAGATGATAGTCAAGATATTAAATATACAGACTCACTATCTTTAGATATGGGAGATGTTGAAGCTTGTCTTTCAGGTCCTAAACGACCACAAGATAGAGTTCTTCTCTCTGATGTTAAAGATGTATCCGAAAGAGAGATAAAGAAATTAAAAAAATCACCCGGTTCAGATGGTGTGATTAATGATGGCAACATTCTTATTGCTGCTATAACAAGTTGTACTAATACATCAAATCCAAGTGTAATTTTGGGAGCAGGTTTGCTAGCAAAACGGGCAGTAGAGAAAGGGCTGGCAACGAAAGAATGGGTCAAGACATCACTTGCCCCAGGCTCAAGAGTTGTAGAAAATTATTTGAAAAAAGCAAATCTTTTAGATTCGCTTAATAAGTTAGGTTTTAATATTGTTGGTTATGGGTGTACGACATGCATAGGGAATTCTGGACCACTCGATAATGAATATGTAAAAGAAATTAATGATAGAGATCTTGTTGTGAGCTCCATACTCTCTGGGAACAGAAATTTTGAGGGAAGAATTCATCCAGAAATTAAGATGAATTTCCTTGCAAGTCCAATGCTAGTTGTAGCTTATTCACTTGTAGGAAAAATTAATGTAGATATAAATACAATCCCTTTAGGAAAAGACTCAAATGGTAATGATGTTTATTTAAAAGATATTTGGCCAAGTAATGATGAAATTAATGAAGTTATGACTAAAACTATTGATGGAGAAATGTTTAATCTGTCATACAAAAATCTTTTTGAAGGTGATAGTAATTGGATGTCTATTCCAACTTCTGACTCTGATAGATTTGATTGGGATGAAGAATCTACATATATTCAACCATCTCCATTTTTTGGTAAAGAAAAAGATGATCAAGAAAAATTACCTGCAATTGAAAATGCTTATCCACTTGTTATTTTGGGAGATAGTGTCACTACAGATCATATTTCACCTGCAGGATCTTTTAAGGATACAACTCCAGCCGGTAAACATTTGATTGATAATTCTGTGAATATTAAAGATTTTAATTCATATGGATCTAGAAGAGGTAATTTCAAGATTATGCAAAGGGGCACTTTTGCGAATATCCGTTTATCAAATAAACTTGTTCCAGAGAAAACTGGTGGGTTCACAAAACTTTTGCCTGAAGGTAAAGAGATGTCAATCTATGATGCAGCTCAAGAATATAAGAAAAGCGATACTAACCTTATAATATTTGCTGGTAAAGATTATGGTTGTGGATCATCGCGAGATTGGGCAGCAAAAGGCACTAAGTTGCTTGGTGTGAAGGCAGTCATTGCTGAGAGCTTTGAGCGAATTCATAGGTCAAATTTGGTAGGGATGGGAATTATGCCTCTTCAATTTAATAATAATGACAGCTTTGAAGCGCTTGGATTGAGTATGAATTCTTCTTTTGATATTGCAGAGATTAAGAAGGATGCAGATACCGTTACAATTACAGAAAAAGAAACGGGCAAATCTTTTGAAGCTAAAGTTAGAATTGATACAGCAAAAGAATGGGAATATTTCGTTAGTGACGGGATACTAAACTATGTCCTTAAAAAACTTGCCAACTAAACAGTAAGAGCTATTTTTGCTATCTTCTTTTTGAAGAGGAAGATTCTAAATTTAGTACCACCTGATTGTTGCCATAAAATGTATGATCTAATTGCAGACAAAAGCAAGGCTCTAATCATCGAAGCATTTTTATTATCTGTAAGATATTTATTGTCACCATTTACTATAATTCTAGGATTGATTTTACTGATTGTTCTTAAATAAAGATTTGATAAAAATTCGGCGTGCTCATGCAAATTATCTTCGGACACATTTTCTGCATGATTAGACAATTCATCTCGTAAATTAGAAATAATTTCATTTTTTTCATTCATATTTCTTACTAATATATTTATTGCTTCAAAATATCTTGTTACTTCTGCATCTCTTGAAAATGCATCTCCTACTAATTGTTTCCTCAAGAAATCTAAACCACTATTGAGACGTTTTAGATTAATATAAATATCTTCAATTTTATCAGATGTAGTTTGATATATGCTGTATATAAGAGGTTCAATAATTTTATTATTAATTTTTCCTTCCCAAGCTATCTTTTTAATTTCAGCACTTGCTTGATAGATTGCTCCGAGCGATATTACTTCATTTCTTAGTTCTGGTTTAAACATTTTGAAATAACTGTCCCTCCACCTATACATTGTGTACCTATATATAATACTGCAGCTTGACCCTGAGCAATACCTCTTTCATTTTCTTTTAATGTTAAAATGTATTTATTATTTTTAATATTCAAAACACAGTCTCTAAGTTCACCACCATGACGGAATCTAGCTTTAACTTTTTCTCTATCTGATATTTCATTTATAGCATTAAATTGACCCAACTCAATTTCTCCTGTGTAATAAAGATGTGTCTGATCTTGGCTGACTATAAGTGAATTTTTATTTATATTTTTATCAATGACGTACCATGGAGAATCTAAACTATCTTTTGTCCCTCCAATATCAATACCTTTCCTCTGTCCTATAGTATATTTGCTTAAACCTTTATGAATACCTATTATCCTGTCGTTATCATAATTAATTATTGGCCCTTTGATCGGCTCTACGTAACTGTCTATAAATGTCGAAAACTTTCTTTTTCCAATAAAACATATCCCCATACTTTCTTTTTTTCTCTCTAGTCCTAATCCCAAATCTATTGCAATTTTTTTCACATCATCTTTTTTTAGTTCCTCAAGAGGAAATATTGTATTCTTTAAAACCTTCTTATCCATTGTATATAAAAAATAAGTCTGATCTTTAACTTTATCTTTAGGTGAGTGTAGTTCAGCATATTTATTATTAATTTTTTTTGCATAATGCCCTGTAGCAATTAAATCAAAACCTTGGGACAATGCGTATTTATAAAATTGATTAAATTTGATTTCTTTATTGCAAAAAACATCTGGATTAGGGGTGAAGCCTTTTTTTAAATCATTGATAAAAATTTCAAATACATTAGTCCAATATTTATCTGAGAAATTAATTAGATTTAACTTTATATTAAGAAGCTTACATACTCTTTTTGCATCCTCGTAGTCTTCTTTTGAATTACATTCATCCTGATCATCCTCTTCCCAATTTTTCATAAACATACCCTCTACGTCATATTTATCCTGAGAAAGCAGGTATGCAGCTACAGATGAATCAACTCCACCTGACATGCCTATAGCAACTCTTTGCTTTGATTTAGTCATATATTCTCTTTTTAGTGCACATTATAATTGAATATCCAAATCATGATAATAATTAGGCTATTTGATTTGTCAAATAATCTTACAAGTAGTATCATCTAGCCAATTATTTTTTAATGACTCATGAGGTAATAATGAACAAAATAAGATCAGCACAA
>MDTG01010309.1_pt1 | contig 19126 bp, 22 predicted proteins | sample 811421 | NCBI WGS metagenome assembly MDTG01 (sample SAMN05326645, study PRJNA326480) | marine metagenome | isolation source: seawater | place: Pacific Ocean: South East | collected 2011
CAGTGTAAAAACATATGGGGTGTCCCAAATTTTTTAAAAATTTGATTAGTAATTTTAAGCTCAGAATATGTGCACATACCGGTACTAATAATAGTCGGCTTTTTTTTTCTTGCTATGTATTCACAAAAATGAAAATTATTTGCATCTATGCTAGCAACTTTAATTGCTTTAACACCTAACTTACACACAAAATCTGTGCTTTTTTCATCCCAAGGAGTTATTATTAAGTCGATCTTTATTTTTTTACAAAAAATTTTAATTTTTTTGTAATCACTATCTTTTAGTTCCAATCTTATATCTGGATAAACCCAGTTACCAAATTTCAAAGATTTTTTTGGAATATCGTATTTACTTTTACTCAGGTAACCTATCGGTTTTTTTATTTTAATATTGTAATTCAAAAGATCTTTAGCATTTCTTTTTTGAAATTTTACCGCGTCAAATCCTGACTTTTTTGACTCTCTAATCATTTCATAGACTAAATTAAGTTTACCATTATGATTAATTCCTATTTCAGAAATGAAATAAGGTTCATCTTTTTTTTTTAGAAATTTTTTTTTAAAGTCTTTAATCATTAATTCTTATTTATAACAGATAGTTTAAAGCATATTGCAAATTTTTTTCACCGTCTTTTATAGAATTTTTACTATAAAAGCACTCTAAAGTAACATTTTTATTGTATCTTATTTTCTTTAAGACATTTTTTAAATTTTTAAAATTTAAAAAACCATTTCCCAAATATGTATTCACAAACTTTTTTTTATTTCTAGTTTTGTCCTTTAAATGTATGTGGTTAATATTTTTTTTTAAGTAATTTATTTCGTATTCAAATTTTTTGCCCTCGCTAATTGAATTTCCGGTATCATAACAAATTCCAATATTTGGATAATATTTTGAAAAAATTTTTTTTTTATCCTTAAGACTTATAGAAGAGTCGAGCTCAACAGATAATTTGACATTTCTTTTTTTTAATAAATCATTTAAAATTTCTAAAGTTTTAATTAAATTAGATAAATTTATTGAACTTTTTTCTATAAGCGGAATAATTATAATTTTAATCTTAAGATTTTCAGCAATATTAATTAATTTTTTTACAATACTAACTGATTTATTGATATTCCCTCTAAAAGAGAATTTTGTGAAGTAATTAACTATGATCGAGTAAACTCTTAACTTTGATTTTTTTTTAACTTTAAGTATTTGTTTTAAATTACCGTTGTTTAGAGGATTGTATTTTGACCTCTCACTATCAAACATTAATTCAACATAGTTGAATCCAACTTCTTTACACACAAAAAATTCCTTTGCCCATAATTTTGGAAATTTATTATAACTTCTTAAACTTTCAGGAAGCAATCTCCCTTGCATTATACCAAACTGTTTTTTTTTCATATTTTACTTGTAATGTATAATAAAAATGTATAGCGTTCAATACTTGAACATATACAATATTATGAATTATAAAAATGTTATAGACTATATAATAAAAAATATAAAACCCAAGATAGATCAAATTAACAAAAAAACTCATAAAAAAATAAATTATAAATCTAAAAAAGGCAAGAGCGTAGATCCGTTTACTTATTTTGATGTTAAAATTGAAAAAATAATTACAGACTTAATAAAAAAAAAATATCCGTCCCATTCTATAATTGGTGAGGAGGGAAAAGATAAAATCACAGACTCAAATTTTAAATGGGTATTAGACCCAATAGATGGAACAAAAGCACTAGTTCTAGGTCTTCCCACCTGGTCAAATTTAATTGGGTTTTGCATTGCAAACAAACCAACCTTGGGTTTCGCAAATTTTCCTATGTTGAATAAATATTATTTTTCCGATGGAAAAAAAACATATATTGTTCAAAAAAATAAAAAGAAATCAATTTCTTGCAATGTAAAAAATAAAAAAAAAAATTCATTAGTTGTCAATTCAATTCAATCAATTAAAAACGAACGATATCTAAAATTTTTTAAAAATTATAATGGTCTTTTTAAACTTTCAGGCGCTGATGCTTATAATTATTGTTTATTATGTGAAGGTAAAATAGATCATATAATTGATTTAGAATTAAAACCTTATGACATAATACCTTTAATTCCATTAATTAAAAACTCGGGTGGAATAATTACAAACATAAATGGAGGCGAAAATATAGACAATGGAGCAATAATTGTCTCAAGAAATAGCAAACTTCACAACCAAATTTTAAAGGCTTTTAATAAAAAAATATAAATGTATGGAAAAAAAAATGTTTAATCTTTATAAATATCAAGCATTTTAAATTTTAAAATTTATGAGAAAAATAATTGAAAATCATTTTGAAAAGTCATCTATTCTTCTAAAATCGCTTACGCAAAATCAAAACGAAATAGAAAAAATTGTTCAAGAAATTCTTAACTGTAAAAAAAGAAAAAATAAGATTTTAGTTGCAGGAAACGGGGGTTCATCAGCTGACTCTGATCATTTTGTAGGAGAATTAACCTGTACATTTAAAGATAGAACAAGAGACTCAATTTCAGCTATTTCACTATCTAGTCTTTCCTCAGCAGTTACAGCATGGTCTAATGACTTTGGCTATGATACTTTTTTTAAAAGGCAAGTAAATGCTTTAGGACAAGAAAATGACATTTTACTTTTATTATCGACAGGTGGAGGGGACAAAAAGACCAACGCATCTATGAATTTAGTATTTGCTGCTGATGAAGCTATTAAAAAGAAAATGAAAGTTATTTCTCTTGTTGGAAAAACAGGGGGAGAACTTCATAAGATAGCCAACATATCAGTATTAGTAAAATCTGATGAGACTTCTTTAATTCAAGAATCGCATATGTCAATTTTACATTGCATATGTGTTTGTTTAGATGAATATTTAAAAAATGATAAGTAATAAAAAAATTAAATTATTTTTAGACGGGCCCACAATAGATCAAATTAAATCTTTAAAAGATATTGACGGTTATACATTTAATCCTTCTTTATTTAAAAAGCTAGGTGCAGTTGATTATATAGAATTTACTAAATCAATTTTAAAAGAAACTAAATCTTTACCATTATCAATTGAGGTATTTGCAGACGACGAAGAAAGCTGTTTTAATCAAGCTAAGATTATAAGTAATTTAAGCGAATATATTAATGTCAAAATCCCAATAACCTACACTAATGGTAAAAGTACAAAAGATCTGATTAAAAGGCTTGCTGAAGAAAACATAAAATTAAATATAACAGCAATATTTACATTAGAACAAGTTAAAAAAATATTGCCAGTTATTAAAGATTCGAAAACTATATTATCAATTTTTGCTGGGAGACTTTATGATATTGGATTAGATGCTAGGAAAATTTTTAGAGAAATTTCTGATTTTAGCAAATCAAATTCGAATTGCGAGACACTTTGGGCAAGCTGTAGAATGCCCTACGATATAATCGATGCAACAGAGTGTAAAGCAGACATAATAACTATGGGTGCTGATATGGTTATTAAGTTAAAAAAATTTGGAAAATCAGCTAATGATTATTCTTTAGAAACAGTGAAAGGGTTTTATACTGATGCTAAGTCGTCAGGATTTAAAATCTAATGAAAAAAAAAAGTAAAAATTATAAATCAGCAGCGTTAATTACTGGAGCCGCAGGACTTCTTGGCATTCAACATGCATTTGCGCTCTCTGAAATTGTAAACACTTTAGTCCTAATAGATATAAATTTTAAAAATTTAAAAAAGGTAAAAGAAAAGATTTTTAATAAATTGCCATATAAAAATACTTTAATTTATAGGGGAGATATCTCTAATGAAAAAAGTTTAATCAAAATTCAAAAGGATTTAAAAAAAAAAGGTATCTTCATTAAAGTATTAATAAATAATGCTGCAATAGATCCAAAAATGAATTTTATTTCTAAAGGAAAGTCAGGACTAGTAGAAAATTATAATATCCAGAATTTCAGAAAAGAAATTGATATAAATTTGACAGGATCCTTTATATGCACAAAAATTTTCGGAACAGAAATGGCAAAAAAAGGTGAGGGATCAATAATTAATATTGCGTCAGATGCTGGCATTATAGCTCCTGATCACTCAGTGTATCATCCAAAAGAGAATATAAAAAAATTAAAACATTTTAAACCTGCGAGTTATTCTATTTCTAAGCATGCGTTAATAGGAATGACAAAATATATAGCAACTTACTGGGGGCACAAAAATGTAAGATGTAATGCTTTAGCTTTTGGTGCAGTTAAAAATAAACAATCAAGTTTCTTAATTAAAAATATTGAAAAAAGAGTACCTTTGGGAAGATTGGCTAAGGAAACAGATTACAGAAAAGCTTTAGCTTTTCTAGCTTCTGACGCAAGCGCATATATGACAGGACAAGTTATGATTTTAGATGGTGGACGCTCCGTATGGTAAACAAATGAAAATATTATTTTTAGGACTTGGTTCAATTGGTCAAAGGCATTTACAAAATGCAAAAAAAATATTTAATAAAGCTAAATTTTTTTCATATAGAAAAAAAAATAAAAATTTAATTATAAAAAACTCAGTAACAAAAAAAAAAAATTTATCAAAACACTATGGTATTTATTTATGCAAAAGCTCAAAAGAAGCTTTGAGCTTAAAACCTGATATCACTTTTGTCTGCAATCCCTCAATATTTCACTTTAGAGACTCTCTTACTTTTGCGAATAAAGGAAGCAATTTATTTATTGAGAAACCATTATACGCAAAAAATAATCAAGTAAAAAAACTTATAAATGTTATTGAAAGAAAAAAAATAAAATCAATGATAGGATTTCAATTGAGATATCATCCAGCAATAATTCTTACTAAAAAAATCATAAAATCTAAAAAATTTGGAGATATTAAAACTGCTTATTTTGATAACTTAACTCATTTACCATCTCATCATCCTTATGAGGACTACTCAAAAGGTTACGCATCAAAAAAAAACTTAGGAGGTGGAGCGCTAAGTTCTTTGATACATGAAATAGATTTAATCGTCCATTTTTTTGGATATCCAAGGAAGGTTTTAACTACAAAGTTTAATTCTGGAGTAATTAAATGTGATGTTGAGGATAATGTTTTTTCTTTACTAAAATATAAAAGTAGAAAAAATTTTTTTTTTTGTTAACTTAAATTTGTCATTTACAAATGTGGAGGAAAAAAGAGAATTTAGAATTTTATCGAAAAAAAAACTTTTGTTATGTGATTTAATAAAAAATAGTATTAAAATTTATTCGAATGATTCAAAAAAATTACTTTTCAAAAAAAATTTCAAATTTCATAGAAACGATTTATTTTTAAAAGAATTAAAAGATTTTAAAAAATGTATTTTTAATAATAAAGAGAGCTTACTATCTGTTAAGAATAATTATTTAACGACAAAATTATTTAATGCAATGAATTCAAATAAAATTATAACTTAAGCAATTTTTTATTTTTTATTGTTTGAATTAAGCTTTCAGCAATTTTAAAATCAAACTCTGTATCTATATCAATATAAACTTGATCCGTAACATATGGAATAACTGATTTTCCGTGGGTATTTCCAGTTTTTAAAATAAAGTTAGTATTTAGAATATCAATAAGCCCATTTGGAATATATGTTTTTTGATAACTCTGTCTTGGACTATTTAATTTATTTAAGTCAAAATCTTTTTTTAGAATTGAACATAGTTTATTATTAATTATTCGCATAGTTTTATACGATGGCTGTGACATCTGAGAAACAGAACGCATAGTTGATGAAAATTTTTTCATTTTAAAAAAATGTTTTATTCCTTTATTAATTATATTATTAAATCTAAAAGGTACTGTAGGGCTTAAATGAGCCAAAAAATTTGGAAATTTTATATTTTTTTTTAATAAAAAATTTAAAAAATAAACGTACAGTTCGTTATCAGTAGAGTTGTCCAATGAGATGCTTTTTGGTCTAATAAAAGGAATTTCTGCTCCATATTTGGAGCCTATTTTGGCGTATTTATTTGAGTCAGTTAAAAGCAAAATTTTTTCAAAACATCTTGATTTTTTTGCTGATCTAATTGTATGTACAAGAAGTGGTACGCCATCTAAATTTTTGATATTTTTATCTTTAACTGATCGAGACCCTGATCTTGCAGGTATTATTGCCCATAATTTGTGATTTGTATTTTTCATATTGTAATTAAGTAAATGTATCTATATGTTCAATAATTGAACAATATATGATTTTTGTAAAAAACACAATTTTTTTATGATTATAACTAGAACTCCATTCAGGATACCTTTGGCAGGCGGTGGAACAGATCTTGATTTTTATTACCGAATAAAAAAAGGCGAGATGATTTCCTCAACTTTTAATCATTATATTTTTGTGTTATTAGCAGAAAGACCCACAGACGATAAAATTCTAATTCAAACAACCAGTACTCAATTTTCAAATAATATAAATAAAGTTAAACATAAAATAATAAAAGAAGTTTTAAAGTATTTTAATATAAAAAAAAAAATACAAATCGGAACTTTTTCAACCTTACCATCAAGTTCAGGCCTAGGAACATCAAGCTCGCTAATTGTAGGACTTATTTTAGCGATTTTAAAATTTAAAAAACAAAAGATGTCACGCAATAAAATTGCTCAAGTAGCATTTCTTATAGAAAGAAAAATTTTAAAATATTCTGGAGGCTGGCAAGATCAGATTATTGCTTCTTACGGAGGCATACAACACATTCACATAAATAAAAAAGGTATTTTTTCCTCAAAACCAATAAATATAAGTCTCAAAAATGTCAGAAAATTAGAAAGTAAATTTATTTTGGTTTTTACCAAAGAACTAAGAAATTCGTCAAAAATAATTGCGTCACAAAAAAAAGATTTAAAAAATACAATAATAAATTATGACTTAATTAAAGAATTAGTTCCAGAAATGTTAATTTCTTTAAAAAGAGGAGATTACAGGAGTATTGGCCAAATTTTTCATCGTCATTGGAATATTAAAAAAAAATTGTCAAAAAAAATCTCGAGTTCAAAAATAGATAGAATCTATAAAAAATTACTTAAAAAAGGCGACTTTATCGGCGGCAAGCTAATTGGTGCTGGTGGAGGTGGATTTTTTTTAATGGTGAGCAATAATACAAAAAAATCTTTATTATTTTTAAAAAAGAATAAGATTAATTATACTAATTTCAAATTTTCTTATGGAGGGACTAGAATTGAAAATTCCTATTAAATACCCCAAAAATAAATCTTTAAATGAAATAAAAAAATATTTTATTTCTCAAAAACTGAAATTTCTTGTTCAACAAAGCAACAATGTTAAATCAAAGAAAGATATGCGATTTGACAAAACAGTTTACAAACCAGACTTAATTGATCTTTATAGATTACACCAATTTATAATATTAAATAAAAGGCTTAATGTTCTTGAGTACGGTACTGGCTGGTCATCATTAGTTATCTTACACGCACTCAAAGTAAACGAATTAAAACTTAAAAAAAAAGCTAGAACATTGAGATTTAAGAAAAAATTTTCACTTACTGTAATAGATAATGAAAAAAAATATCTAAAAAAATCAAAAGATAGAATAGATAAATTTTTTAAAAATCAAAAAAAAAATATTTCATTTCATTATAGCCATAATATTATGACAACATATAACAGACGTGTATGTTCATATTTTAATAATCATCCAACTATTAATCCTGATTTTATCTATTTAGATGGTCCAGACCAATTTAAAATAAAAAAAAGAATTAATAATATTACAATAGCAGATTACGAGATGATGCCAATGAATGTTGACATCTTAAAATATGAAAATTTTTTAACACCAGGCACAATAATTTTATCTGACGGTAGAACTGCTAATACAAGATTTTTAATTAATAATTTTCAAAGAAAATGGCTTTATAAGGAAGATAAAATAAATGATCAAAATATTTTTTTACTTAATGAAAAATTTTTTGGAAAAATCAATAAAGAACAATTAAAATTTTATAATGAAAAATAGTATTAATTTTGTTAAGATATTTATATGAGCAACATAACAGATTTTGACATATCTTCTCTTAAAAGAAAAGGTTTTATAAACATTAAAAATTTTTTTCCGAAGGAAGATATAAATATGCTTTCTTCTGAACTCGATAAATTATATCCAGATACAACTGGCAAAAATAAAAATAATTTAAAAAATATCGAAAACCAAAAAATTACTCCCAACAAAACTAATAAAGCAGATTATTTAGTAGATGGAAGTTATCACCAAGGAACTTTTGGAGCTCCAATTTTAGGTTGCTCAAAAATAATAGATAAATTTATGCAAAAATTCTTTAATAATGAGGATTTTGAAAATCTAAAAAAATTCCTTGTGGGTAAAAATTCAAAAATTTTCACCTTCCATTACAGAGTTTTAAACCCTGAAGCAAAAAGACTTATGTTACATCAAGATGATTTTTGTCAGTTAACATTTCAAATTCCTCTTAACAGCATAAAAGAGAGCGACAGTTCAACATGTTTTGTTGAAGGTTCTCATCTTAGTAAGTTTGTATTATTAGATAAACTTTTTGGGTCTATCAGTAAGTTTTTACCAAAATTCCTTATCAAGTTATGTTATAAAAAATATACTGCTGAAATTGGTGATTTAGGAATTTTTTTAAATAAAACATTTCATGGAACAGATGTTAATAAAAATCCAAATAGTTCTAAATCAATTTTAATTGCCATTAATGCTGAAGGTGGTCATCATCACAAAAAAATTTACAATAAACCTCAAACAACGTTATATAATGAAGACTTTAAGAAAAGCATAGGCGAAAAAATTTATAACCAACTTTTTGGAACAGAACAACTAGTAAGATTTGAGGATAAATATTTCACTTTTCAGAAAGAAAATACTTCGCCCACTAAAATCATAAGTTTAGCAAGTACCGGGCCACATAGAAATATTACTTGTCTTAACAATACATTTCAAAATAATAATAATTTTGTTAATCAAATAATTTTCAATGATGAAAAAATACCATTTAAAACTAAGGTCATAATAAATTATCTTAAACTAATAATTTTCACAAAAAATCTACTGAGAAAAATAGTTAAATTAAAATAAATCTAAAATCCTCATGCGAAAAGATATTCAAAAAATTCAAAGAATATAAATTTTGCTATAAATTAACCTTCGTATTTCTCAGCATAATAAGCCCAAAATACACAATATATAGACTATTTCAGTAAAAATCGTATATCAAATCACTAAAGTAATTGACTGTTCAAATATTGAACGTTAGAATTTGTTCAAGAATTGAACGATATTATGGAACCACAAGATCATTTTGATATTTTGCGAAGAATAAAAAAAAAGTCTAATCCTTCTCAAAGAGAGTTAGCTAAAGAGCTAGGTTTTAGTTTAGGAAAACTTAATTATTGTTTAAAAGCTCTTAAAAAAAAAGGACTTGTAAAGATTAAAAACTTCAAAAAGAAAAAAAATAAAATTCAATATTTGCAATATGTGATTACCCCAAAAGGTGTCGCTCTAAGAACAAAATTAACAATAAATTTCATGAAAAAAAAACTTAAAGAATATGATGAATTAAAAAAAGAGTTAGAGGAAACCAAATAACAATGTGGGCAGTAGCAAAATTTGATAAAAAAAGAATCACTTTTTTTAAAAAAGATTTAAAAAAAAAACTCGGGGAAAATTTTGTCATTTATAGCCCAAAAATTTTATTAAAAAAATTTAGTAAAAAAAAATCTGTTCATAAAGAATTTAATATTTTAGGAGACTATTTACTTTGCTTTCACAATGAATTTAATAACCCACTTACCATAAATAGACTTAAAAATTGTAGAGGATTAAAATATTTTCTTCCTGGGAATATTCAATCCCAAAACGAAATAACTAATTTTGTTAATAAATGCAAAAAGTCAGAGGATGAAAAAGGTTATATATCCCAAAATTTTTATAGTCTCTATGTAGACTCAAATTATAAATTTATAACTGGACCATTTGCAGAAAACATTTTTAAAATAATTAATCTACAAAAAAATAAAATTAATATATTATTGGGTAATATAAAAACGACAATTGATAAAAAAAAGTTTTTATTTAATCCAGCTTAAACTTATTATGAATATAATTTGTAAAACTGCTTTTTTACAAAGTGCGGAGCTATGCAATTTTAAAAGATATTTAGATGGTATTTATTAATTAAGCATTACTAAAATGTTCAAATCGTATTTAAATTTCTTTTTTCTCTCAAAAAAAATATTTTTTAAACCAAAAGAAAAAAAAATATTAATTTTTGATGGTGATGACGCTGAAATTATATCAAGATATTTTAAAAAAGATGAGGTTGAAACACTGCATATTAGGATGGCATATAAATCTGGTCAAAATCTTAATTTATATGTGCTTTTGAAAACTTTTCTAGGATTTAAGTTTTCAATGAAATCTTATTATGAAGAATATATTAAATTTGTTAATCCAAAAATTATGATAACTTTATCTGATAACTGGCCAATTATCTACGGTTTAAAAAACAATAGAGACAAAACAAAAAAAATCGTAATTCAAAGAGCTTTTAGAACTTGTTTGCCTACAGATATGTTATCAAATCTTAAATATTTAAAACAAAATAAAACAAAATTTAATTGTGATTATTTATTAATGTTTAACAAAGAAATAGGAAAAATTTACAACTCTTTTGTTGATGCTAAGGTAATACCAATTGGTTCTTTTAGATCAAATTCGGTATTAAAAAATCCAAAATTAAAAAGAAAAAAAATTGATATTTTGTTTATTTCAACTTTTCGGCCTAATCTTAAAATAAAAAATGAAGATTTTATATTTTTTAAAAATTTGAAAAGATACTGTATTAAAAATGGAATTAAAATTCATGTATTAGGATCAACAAATACTGACTTAGAAAAAAAATTTTTTAGAAATACGTTTAAAGAATCTATGCAACTATTTGTTTCAAAAACTAAAAATAGACCAACTTATAAAATTGTTGATCTAGCAAATATTATCTTGTCTATAGACTCTACGCTAGGTTATGAAGCAGCTGCTAGGGGCAATAACGTTGGTTTTTTTTGTATTAGAAGTAAAAAATTCCCATTATCAACTTTTAAATTTGGATGGCCTGTAAAAAAAAACTACAAAGGAAGTTTCTGGACTGACAAAAATTCTTATTCAGAGATATCAAGAATAATAAATTTTTATAAGAATAAAAACGCAAATAATATTATGAAAAAAAAAATTAAAGATGTAATTTCTTTTGATCAAAACAATAAAAGTTTTAAATCTTTGATTAAAAATCTTTAAATTTAAAAACCAATTATGAAAAATAAAATAATCTTTATAGCTGAGGCAGGGATAAACCATAATGGCTCATTAAGTAAGGCTATTAAATTAGTAGATATTGCAGCAAATTCTGGAGCTGATTATGTTAAATTTCAAATTACCAATTCTAGCTTAATATCAAAAAAAACACCTAAGCCTTTTTATCAAAGAAAAAATACAAAAAAAAAAGAAAATCAACATGAAATGATAAAAAAAATTGAATTCAATTGGGATAATGCGCATCAAAAAATTGTTAATCATTGTAAAAAAAAAAAGATTGGATTTTTAACTAGTGCTTTTTGTGTCTCAGACGCAAAAAAAGTGAATAAGTTAAAAGTTGACTTTTTTAAAATACCTTCAGGTGAAATTACAAACACGCCATTATTGAAGTATATTGGTTCATGTAATAAAAAAACAATTTTATCTACTGGTATGTCAACAACATCCGAAATTGATAGTGCATATAAAACATTGCTACAGAGTGGATTAAAAAGAAAAAATTTAATTATTTTACAATGTACATCAGCATACCCAACACCGACTAAGGAATTGAATTTAAATACAATCCTTTTTTTAAAAAAAAGATATAAAGTTGAAGTAGGTTTATCAGACCACTCCACCGGAATTGTAGCTCCAATAATAGCAATTGGTCTTGGAGCAAAATATATTGAAAAACATTTTACTATATCAAAAAAAATGAAGGGACCTGATCACAAGGCAAGTTTAGTGCATAGCGAACTTAAAGAGTTAATCTACAATATTCGTATCGCAGAACAATCCTTAGGGAGTTATAAAAAGATAGTTACAATAAATGAAAAAAAAAATAAAATTTTGGTTCGTCAGTCTGTACATGCTAAAGAAAACATAAATAAAGGGGATAAATTTACCTTTAGGAATATTATGCTAAAAAGGCCTGGTCATGGTATCCAACCAAATAAATTTAAAAATTTAATTGGAAAAAAGTCGAAAAAAAAATATTTAAAAGATTCTCCTATAAAATGAAAAAAAAAATTTTAATCATAACTGGCTCAAGATCTGAATTTGGTTTAATCAAAACTTTAGTCAAAAGACTTACTAAATTAAGTTCATTTAATACCAAACTTATTGTTACAGGCAGTCATTTATCATATGACTTAGGCAATACTTATAAAGAGATCGAAAAAGAAAAAATCAAAATATTTAAAAAGATAAAGATAAATAATTTTAAAAAAAGTAAAAATATTACAATTACCTCCGTTTCTGAAGGCCTTGAAGAATTTTATAAATTTTATTTAAACTTTAAACCAAATTTAGTAATAATCCCTTGTGATAGATATGAAATGTTAGGTCCAGCTTTAGCGGCATTTTTTTTAAATATACCTATCGCTCATTTATTTGGTGGAGAAACCTCATACGGTTCTCAAGATGAAACCATACGGCATGTTTTAACGAAAATATCTACCTATCATTTTGTAACACATAAGTTACACAAAAAAAGAGTTCTACAAATGGGCGAAAACAAAAAAAGAGTTTTTTTGGTTGGCAACATGACAATTGACAATATTTTAAGCACAAATTTATTTAAAGTTAGTGAGATAAAAAATAAAATAAGATTTAGCACAAATAAAAAAAACATTTTAGTAACGTTTCACCCAATCACAAATATACCAAAAGAAACAGAGAGACAGTTTAAAAGTATTATATCTGCATTAAAAAATATTCAAAATATTAATATAATTTTTACTGGTCCAAATTATGATGAAGGACATAAAATTATAAGAAAGATGATTAAAAGATTTGTTAGTGAAAATAATAATGCACATTTTTATAATTCCTTAGGGCATAAGTTGTATTTTTCAGTTTTGAGACAAATAGATTGTGTTCTTGGAAACTCTTCCTCCGCATTAAGTGAGGCACCTTTTTTAGGAGCTACAAGCATAAATGTTGGAAATAGACAAAAAAATAGAGTTCAGCCAGGAATGGTTTTTAATGTCGATGCGGACGCCAATAAAATTATAAAAAAGATCAAATATGTTTTAAAAAAGAAAAAAAATTTAAAAATAACTGATAAAGCATATCTAATGAAAGGAGCAACTTCAAAAATTATTAAAGTTTTAAACAATTTAAATTTTAAAAACAGGATAATTAAAAAATTTAGTGACCTTAAATTTTAATTATATTAGTATTTAATTATGAACATAGCAATTATAGGTGGTGGAGATCATGCTCTTGAAGTATTAAATTATATTATTGATAATAATTTATTATACAAAAAAATACATGGCATATATATAATTGATAAAAATAAAAAAAATTTTACTTTATTTAAAAAAATATCAAAAAAAATTTATTTTTTGCCAACTATAGCAAGTTTAAAAAAAATTAAAGATATCAAAGCTTGTATATCTTTTGGCGAACCTAACTTACGAAAAAAAAGTTTTACTGAACTTAAAAAAAATAATATTAATTTATTTTCTGTTATTCACAAAACTTCGTATATATCAAGAAGTGCAATTTTAGCGAATGGAATAATAGTTGCCCCTAATTGTGTTATCGCACCATTTGCTAATATTAAAGAAAATGTATTAATAAATTCTGGAGCAGTTGTTGGACATCATTCACTTTTGAATTTACACACAGTAATGAGTCCTAATTCATTTATTGCAGGGCATAGTAAAGTGGGCAGGGGATGTTTGTTAGGACCGAACTCTTCAATTTTACAAAATGTACATCTGGGGGATTATTCAAGATTATCTGCATCATCTGTTTTATATAAAAACACGAGCAAGTACTCCTTGTCTCACGGCAATCCAGCAAAGTCAAAAAGTTTTTACAAATCAACCAATTCTTAATGATAAATAAATTACAAAAACTTTATTTTAATAATAGATCTTTAATTAAAGAAAAAGATTTTTATATAAAGAAAACGTGGTTCCTTATTGGTCATGTTTGTGAGTTCAAAAAAACTTATGATTTTAAAACTTTAGAATTATTTGGTAATCCTATCGTTGTTTATAAATTTAAAAATGGAATAAAAGCGTTTTCCAATGTTTGTTTACATAGGAACTCTATAATAAAAGATAAAACATCAGGAAACGGAAAGTTTTTCTGCCCTTATCATTTTTGGTCTTATGATGATGACGGTAAATTAAAAAATGTTCCATTAAAAGAAAAATGTTTTAATGATGTAAAAAATTTATCAAAAATGTCCTTAAAAGAATGGAAAATAAATTTTTGTGGAAATTTTGTATTCCTAACTTCAATTGAGAACAAAATATCTTTAAAAAGCTTTTTAGGATCTGAATATAGTACTCTTAAACATACATCATATAAGATAAAAAGTTTTGTTAGCACATCCCAATGGATTTGGAACTCTAATTGGAAATTGTGCGTCGAAAATTCAATTGATGAATACCATGCAATATTTGTTCATCAAACAACATTCAAACATATTTTAAATCAAAAACCAAAATATAAAAATACAAATAACGTTATGACAATGGAAATGCCTTTAAGAGAAAACTATGTCAAAAAATTCAAGAAATTTTCTAATAAATTTAACGATACTTACAAGCATATTTTAATCTTTCCCCTGTCAACAATAGCTAGTACTATGGAACACTCTTTTTATTTACAAAGGTATACACCAATTTCGACTGAAAAAACTTTAATTACAAGTGATATTTATCTTTCTAATTTTAGCGCTAAAGTTTCAAAAAGCACACTAGATTATTTTTCCACGATCTCAAAAAAATTTAATGATACGGTTTTCGAAGAAGATCAAATAATATGTGAGAATAATCAAAGAGGAATGAAGTCATCTAATAACCAAACAATTATTGGAAATTATGAAAAACGTATTAAATATTTTAGAAAAAAAATACAAGGAATTTTAAAATGAGCAAAACTGAATTAATTAAAACTTTTCAAAAAATATTTGAAAAGAAAAAAATTACAGAATCAGATAATTTAGATAAAATTGGCCTAGATTCCTTAAAAATGCTCGAGATTATGGCATTTAATGATGAAAGTTTCAGCAAACTGAAAATTTCTCCAGATAATATTAGAAAATGCAAAACAATAAAAGATCTACTTAAATTATATAAATTAAAAAAATAAACTCATATGATTTTAACACAAAATTCTAAAATTAGTGGAATATCAGTTTGCGTTCCAAATAACCTTATAAAGAATACTGAAAGGTTGAAATTTAAAGATAAAGAACAATTTATTAAATTGACAGGCGTAGAAGAACATTATCTAGATGAAAAAAAAATTTTTAAAACCTCAGATCTTTGTTTTAAAGCTGCTAAGACAATTATAGATAATTTAAAATGGAAAAAGGAAGAGATTGAATTTTTAATATTTGTAAGCCAATCAAGAGATTACCTATTACCTTCTACATCTTGTATTTTACAGGAAAAGTTAAATCTTAAAAAAAATATTTTCACGTTAGATATTCCTTTTGGTTGTTCTGGCTATGTCTATGGGTTATTTAATTCTTTTCTAATTTCAAACAATCTAAAAGGGAAAGGTTTGTTACTTAGTGGTGATATGAGTAGTAAATTTATAAACATGAATGATGAAAAATACTTTGGGCTATTTGGAGATGCAGGCTCTGCTACAGCTATAGAATTTATTAAAAATAAAAAATTTGACTCACCTTTTATTTTTGGAACAGATGGAAAGGGTTACAAAAATTTGATTTATAAAAGTGATGGATTTAAGGATAGCTCAGAAATATTTTTAGAAATGGAAGGACCTAAAATATTTGAATTTGCAATGGAGGAAGTGCCAAAACAAATTAATTATTTGTTAAAGCAAAAAAAACTTAAAGATAAAGATTTAAATTATTGTATTTTACACCAAGCTAATAAATTTTTAATAGAGAATATTTTTAAAAAATTAAAGATTTCAAAAAAAAAAAATTTATTATCAATCAACAAATTCGGCAACACTAATTCAGCCTCAATACCTGTGACAATATTTAATAATAAAGATAAAATCAAAAAGTCTAAAATCATCATATCAGGTTTTGGGGTGGGATATTCTTGGGCAAGTGCAATTATCAATTTAGATAATATAAAAATAACAAAACTTATGAGGATATGAAAAAAAATTCTACTCAAAAAAAAATGTTAATTACTGGTGGTTCTTCAGGTATTGGATTTAATTTGATCAAATATTTTTTAAATAAAAACTTTAAAGTTATAAATATTTCAAGATCACTTCCTAAGTTAAAGCACAAAAATTTAATTAGTTTTGAGTTTGATCTTACTAAATTCAGTAAGTATGACCAACTTTTTAAAAGTATTTATAATAAAACTAAAACAATTAATTGCTTTATACACTCTGCTGGAGTCCATGATTTAAAACCAATTGGTTTATTTGATGAAAAAAATATATCACGGTCATTAGATATAAATTTAAAATCCCCAATTTTAATGTCTAAATATTTAAGTCAAAGAAAGAAATTTAAAAATTTAAATTCAATTGTTTTTATATCTTCGGTAATGGGTGTTGTTGGGGCACCAGGTCAATCAGTTTATTCAGCCACAAAATCTGGATTAATTGGGTTTACTAGGTCCTTAGCGATGGAACTTAGCAAAAACAAAATTAAAGTAAATTGTTTAAGCCCTGGAGTAATTCAGGAAAGTAGATTATTTAAACAATATGCATCATATGTGACTAAAGAAACTATTAAAAAAGTGAAAGAATCTCATCCTTTGGGACTTGGAACTTTTAACGATATAAACCATGCGGTAAACTTTTTAATTTCCGAAAATTCAGAATGGTTTACAGGTCAGAATTTTATTTTAGATGGAGGTTATTCATCACAATGATCAAGTCGTATTTAAATAATATAGAATTTTTTTTACCATTTAATAAACAAAATAATGTTTCTTACTTAAGATCTTTAGGAAGAGATAAAAAAAGTACTTCAAAGATTTTAAGTAAAATTGGTATTACAAATAGACATATTGCGGATAAAGATACATTTTCAAACGATTTAGCTTATAAGTCCGCAACAAAAATTTTTAAAAACTTTGATCGCAATAAGATTAGTTATATTATAAATTGTACTCAATCTCCTGAATATCTAATACCTACAAATGCATGCATTTTACAAAATAAATTAAAATTGAGAAAAAATATAGGAGCATTAGATATAAATTTAGGATGTTCAGGTTATATTTACTTGTTATCTTTAGCTAAAGGCCTTGTATCGACAAAAATTTCTGACAACATATTACTTTTAACTACAGACACCTATTCCAAATTAATTGAAAATAAGGATCTAAGTACAAAATTAATTTTTTCAGACGCATCTACCTCTTCAATTATTAGCAGTAAAAAAACAAAAAATTCATTTGAAATTTTAAGTTTCGAATTTGGAACAGATGGAAGTGGTTATAAGGATTTCATTTGTGAAAATACAGGTTCTAAAATTTCCCAAAATCCTCGATACTCAAAACCAAAAATTAAAATGAACGGATCTAAAATTTACGAATTTACACTAAATGTTATACCTCAATTTGTAAACTCATTTTTAAAAAAAAATAAGATAACTAAAAATAAATTTAAATATTTCTTTTTCCATCAAGCCAGCCATTTAGTATTAACAAGCTTACAAAAAAAATTAAAAATACCCGATAAAAATATGATTATAGATTTAGACAAAACTGGAAATACTGTTTCGAGCTCAATACCAATAATTTTAAAGAAGAAATTGAAAAAAATTAAAAAAGGAGATTATCTTTTTTTATGTGGTTTTGGTGTTGGTCTTTCATGGGGAGCTTGCATATTAAAAAAGACTTAATTTTAAAATATTATGGAAAATTATTTTTTAGATAAGTTTGTTAATCATTTTAAAAAACTCAAATTAAAGTCGAGCTCACTTCACGAACCTTTATTTAAAGGAAATGAGATAAAATATTTGAAAAAGTGTATTAAATCTGGCTATGTATCTAGTGTAGGTAACTTTGTAAATAAATTTGAGGATAAGATTAAAAAAATTACAAAATCTAAATATGCTGTAGCAGTAATTAATGGAACATATGCTTTAGAATTAGCATTAAGATCTTTAAAAATAAAAAAATCAGATGAAATATTGTTACCTAGTCTAACTTTTGTTGCTACAGCCAATGCTATAATTCATAGTGGAGGAACACCTCATTTTGTTGACGTAAGCAAATCAGACTTTGGTGTTTGTCCAGAAAAATTAGAAAAATACATAAAAAAAATTGCTTTTATTAGAAAAGGTAAATTGATTAATAAAAAAACTAAGAGTGTTATAAAAGCTTTAATCGCTGTACATCTTTTTGGTTTTGCTTGCAAAATAGATAAACTTCAAAAAATATGTAAAAAATATAAAATTATATTAATTGAAGACGCGGCAGAGTCGATAGGCACATTTTATAAAAAAAAACATTTGGGAAATTTTGGAAAATTAGGCACGATTAGTTTTAATGGTAATAAAACAATTACTTGTGGAAATGGGGGTGTAATCATTACTTCTGACAAAAATTTAGCAAAAAAGATTAAACACCTTAGTACGACAGCAAAAAAAAAACATAGGTATGAGTATATACACGATCAAATTGGATTTAATATGAGATTATCAAATGTAAATGCTGCGATAGGATTAGCGCAATTAGAAAAATTGAATGCAATAATAAAAGCAAAAAGGTTAAACTTTAAAAAATATAAAAAAAGTTTCAAAAAATTTGAATATTTAACTGTCATTAGTGAACCAAAATTTACAAAAGGTAATTATTGGTTAATTTGTTTAAAATTAAACAAGTATACAAAGTATAAGAATTATCTTTTAAATAAATTAAA
>MDTG01051774.1_pt1 | contig 19125 bp, 17 predicted proteins | sample 811421 | NCBI WGS metagenome assembly MDTG01 (sample SAMN05326645, study PRJNA326480) | marine metagenome | isolation source: seawater | place: Pacific Ocean: South East | collected 2011
ACGATGCCTGCTTTAACCCCGAACATGCCCGATCATACCGAAAGTCGCTCAGGGCTGCTTCGCGGCATGGCACTTTCTACCCTGATCTGTCTATCGATCATTACGGGGGCCGAAGCTGGCACCATCGTCGAGGTGCGGACCTCATTGGGCGACTTCTATCTGGAAATCGACGAGGAGTCTGCACCTGTCACGGGCGGCAACTTCCTCAAATACGTCAGGAGCGGGCGATACAACAATACTTTTATTCACGGAGCTATCGGTGGGTCTTTGATTCGAGGTGGTGGATACACCTATGCCAATTGCGCTGACGGCCCACAAAGGATCGATCTATATGATTCTATCCCGCTCGAGGACACGGGGCTGTCCAACCTAAATGGTACCATAGTCGCGCTCAGGCCTTCGAACGATGTCAACGGCGCGACCAGCGAGTGGTTTATAAACCTTGGTGCCGATCCGGGCCTGGATACCCAGGACGGAGGTTACGTGGTTTTTGGGAGGGTTCTGGGCGATGGGTTGGATATTGTCCGCGAGATTTCTTTGGCCAACCTTGTGCGCCTGGGCTTCTTTCTTGAAACGCCAACATCCAATTATTTTGGGTCCGCAGTAAACTGTCAGCAGTTTTCACGAGACAACCTAATTCTGGTTTTGATGGCGATAGTGAATGAGGATCCTCTGACCGCGTCGGCTAACTTTGATGTTCTTACTGAGCTACTTGAAGTCAATGTCGATCTCGGCGGCGACGGATTTATCCGACTGCCGTTCTCGGTGGCAGTCTCCGACCAACAGACCGTCATCAGTGCCCGGCTGGAATCCGTTGTGGACTTGCATCAGCCGTTGCCGAACATGGCATCCTACGACCCTAGTAACGGACGTCTTACACTTAGCTCAATTGCGATCGATGGCAAAGTACGCTACCGAAACATCGTCTTCGAACTCAGCGATGCAACATCCGCGTCTTTCGTGCTGAGCTCCTTTGAGCAGTAAGCAGCTTTCTAAATAAGTATTTCATCGCTGGTTTTTTGACCCCAGCCTCATTATTCTGACCCCTCAATTGCTTCGACGCCGACAGCAGGTGGCGAAAATCAGTCTTGGGGAGATCTCATTTGGATAGTGGGCGAGTGTTGAAGTGGAGTGGCTTTGGCGTCGGTGCCCTCTTGCTTTTTTATGTGGGTTCTGTGGTTTTGTTTGAAGCACAACTGGGAATCAATCAGCCGCAAGGCTCGACCTCAATCGTCATTGCGACCTTTAACGCAGACAATGAGCGTCATGAACGGGTAGTCCGCCTAGAGACTATTGGAGAGAAGTACTATGTTGCCGCAAATCATTGGCCGAGAGCCTGGTACAAACAGGCTTTGGCAAACCCTCGGATAGAGGTCAAAATGCCCGGCCAGGGCAGTTTCGCCTCCTTCGAGGCTGTGGATGTTGTGGGTGAAGAAGATGCTTCTGTTCGTGAAATTTATCGCTTCGGCTTCAGCTTCCGTTTTAGAACCGGGTTTCCGCCGAGGTATTTTCTCCGTCTGGAACCGAACCCGAGTTAATCCTGTGGCCAACTTTCAGCATTGAGGGGTGAAGAAATGTCCAAGGCTAACTTCTTCGAAGACATTGAAGTAGGGTCAGTTGAAGAATTCGGGAGCTATGAAGTTAGTGCGCGAGAGATCGTCGAATTTGCGACCAAATACGATCCACAACCCTTCCATCTGTCGGAAGAGGGAGGAAAACAAACTCATTTCGGTGGGCTGGTTGCTTCAGGTTGGCACACCGGCAGCATCGCAATGCGACTGATTTGCGATAACATGCCCGAGCATTCAGCTTCACTAGGTTCGCCGGGCATCGATGAGTTACGCTGGATAAAGCCAGTTTTTCCCGGTGATGTGTTGCGAATTCGCAGCACGGTTAGTGACAAAAGAGAATCCAAATCAAGAGCGGAGATGGGTTCAGTCTTTATTCTTAACGAGGTGATCAATCAGAATGATGTGGTGGTCATGAGTTATAAACCCATAGTGCTTTACAAGCGGCGAACCTGAGTCGTCAATGAGTGATGTAAGTCACATCCGAGGAATCGGGCCTGTGCCGGACTGGCCAAGAGAGCACGGCCCAAAAGCCTCCCTAAAGCGGGAAATGCAGCCTAACTTGCTACATTGCTTGGCCTCAGAAGCGAACCTCTTGGGCAACGCTTATGGGCGCTAAAGCCATGTTGTCTCCATTGAGATAAACTGGTGTCGATTCTTAGATCGAGGAAGATAATGAAAACGAAAAGTCTGTTTGCTCAATCTTTAGTTATGTGCTCGGTCGCACTAGCAAGTTCTCTGGCCGCTGACGGAGTCCGCGCACAGGGCACGCCACTGCCTGTTGAGCTCCTGCCGCTGGGGAAGGATCTAGGATTACGGTCTGGCCAAACGGTGACGCCTGCCTATGAAGGTTGGTACGAAAATGAAGATGGAAGCCTAGCCCTGTCCTTCGGCTACTACAACCGAAATACTGAAGAAGTGGTCAACATTCCAATAGGTCAATTTAATCGCATCGTTGGTGCACCGAACTCACTACCAAATCAGGGGCAGCCGACTCGTTTTGAGGTCGAACGGCACTGGGGTGTCTTCACCATAGACGTTCCGGCGGACTTCAAGAGTGAGATTGCTTGGCACTTGGAAAATCAAGGCAACGTGTTTCATGTGCCGGCCAACCTCGGTGCTGATTACATCATAGATGCCATAGTTGGCGACGCTAACGGCAATTTGCCTCCTGAAATCAGTTTCGAAGCGAATGGTCCCATAGGTAAAGGTCCCGGTGGCATTACGATTGGCCCGATTACTGCTCGGGTGGGGGAGCCTATGAGTATGGAGGCATGGGCCCGCGATGATGGAAAAGTCAGTGGGATTGCTGCGATGTTTGTCGCGCAGAGCGGTGCAACTCCTCCTATCGACCTCACTTGGTTCAAGCATCAGGGGGCCGGTGCCGTGTCATTCAGTCAGCAAACGGCAAAAATACCGGCTTCTGGTGGCAAGGTTGAGACGAAGTTTACGTTCAGTGAAACGGGGGACTATTTGCTCAGAGCCAGATTGACCGACCTCGGTGGCCCGGAGATGGCAGGGCATTCGCAGTGTTGCTGGACTAACAGCTTCGTGCAGATAAAGGTGACGGAATAATGAATCGGCTAGAAATACAGAGTAGAGTAAGAACTACAAGCGACACGGCCCGGCCGTGTGGAGGGGAAAGATGAGATTCACAAAGATTTGGAGCGTGGTTGTTGCTGCAGGGATGGCATCTGACGGGGCACTTGGGCAGTCTGAAATTGATCGTGAGGTAACCTGGGCCGGCGATGTCGCTGCGATATTTCAAGAAAACTGTCAGGAGTGCCACCGGCCTAATTCGATTGCGCCGATGCCTCTTTTGACCTATGAAGAAGCCCAACCGTTTGCGCCGGTGATTCGCTATCGCGTTGAAAATCGTGTAATGCCCCCTTGGCATATTAATCCTCAGGTCGGCATTCAGGAGTTCACAAACGACCGGGGCCTGACCGAGGCAGAGCGAGCAACGATTTTGGCCTGGGTAGATCAGGGTGCGCCTGAGGGCGATCCTGCAAAGGCGCCAGCGGCACTGGAATTCAATGACGCTTTGGTCTGGCGTTTAGAAAATCAGATCGGTAGTCCTCCGGATTTAGTTGTCGCATCGGAGCCCTACGATCTGGCCGCTGTCACCCAAGACAAATGGTTTCGTCCGACGACCTCGACCGGACTCACTGAGGAAAGGTGGGTAAAAGCCATTGAAATTCGCCCAAAAAATGATGCTAGTCGTCGGGTGGTGCACCACTCCCTTGCATTTCTGTTGCAGCAAGAGGATGGCAAACGGGGCCTTCCTGAAGATGTCGATGTGCCGTTTGGCCCGAGTCTCTTTATGGAGTGGGCAGTCGGTAAGGCTGGCCAGATTTTTCGTCCCGATACAGGCAAATTGATGATGCCCGGATCACAGATCATGTGGGAAATGCATTTGCACGCGAATGGCGAAAGAGTGCCGGATGCGCAGGTTGAACTTGGCGTTTGGTTTCATGATGAGCCACCTGAGCACCGCACTATCCTGAGCATGTTTGACGCACAGGGGCCTCACAGTCTCGACATACCACCAAATGAAATCGCCGTCACTCAAGGGACATTTGTCTTGTCCGCACCTGCTCGCATTGAAAACTTTCAGCCCCACATGCATATGAGAGGTAAAGCGATGTCCATGGAGGCTATCTATCCTAATGGTGAGCGCGAGATGCTCTCTTTCGTGGACAATTTTCAATGGAACTGGCAAATAAATTATGTCTATGATGAAAACGCAGCGCCAATTGTGCCGAAAGGGACGATGATTAAGACAACAGCCTGGCATGACAATACTGCCCAAAATCCGTACAACCCGGATCCGAATCAGTGGGTAGGCTGGGGCGATCGTACTGTTGATGAGATGGCTCACAACTGGGTTGATGTAACCTATCTCGGGCAGGAAGAATATGAACGACTTATCGCCGAGCGGCGCGCCGGACACTGACGGCTGCAAGGGATGAATTATTTGCAAACAACTCTCGGTTTGACGCTGGTTGATTTGGCGTTTATTGACTGTCTCCCGGTCCCGCCATGACTATGCTCTCCGTCCTTGATCTGGCGCCGGTAAATCAGGGCAGCACTCCGGCAGAAGCGCTGAGCAACTCCTTAAAGTTGGCGCAGGCAGCGGAAGGTTTTGGCTATCATCGATATTGGGTCGCCGAGCATCACAACATGAGAGGCATTGCCAGTGCGGCGACTGCCGTGGTTATTGGTCACATCGCGAATGGTACATCGACGATTCGGGTGGGGTCTGGGGGAATTATGCTTCCAAATCATGCTCCGCTCGTCATTGCCGAACAATTTGGTACTTTAGCTTCTCTTTATCCAGGACGCATCGATCTGGGGTTGGGTCGGGCACCTGGAACAGATCAGCTGACCGCCCATGCCCTGCGCAGAGGCCTCACCGGCAGTTCCGATGATTTCCCCAACGATGTGTTGGAGCTGCAGCACTTTCTGAGCGATGCCAGTGAGGGTCAGGCAGTGGTTGCGACGCCCGGTGCAGGCACTAATGTCCCTTTATGGATCCTCGGCTCAAGCCTGTTTGGCGCACAGCTCGCGGCTTCGCTTGGCTTACCCTACGCCTTCGCCTCACACTTCGCACCACACGACATGATGCAGGCTATTGCCATTTATCGCGATCGATTCAAACCTTCCGAACAGCTGAAAAAGCCTTACGTCATGCTCGGCTACAATGTTTTTGTTGCCGACACAGACGAGGAAGCTATTTATCTCCGCTCTTCCGCTCTGCAGTCTATGCTGTCGCTGCGAAGGGGCCATCCGATTCAGCTACCGCGGCCGGTAGAGCGGCTTGAGTTTTCCTTAAGCGCTTCGGAGGCGGCTATGATCGAAATGATTACCCACTGCTCAGCGGTAGGCTCTGTCAAGAGTGCAGCGAATCAAATGGAGAAATTCCTAACTCGCACAGGCGCTGACGAATTGCTGTGTGTGAGTTCAATATATGACCATGACAAGCGGGAGCGTTCTTTCTGCCTAGCGCTGGAGGCTCGTGATTCGCTTAGTCAAAAAGCTGCGTAGTGTCCTAGTTTTTTTGTGCTGTTACTGAGACGTGTGCTTGTGCGGTCCCAAGACTCGGGTTCCGCGGGAAACAACAAATATCGGCAAGGCGGAACTTCTCGCTGAGTCAACAATATAAAAATGATGATCGGAGGAAAAGTTCATGTCTGACAACGAATTATCAAGCGGGTCGAAGTCTATCGGGATCTCGCGTAGAGCGGCAATCAAAAAGACTGTGAATGCAGGGCTTGCCGCCGGCGCCGTCGCTTCAGCACCCGGTTGGGTCCTGCCAGCGCTGGCCCAAGGCGAGGAGCTGGTGCCATTTAGTGACATGCCGGAAGAATACTCCCGGCCACCAGCGCGTCCAGGAGGGACTCACTTTCTTGATACTCGTCTGATCTCCTCAGACAGTTTTTATACTGATAACCGAGATTTCTATGTAGTTCAGCACTACGGCCAGCCCGAGCTTGATTTGTCCAAGTACCGCTTGCAGATCACCGGCCTGGTGGACAATACCATCGAATACTCTCTTGCCGACCTGCAGGCCATGCCGCAGTTTGATCTTGATGCTGGCTTCGAGTGTGGCGGTAATCGGCCGCTCGGTATTTTTCAGGGGTTGGTTGGGAACGCGAATTGGCGCGGCGTTCGGCTCAGTGACATTCTGGAAGCAGCCGGTATTCAACCGGAAGGCAAGGAAATCGTTTTTTTCGGCGGCGATGTTGGCGTTGAAGAAATCAGGGAGACAGAAGTTGAGCAAGCGTTTGCTCGAAGCCTGCCCGTGGCTGATGCTATGCGCGACGTTAATATGCTGGCGTTGCAAATGAATGGCGAAGCACTACCACAAGGTCATGGTCGTCCTGTCAGGTTGCTGATCCCCGGGTTTTATGGTGTGGCTAATGTAAAGTGGCTTACTCAGATTCACGTGCAGGATCGGCGATATATGGGTAGATTTATGGGCCGTGATTACGTCACTTTGAAAAAAGAACGCGTGGGAGACCAGGAGCGCTGGGTTGAAAACTCAGTGACTCGCATTAACCTTAAATCGGCCATCGTGCGCGTTAGCCGCATGGCAGATGAATTTACGATTACTGGTTTTGTGCTGAACGATGGCACGCCCCTCGAGAGCGTGGAAGTTAAGATCGATGATGGGCCCTGGCAGCGTGCCGAGATAGATCTGCGTTCCAGTCAGTATTCCTGGAAGTTATTTTCTATGCCGTGGATTAATCCGGGTGCCGGAGAGCACACAATAGTCTCGCGCGTGACAGACGTAAACGGTAACGTGCAGCCGACCCGAAGCCAACTGCCCGAGAAAGTCAGCCGATGGGAAAACTTTGGCCAAATGCCGCGCACGTTAACGATTGGCTGATGTCCAACGGAGTTATTTAGATGAAACTCAGAGTCTGCCTCTCGCCCCTGAGTTTCTGCCGAACCGAAGACTGTCTGCTCGCTCATAATTCATCGTCAGACAGTTTGATTGAGAGGCTCTAATAATTTTAGGAGGGACACATGTTTAGCCATGTAATACTGGGAGCCAATGACTTGGAAGCTTCTCGCAAATTTTATGACGCGGCTCTGGCCACCCTGGGGATCGGTGAGCCCGCTCACGACCCTAAGGGACGCTATTTCTATCGAACTGCCACCGGGTTATTCGGCATTACCAAACCTATCAATGGCGAACCGGCGACTCACGGCAACGGATTTACACTCGGCTTTGCCGCAGAGAGTCCGGAAGCGGTGGATGCTTGGCATAAAGCCGGCTCTGAAGCGGGCGGTACAGATTGCGAGGATCCGCCCGGGATTCGGGAGGGGGCGGGAGTGAAAATGTATATCGCCTACTTGAGAGACCCGGCGGGCAATAAAATCTGCGCACTTCACCGAATGTAGAAGGCAGTCAGAGGCAGCGGCGGTACAGGGCGAAAAGCCTTTCCCAGTGCCGCTCTGCTGAGGCATTGTCATACACCCCTTTTCTTTTTGGAAACACAAATCCGTGTTGGGTGCCCGGGTACCACTCGATTCGATAATTAATAGCGATCTCATCGAGATGCGACCTTAAAGACTCCACCATTGCCCTTGGCGCATAGCTGTCGGTTTCTGCACAGCCAAAATACATCTCCCCCAAAATCTTATGTGCATCAAGATGCGGTGAATCCAATGCATCGGTCATGAGGTGCACGCCATGCAGTGATGCGCTTGCGGCAATGCGATCAGGAAACTGCGCCGCTGCAGCAAAAGCGAAAGGGCCACTCATACAATAGCCCACGCAACCGAGCTTGCCTGTTTTTGCGGCCCCGTCCTGATCTGCATAGTCAATGAGATTTGCGATATCCTCACAGACCATGGCAGTGTTGAGTGCGTCCATATGCGCATGCATTTTTTGTCGGGTTGATTCGGCATAGCGATAGACACGAACGCGTCGGTAGTAGAGGTTAGGCAGCATGACGTAATAGCCGGCGGTGCCGAGTCGCCTTGCCATATCGTGAAGTTCGCCGCGCTTACCTGGCGCGTCCATCAGGAACAGTATTACAGGATGTGGCCCTTCCTCCTCCGGGTGCGTGATTAAGGTATTCATGTCGCCATCGGCGGTTGCTATGTCAATTTCTTTTTCTATCAAGGGGCAATTCCTAGCATTTATCCGGCGAAAGGCTCTGTTCCTGAGCGAGGCGAATCGGTCGCTATGGCGTGTTTTGTTAAATTTCGGTTCTTATTGTAGCGCGCTCCAGTCTCTGACGAACCCATGAAGAACTTGCGCATATCTTTATAGGTAATGTCCCGGCAAGTAGTCAGCGCGATGCGATCCATACTCAAATGATCGTCGCCAAAGATAAACGTTTCCTACAAAATCATGACGCGGAAAAGTCCATGGCGCAACAGATTATTTAGCGTGCCGCCTTCCACTATCCAGGTTGTTCCGCACACAGAGGGACAAGAGAAATCGGCTTTGTCTGTGCATCGGATTCCATACTATGCTTGACACCGAATGTCTCCATGTAGCTTCATTTTGGGCGTTCCATCGTGAACGTCGAGGAGGCGTCTACTCGTGCGTAATCATTGTATCCAAGACGACCGATCGGCATCATCTTGGCCACATCGATAAGGCCTGTTTCTGTGATTATGGCGTCATCAATATGAATGCCAATGACTTCCCCAAAAATTACCTTGTATTCATCCCCGTTATCCCAGCCTGGAATAAGCACGGTCTTGAGATATTTGCATTCTAGCTGAACTGGAGCTTCGGCAATTCTTGGTGCCTTTACGAGAGTGGCGCTGATTGGCGTTAGCCCGGCCAGAGCGATCTCGTCTGTCTTTGGAGGCAGAGTGGCGGAAGATAGGTTCATCTGCTCTTTTAGTTCCCAGGTGGCCAGATTGCATACGAACTCGCCGGTAGTCTCCACGTTGCGGCTTGTATCCTTAAATCGATCGTCCGCATTGCTCGCGCCCGCTGAGAACATGACGGTCGGGGGCCGATAACAGACGGCATTGAAAAAGCTATAAGGAGCCAGGTTAAAGACCCCATCTCTGTCAACTGAGCTGATCCAGCCTACGGGTCGCGGTATCACTAGGCTATTGAAAGGGTTTTTAGGCAGTCCGTGGTCTTGGTTTCTTGGTTCGTAGAACATGGGGCAAAGATCCATATAGAATGTTTAGAAATTAAGCACACCATCTCGTTTTTCGCACTGCGACACAGGGGCTGCTTAGAGACTACAACATGTCGCCTAATCAATTAACACATTGTTCATTTTTCTTCTTTCCTCGTGCAAAAATCTGACCGTGCTTCCTGCATGATTTTCGTTACAATAGTTCTGTGTCTAAATATCTGACAGCTCCTGTTGCAACGCCCGATATGCCCGGTGGAATTCGTTATATCATTGTTAATGATGTGGCAGAGCGCTTCAGTTTTTATGGCTTGCGTGCGATCCTGGTCATATTTATGACCCAGTATCTGATGTCCTCTGACGGCCAATTAGCAACGCTGTCGGAAGAAGATGCGACGTCATACTTTCATCTTTTTACCGCAACTGCCTACTTCCTGCCGCTGGTCGGCGCGATTGTCGCTGATGCCTTCTGGGGTAAATATAAAACTATTATTTTGCTGTCACTGGCCTATTGCGCTGGCCATTTTTCGCTCTTTTTGGATGATACTCAGATAGGCTTATTTCTGGGTCTGACACTGGTCGCGATCGGTTCAGGTGGTATCAAGCCTTGCGTGGCCTCAAATGTGGGCGATCAGTTTGGGAAGGCCAACAAGCATTTGCTGTCTCGTGCCTACGGCTGGTACTACCTGGGCATTAACCTTGGCTCGTCAACTTCTTCCTTATTAACGCCCTGGCTGCTAGAACATTATGGGTCCGCGGTGGCCTTTGGTGTGCCTGGCGCGTTTATGGCTCTGGCAACGTTTACCTTTTGGGCGGGCCGCTCAGAATTTGTCCATATTCCGCCAGCAGGCAAGGGTTATTTGCATGACATCTTCGGTCCTGAAGGTAAGAGGATAGTAAAGCGGCTACTGGTGATCTATTTTTTGGTTGCCGCCTTCTGGTCCTTGTTTGATCAACAGGGCAGTACCTGGGTATTGCAGGCTCAAAAAATGGACAGAATGGTGTTCGGATACGAGTTGCTCCCCGCACAAATTCAGGCTGCAAACCCGTTTTTGATTATTATGCTTATACCGATCTTCACCTACTTGATCTATCCGACAATGAGCAAAATGTTTGAAGTTACTCCTGCCAGAAAGATGTGTATTGGAATGTTTCTCGCCCTGAGCCCCTTTCTTGTGACTGCGTGGTGTGAATCGCAAATTCAACAAGGATTGACGCCCCACATAAGTTGGCAGTTGCTTGCTTATCTCTTACTCTCGATCGCTGAGGTAATGCTTGTGATTACGGTATTAGAATTTTCTTACACTCAAGCGCCTAAACGAATGAAGTCTCTGATTATGTCCTTCTTTTATTTGTCAATCTCAGCGGGAAATGTCTTTACCGCAGTGGTGAATCAGCTGATTAAAAATCCGGATGGAACCTCTAAACTAGAAGGCGCCATGTATCATTTATTTTTTGCTGGTTTTATGGGATTGGCCGCAGTTCTGTTCGTTATTTATATGACGAGCTATGATATGAATTTTATAATCCAAGATGAGTCAGAGAGCGATGAATAAGCTGAGTCCAAGTTTCACCTATCGCAGAAGTGAAGCATTGTTTAAGAGAGCAAAGAATGTAATTCCTAATGGAATACCGGGCCACTTCAATCCCGCGTCGCAGCTGCCAATGGGAACTTATCCTTTTTATGTGGATCGCGCGAAGGGGTCACGCTTCTGGGATGTGGATGGTAACGAATATATTGATTATATGTGTGCCTACGGCCCGATGATTCTTGGTTATGATAACGAAGTTGTCGAACAGGCGGTTCGCGAGCAGCTCACCAAGGCAGATACTTGTACGCTGGCCTCTCCTGTGATGGTTGATTTGGCAGAATTACTTGTTGACTTTGTACCGTGGGCTGATTGGGCCACTTTCGCGAAAAACGGGGCGGATGCGACAAACATGGCTGTGCTGATTGCACGGACACATACGGGTCGTCGAAAGCTGATCGCGATTGAGGGAGGTTACCACGGGACCTCGCCTTGGATGCAGGCAAAAACTCGCGCCGGAATAGACAAGGGTGATCACCACGATGTGATTCGGATTCCCTGGAACAATCTTCCTGCCCTTCAAGCGACATTGCTCGCACATGAGGGTGAAATCGCTGCATTCATCAGCTCTCCCTATCATCATCCGGTTTACGAAGATAACGTACTGCCTGATCCTAGTTATTGGGAGGGAGTTCACAGACTTCTGCGCGAGCAAAATGTGCTGTCAATTTGTGACGACGTAAGAGCAGGCTTTCGTTTAAGCATGGAGGGCTCTCCAGCTTATTTTGGATATACGCCGGATCTCAGCTGCTACTGCAAGGCGATTGCCAATGGTTACCCGATCGCCGCTGTGGTTGGGCACAGCGAGCTCAACGATGCGGCAACAAGTGTATTTCAGACCGGCAGTTTCTGGTTTTCAGCCGGGCCAATGGCGGCAGCACTTGCATGCTTAAAGGAACTAAGACGTCTTGAGGCTCCTACGCGTATTCTGGAGACAGGAGCTGCTCTGTGGAGCGGCTTGCAATCGATCTCTGCAGATGCGGGGTTTGAATTGGTTGTGAGTGGAATTCCATCTATGGCGTATTTGCGGACAGAACACGATGCCGGGCCAAGATTTCATCAGTCCCTCTGCGGTGAGTGTGCGCGGCGAGGTTTGTTTCTTACTTCTCACCATAACCTGTTTGTTTCCGCTGCTCACACTGAAGGGGATCTTGCGCAAAGCTTTGAAATATTTGAAGATGCCTTAAAGGCGACAAAAGCACAATTTAAAGTCGAATGACAACAGGGCTCGACTTCAGGTTTTTGTGTGTTTTTACAAATAAAATACTACACCGCTAGTAGCGACGCCATTGGCAATTACACCTTGGTTCAACGCTTATGTCCTGCCCTGAATCTAGATAGTTTCATCTAGCGCGGAGTCTCTTGGCTGCTAGCCAGTAAAAGATTAGGCCTGACCCGATAAATCCGAGACTAAATAATCCCTCTGCCGGCCGGCTGATCAGAGTGAACCCCAGAATCCAGCCTGTGAGCAAGAGGTAGATCAAAGGGGGTAGGGGATAGAGAAACGTCCGATAAGGCCGGGCTAGATGTGGCTGTCGGTGGCGTAGTACAAATATGCCCGCGATAGTAACAAAGCTGTTAAGTGCGAGGGTGAATCCGGAAAAAACAAGTACGGACTCGAATGTAGAAGACAGAATAAACAATAGAGCAACGGATGACTGAATCCAGATTGCGGTCGCGGGAATTCCACTCCGGTTCTTTCGGCCCAGCATTCCGAGCGCAGGGTAATCCTCTCCGATGACCTGAATTACTCTTGGTCCCGCCATTGTCATCGCGCTTACCGTTGAGACGAGGAGCATGGCCAACACCAGGCCAGTTAGACGTCCCGCAGTCTCTCCGAAGGCCGCCTGAGCGGCGATTGCCCCCACCTCAACCTGACCTGCCAATAGGTTCATTGGTGCGGCGTAAAGAAAGGAGAAATTTAAGCCTAAGTAAAGCAGGGTCACAACGGCCGTGCCAAAAATCAAAATCCAGGGAAGCGTTCGTTGCGGGTTCTCTAACTCACTGCTGAGATAGGTCGCTGCGTTCCATCCAGTATAGGCAAATGAGACGTAGATGAGCGCGACAGCGTAAGCGCTACTGGTGATTATTGCGAAGTCTCCCTCAGCGGGAGAGAAACTAACCGGCTGCGGCGTTTCTACGACAATCAGAGTGCCCAAGACAAAAGCGAGAATCACTCCGATTTTCACCAGTGTAAAAATCACCTGAGCGCCGCTGCTGTTTTTATGATTAGTGGCGTGAACCACTGTCAGGAGAATAAGGAGTGTTGCTGCCAGGAGCTTCTGAAAATTCTCGCTCAGGCCCTCCGGAAAGATGGATGATGCGTAAGCAGAAAACGTCATCGCTGCCAGAGCGACGGGTCCAGAGAAACCCACTGTCGAAGAAACCCATCCCGACACGAAGCCGGCAGCTGGATGATAAATTCGACTGAGTAGATTATATTCTCCTCCAGAGCGAGGCAACGCGGCACTGAGCTCGCCGTAGGTCATCGCCCCGCATAGCGCAGCCATCCCACCGATAGCCCAGAGCGCAAGCAAGGCAAAGCCGGACCGGATATCAAGAAGTTGAAACCCAAGACTGGTGAAGACTCCGGTTCCGACCATGTTAGCGATAACAACGGCTGTGAGTGTAGGAAATCTGAACTTGTCAGAGGCCATATCAGTTGATACGACGTGTTTCGCCGGGAACCAAAAAAAGATCAGCCCCGCGCAAAGGGCGTGGTCTCTGCATCGGATCGCTGGGTATTGATCTGGGCACGTGAATGCCAACATTCCTTTTAGCGCCGACTCGATTTTCCAAGATACTTCTGCCTTCGCGGCTGCCAAAAAACCAGTAGGGGGGAAAGGCCATATTTGGAGAAACCCGACTCCAGAAGTCAGGGTCTTGTGCGAAATGTGCCTCATTTGAATCGGCGTCTCCCATGTGCACCACAACGCTGCGCTCTTCCAGGGTGACGCGCCAGACAATATTCTGGATATTTAATCGGTCGGTTGGCCAGCCTGAGTGTGGAATCCGAACGGCTTCCACTTTCAGGTCGGCTATTGACATAGTGACAGGCGCATCCTGATACTCGAGGGCAACGCCGTTCACCCGATCAAAAACCAGCTTCTGTTCAGGGGTCGCTATTGACCGCATGGCGGTGACTGCTTGCTGTGGTGCGTAGACAATAATCTCGGGTTGTGTGACTAAAAGTCGCAGCATATCGTCAGGAGAGAAATGATCTCCGTGAAAATGACTGACGAAAATCGCGTCAACGCCATCAAAGGGCTCATCGCCAGCAAAAAGCGCCTTTCGCATTTCATCGGGTACAAGTTTGTACTGGCCATAGCTTTCGGGGTAAAGCGGGTCGAACAGCACCTTGGTGTTGCCGTCAGTAACCATGACCGCTTCGTTCGCCATGTAGAACGCTTGTTGCGCGGTCGCCTGTGTCGTCAGCATCAAGGTTAAGACGGCTAACGCGATTGCACACGGTTTCATGGTTTCTAGTTATCCTGATTTTGCGTTGCCAGTCTCTCTTCGGCCCGGTGTCCTGACAGGATGTTGAACATCCCATAGTTGCCTTCGTGACAGGCGTATTCATAAATTTTGTCAGGCGTATGATCAAAAATAATCTCTCTGGTATAAGGTGCGGTAAATTGTCCAGGGTCGCTCGAGGTAAGCTGATACTTAAGTTCGTTGTCGCTGATTCTGGTTAGACGCTCGATATTTACTTTCTCGTCAGTCTTCGGACTGGTGCTGCTGGCGTCGGAGTAATTTGTGGTTTCTATGACCAGCGTGTCGCCCTCCCACCAGCCGCGCGAATCTCCGTGCCAAAGCTTCAAACCGACGGGAGCATGGGGTTTTTCGACGATGGGAATGATGCGCGCATCGTGGGCCATTTCCTGATAAATCACCACGCTCTCTCTTGACTGCACGATTTGCCAGTAGCTGTTATAGCCCGAGCCGAGCCGGGGGGCTCCGAACGACAGGCAGCGCTCCCCCAGCGGTCGGTCTGTCCAAGAGTCGGCAGGGTGGGCCGCACGCCATTCTTCCAGCTCCCTAGCGGCAGCCACGGCGGCTTCGGTCCGTGGGGGATATTTGCCGTTTGGCGGGTCTGTGATCTGAGAGGTGCGCCGGTGCACAGTGCGATCCGCCATCCACTGGGAGTCATAGTTTCCAGTAGACGGATCATAGGAATTGATCTCACCGCTAAATACGGCTTCGAGGACGCCCCCACCGAATAGCGCATCTTCACCGGCAGCCATAATTTCGCCAATTCTCTGTTTAATGAAGGCCACGTCATCTTCAGTCAGCATTTCCTTATCGCCAAAGACGTCAGGCCTCTCAACCGGGGTGATGGTGTTATTTTCCCAAACTCCTTGTAGATCGGGATCGCCATCAGGCGTGCGAGCAACGTAGTATCCGGAATCTTCTTGTCCGGCTAACTGGCCGGAGAGCGATAAAAGGATCATAAGAAACGATGAGCTGCATTTTATTTTTGTGTGGGCCATAAGGCTCTCCTCCGCGCTCAGGGTAATGGTCTATGTTCAACTAATGACTGTTACTTCGCAAGCGACTTAATTCGCCTTGAAACAGCGATCAGAGGCTCTTCCAACTTAAGTTGCTTTTTTCGAAAACCGTGACAAGCCAAATAGAAGGGCGCCCAGTATGATCCAGAACACAATGATCGACCACTCTTGTGGCCAAATCAGCGCTGAAGGGCTGCCGGGGAAATAGAGCAGCCCGATTGCGATAGAGAGGACTAGCGCGAGGTAACCCGAAAAACTGCCACCCGGCGCTCTATAAGGCCGCTGTAGATCTGGTTCATGTTTGCGCAGCGCTAGAAAGGACAGCGCAACAAAGGCATAAGCCACAACAATGCCAAGCCCGCCAGCATTCACCAGCCAAACAAGTGCGGGCCGGCCAAAAAATGGTGAGATTACCGATAGAGCCCCGATCAGCAAAATTGCATTTCTGGGGGTGTGATACCGAGGATGGATCTCGGCTAGAGCTGCAGGTAGCATATCCGCTTTTGCCATGGCGTACAGGGCGCGACTGGCGCCAACAATAAGTGCATTCCAGCTGGTCACGATGCCAGCAAGACCGGTCACCAGCAGCACAGTTTTGCCTAGATCGCCGTAAATCACACCATTCGCCTCGGCCGTTACCAAATCAGCGCCAGCGAGCGCTTCTCCATCCATTACTAAGCCCACACCAATGATGATCAAGGCATACCAGGCAATGGCCATCATGACAGACAATATGATGGCGGTGCCGATATCGCGGTATGGAAGATCAATTTCTTCAGCGGCCTGTGGAATGATGTCAAAACCCACAAACATAAAGGGCACCATTACTAGCACACTCGTAATACCGGTCACGCCTTCAGCAAATAGGGGGTCAAGGTTCGAGAGAGAGCCGTTAACGCCTGCGCCACTCACAAAGAAGAAGCCGACGACAAGAATCATCAGCACAACGGTGGTCTGGACGATTGCAACGAATTTAACCCCGATAACATTCAGCGTAGTCATAATGACTGCGCCGGCAATACCAGTAGCCACCCAAGTCGCGTAAACGTCCCAACCTGCAACAGTCCACAAATAACCCACGTCTAGCCCGGGTACCAGCGAATCCATTACCGTCGGCAGAGCAACCGCTTCAAATGCGATGACAGACATGTAACCCAGAATGATGGCCCAGGTGCAGATGAATGAAGCCCGATACCCGAGGGCTCGTTCGCTGTAGACGTGTTCGCCTCCTGCAAAAGGGAGTGCGGACGACAGTTCAGCATAGGTCAGACCAACTACCGCAATGGCGCCACCGCCGACCAGAAACGCTGTAATGGCGCCCAGGACGCCCGCATAGGTAATCCAGGTGCCAGTAAGAACCACCCAACTCCATCCGATCATCGCGCCAAAGGCGAGCGCTACCACGTCCCGCCTGCCGAGAACCCGAAGAAAGCTTGATTGTTGAGAATTTTCAGACATAGAACTGTTTCCGCATAATTGTCGTTTTTATTCGGGGATGGGCAGTGAGTTATCCACCCCTGACCATATTTCGCGGGCACGGGCGAGTATTTCTGTCTGCGACAGCCTGCCAGTAAACCAATAACGCGAGGCTTTTACCAGTAATGAGACTGATCACATTTTCCCTTTTCGCAATGGCGCTCGTTGCTTGCGAGGTCGACACCACGCCAAGATTTGAACGGATGAGCTTCGAGGAACTTGCTGACTATAACCGCGGGAAGCCGCTCAGCCAGATGATCGTTTGCGATGACGATAGTCGGTCTTTCAGTAGGGTTCGCCGACGTCGATGTATGACAGTTGAAGCACGATATGGCTCCCAAGAGGCCATCGGGCAACTCGGGGTGCTAAATGCTATTCCTGGATACTCGGCCGTCGAATAACCCTCTTGCCGTTCTGCCTGCAGCTGCTGGGTAAACTCGAATGCGGTGCTAGTATGCCGAGCTATTCAGTTGTGTGTATTGGCCCTATCCGCTTCAGCTTTTTCTGGACGAATTCTTTTAAGCGAAGGGCCCACTATGGGGCAGCGCTTTCGTATACAAGTGAGCCTCCAATCCAAGTTTTCTCGACTTCGACATCCATGATGCGTTCTGGGTCAAGGGACAATAGGTCTTCGGACAGCATGACCATATCGGCAAATTTGCCTTCCTCAAGCGTGCCTTTTTTATCCTCTTCAAAGTTGAGATAGGCCCCCAGTGCCGTGTAGGCGCGAATGGCTTCCTCCATGGTTATTGCTTCATCTGCCCCATATATAGTTCCAGTCATCCCTTTTCGCGTTACGGCGGCATAAATGCCCACTAGAGGTCCAATCGGCAAGATGTCGCTGGAAATGGCCACGGTAATCCCGTGGTCCATTGGTCCACGCAGCGGGTTATTGTGCTGCAATCTCCAACCATCTAGGTTCTCGGCGTATCGACCTTCAAGTGTGTAGGTGAAATTTGGTTGCTGGGTGATATGTATTTCATGTTCTGCCATCAGCTCCATGGTCAACTCGGGAGGCCGCATAGAGAAATGATTCAGATAATGGCGGTGATTATCTCGAGGGTTTCGCTCCAGCGCATCTGCCAGGGTATTCACTACTAGTACAATGGCAGCATCCCCGATTGCATGAATACCCATTTGATAGCCAGCATCATGAATTTGGTTTAGGTGGTTTATCAGGACCCCTTCAGGCATATTTAGATACCCTCGATACTCACCTTGATCGACATATGGCTCTAGCGTGTATGCGGCCGGTCCTGTGAAACCACCATCAGCGAAGACTTTTATGGCACCAGGTTTCAGAAAATCACTGCCTTCACCCACCCGCGCATTCAGCGCATTGATCGCTGCTGCGTCATACCACTGGAACTGCAGGGTTGATCGCGGCAGCGCAAGCTTATTATTCTGATAAAGGTCCTCGAACATTTCATAGTCATCGACTGTTTTTGAAGCGTCAGTTATTGAGGTGATGCCTTTGGCCAACAAAGCATTGAGGTTTACTTCCAAACTGGCAATGATCTCCCCATAGGTAGAATCTGGTACCAGCCGTCCGACCATGTTCTGACGTTCCCTGATGACGCCATTCAGCTGCCCGTCCTCCCCCACTTCGATCACGCCCCCTGCCGGTTGTGGGGTGTCCAACGTGATTTCCGAAAGTTGCAGAGCTAGCGAGTTAGTTACCGCGCTGTGCCCACCTGCCCGGGTGAGGATGACCGGATTATTCGGTGCCACAGCATCCAGATCGGGGCGCAGCGGACGTCTCCCGTCGTCCAGTTCATCTTCGGACCAACCGTAGCCGGTGATCCATTCACCCTCACCAATTTCTTCAATTTTCGCCGTGATGAGCTGTTGGATTTCTTCGATGGAGGTGACTTCGCCGAGTTCGATATAGCGCTGTGGCTGCCCGCGAATATGTGTGTGCGAGTCGTTGAACCCTGGTATAACCAGTTTACCGCCGAGATCAACCTCTTCATCAGCATCAAACTGTTCCGATAGGCTACTGTCTCCGGTCGCCACGATAAGCCCGTTATTAACTACAAGAGTGTCGACAATTGAAAAAGCTTCATCAGCAACGAATATCTTGCCGTTAGTCAGAATGAGGTCGGCCGGGCCTTTAGATCGTGTTGGTTCCAGTTCTTGCCCGCCACAGGCAGATAGGAGAATTAGAACCAATGGTATAAAGCTGGCGTTTTTCAATTTAGTATTCAGCATGACAACCTCGCCGGTCAATAATTTATACCAGTAGTTTTTCTTTGTGTACGTAATTCAGAGTCTGGCTTAGAGCGATATCAAACATATTGATCATCTCATCAACTTGTTCTTGGCTGATAATTAGTGGAGGGCAGAAGGCGATACAGTTGCCGCT
>MDTG01206609.1_pt1 | contig 19125 bp, 19 predicted proteins | sample 811421 | NCBI WGS metagenome assembly MDTG01 (sample SAMN05326645, study PRJNA326480) | marine metagenome | isolation source: seawater | place: Pacific Ocean: South East | collected 2011
GCGTCTCTGGTAGTTCCGGCGGCTCCGGCGGCTCTGGGGCTCCGGTGGTTCTGGTGGCTCCGGCGGTTCCGGCGGTTCCGGTGGCTCTGGTGGCAACAGCGCCGGCGGCAACAACAACGCCGGCGACACCAATAACCGCAACAACAACCGCCGCCGGATGAACACGCGCAAGTTCGAGCTGCCAGTGGACCTGCCCGGCGAGCCTTCCGGCGAGACCCCGGAGATCACCGCCCCGGACGGCAGCCCGGTGCCCGACGGCATCGATTACGACCCCAATACCGGGTCGGTGACCGGCAACCTGCCGGCGGACTACCAAGGGCCCACGGAAGTCATTCTGGAAGTCCCTCAACGGGGCGGCGGCAGCATGGAGGTGAAAGTGGACCTGAACCGCTGAGACCGGCGCCGGCGGGCGGCTTGACAGGCCCCCGCCGGCACCAAACAATGGCCTGCCAATAAGCAACCGAACGACTTCCTCTTGGACAGTTTCTCCGACGGGTGGCTGATCACCGCCCTGATCATCCTGATTTTCGGCTCCGCGTTCTTTTCCAGCAGTGAAACCGGCATGGTGGCGATCAACCGCTACCGGCTGCGTCATCTGGCCCGCCAGGGCCACCGGGCCGCCACGCGGGTGGAGGAACTGCTGCGCCGCACGGACCGCCTGTTGTCGGTGATCCTGATCGGCAACAATTTCGTCAACAACTTCGCCGCCACCGTGGCCGCCATCCTGGCGATCCGCTGGCTGGGCGATTCCGGGGCGGCGGTGGCGCCGGTGGTGATCACCCTGGTGATGCTGGTGTTCGCCGAGATCACGCCCAAGACCTACGCCGCCCTCAAGCCGGAGCGCATCGCCTTCCCCGCCAGTTTCGTGCTCAAGCCGCTGCAGGTGCTGCTGGCGCCGCTGGTGTGGCTGGTCAACGGCGTGAGCATGTTCTTCCTGCGCCTGGCCGGCGCGCCCCTGGGGCAAAGCGAGGACGATCACCTGAGCCCGGAGGAGCTGCGCACCGTGGTCAACGAGGCCGGCGGCCTGATCCCGGAAAAACACCAGAAGATGCTGCTCAACATCCTCGACCTGGAGAGCGTCACCGTCGAGGACATCATGATTCCGCGCAACGAGATGGTGGGGGTGGATCTCGAGGACGACATGGACGAAATCCTCAACACCCTGCGCGCCAGCCAGCACACCCGCCTGCCGGTGTACCGGGGCGACCCGAACAACATGCTCGGCACCCTGCACCTGCGCAAGCTGAGCCGCCTGCTGCTCAAGGAGGACATCAACAAGGCGGAGTTGATGCAGTACACCGTGGAGCCCTACTTCGTGCCCGAGGGCACCTCCCTGAACCGCCAGCTGATCAACTTCCAGAACGCCAAGCGGCGCATCGGCATCGTGGTGGACGAATACGGCGACGTGCTGGGTCTGGTGACCCTGGAGGACATTCTCGAGGAGATCGTCGGCGAGTTCACCACCGACCTGGCGGCCACCAGCCAGGACATCCATCCCCAGGAGGACGGCAGCTACGTGATCGACGGCGCCACCCACCTGCGCGAGATCAACCGCTCCCTGGACTGGGCGCTGCCCACCGGTGGCCCGCGTACCCTGAACGGGCTGATCCTGGAGCACCTGGAGGACATTCCCGACGCCAACACCTCGATCCGCATCGACGACTATCTGATCGAGATCCTGCAGGTGAAGGACAACATGGTGAAGGCGGCGCGCATGCGACGCGCCTCCGACCAGGCCGAAGCCGACAGCCCCTAGACCCGGTCGGCGTGGGGCGAGCCCACCCAGGCGCGGATGTCGCCCTCATGGCGCTCCACCAGGCGGCGGCCCTCGTCGATGGCCTCGCCGGCGCGGTGGAAATCCATCAACGCGAAATCCTCCAGCAATGGAATCAGGGTCACCTCCGGCGGGTCGCCGGCCATCCGCGAGCGGGTGATGCGGTCCTGCATGATGTTGACGCTGGAGGCCACCACGTCGAAGAAGCCCGGGTCCTCGCCGTCGCCGGCGGCGAAGTAGCCCATCATTTTCTGCCAAACGCTGCGGTCTTCCTCGCCGTGGCCGTCGCCGGTGTCCGGCGGCCGCTGACGGCTGAGGTGGGCGCCCACCAGCTGGGCGTTGAGGTTCACGGCAATCACCACGTCGGCGCCGAAGGCGCGGGCGGCGGACACCGGCACCGGGTTCACCAGGCCGCCGTCCAGCATCCAGCGCTGCTGGTGCTGGAACGGCGAGAACAGCCCCGGCAGCGCGCAGGAGGCCCGCGCCGCGTCCAGCACCGGCCCCTTGCTGATCCACACTTCCCGGCCGCTTTTCATGTCCGTGGCCACGGTGACGAAACGCTGCGTCAGCTCCTCGATATTGGGGTTGCTGTGCATCTCCTCGAAGAAGCCGAACAGCTTCTCACCCTTGACCACGCCGCCGGAAAAGGTGAAATCCATGAGGCTGAACACGTCCCGGGTGGTGAGCGTCTTCACCCAGTCGCCGAATTCCGCCAGGGCGCCGCTGACGTAGGCGCCGCCCACCAGGGCGCCGATGGAGGTACCGGCCACCACGTCGATCTCCACGCCCAGCTCCTCCAGGGCCTGGATGATGCCGATGTGCGCCCAGCCCCGCGCCGAGCCGCTGCCCAGGGCCAGGCCCACCCGCGGGCGGCGCGGCGGCGGCGCGGTGCCCTGGTCGCCGCCGTTGCCGGCCGGCTTCTTGTCGCCCTTGAGTTTCGGTTTCGGCAGGTTCATGTCAGCTCCGCCACGGCCACCGCGCAGGGGGCCGGGTCACCGTCCATGCGGCGCTGGCAGCGGGCCAGCACCTCCCGTTGCCAGGCCGGCGTCAGCCGGCCCCAGTAGCTGATCTCGCGGCCGGTGCGGAAGCAGCCCACGCAGACGTCGTCGCCGTCCAGAGCGCAGATCGACACACAGGGCGAGGCCACCGGCGGCTCAGTCCTGGAAGCGCTCATCGATCTCCAGATGCTCCTCGAAATGGCGGGCGTGGGCGGCGTAGTGCTGGCTGCTCATGGTCAGCATCGCCTTGTGGCCGTCGGAGATCTCCTTGACCACTTTGGCCGGCGCGCCCATCACCAGGGAATTGTCGGGGATTTCCATGCCCTCGGGCACCAGGGCATGGGCGCCAATGATGCAGTTATTGCCGATTCTGGCTTTGTTCAGCACCACCGCGTTGATGCCGATCAGGCTGTTATCGCCGATGGTGCAGCCGTGCAGCATCACCTTGTGGCCCACGGTGACCCCCTTGCCGATCTTCATCGGCACGCCCGGGTCCACGTGCAGCACGGAGTTTTCCTGAACATTGGAGTTGTCGCCGATCTCGATCAGGTCGTTGTCGCCGCGGATCACCGCGCCGAACCACACGCTGACGTTCTCCCCGAGCACCACCGAGCCGATCACGGTGGCGTTGGGGGCGATCCACTGGCCCTCGCCGCGCAGCTCCACGCGGCGATCTCCCAATTTATAAATCATTCTTCACCTGTCAGGTCGAAACGCACGTCGGCGTCGTACACATGGTTGAGCAGATCCAGGATCATGAAGGCGGTGAGGCCCCAGATGCGCTTGCCCTCGAACTGGTAGCTGGGCATGCGCAGGCGCCGGCCGTAGTATTCCACCGGCGCGGACAGCTCCGGCGGCTGATCCAGGAAAAAATTCAGGGGCACATGGAAGATGGTGTCGATCTCGCCGGGCTCGGGCACCAGCGAAAAGCCGGGGCGCACCAGCCCCACGAAGGGCGTCACCTTGATGCCGAACCGGGACGGAATCGGCGACAGCTGGCCCACCACCTCCACCAGGTGATGCGGCAGCCCCACCTCCTCATGGCTCTCGCGCAGGGCGGTGGCCTTCAGATCCGGATCCTCCGGATCGCGCTTGCCGCCGGGAAACGCCACCTGGCCGGCGTGGGTGGACAGGCCCTGGGCCCGCACCGTGAGGATCAGCTCCGGCTCCGGCTGATCCACGAACGGCATGAGAACGGCGGCCTCCGGCAGTTTCACCGGCAAATCGTTGTAGGGGTAGGCCGCCATCCGCTGCCGTAATTGATCCAACACTGACTGCTCCCGAGGTTACTTCAAACAACAGTTTGACCAGAGGCCGCCCGACGGGCAAGCCGAACCTGGCCTGACGGAAGCGGCCGGGCGGCGTACCGCTTCAGCCGCGATGGGCCGTTGCCCGAGATTGCCGCCGGCCCGTGGAGCCAGTAGTCTGGCCCTTCCCCGCCCGGACCACGCCGACGGGCGGGCCCCCTGAACCGCCGAGAGCCTCTATGAAGTACTGCAGCCATTGCGGCAACGAAGTCCTGTTCTCCGTTCCCGACGGCGACAACCGCCCGCGCTACTGGTGCAACCACTGCGGCGTGATCCACTACCAGAACCCCAAGATCGTGGTGGGCGCGGTGCCGGTCTGGGAAGGCCGCTTTCTGCTCTGCAAGCGGGCCATCGAGCCGCGCATCGGCTATTGGACCCTGCCCGCCGGCTACATGGAAAACGGCGAGACCCTGCAGGAGGGCGCCGCCCGGGAAACCTGGGAGGAGGCCTGCGCCACCGTGGCCATCGGCGACCTGTACACGGTGTTCAACCTGCCGCACATCAACCAGGTGTACATGTTCTTCCTGGGCGAGATGGTCAACGGCGACTATGGCGTGGGCGACGAAAGCGCGGACGCCGGCCTGTTCACCGAGGACGAGATTCCCTGGGACGAACTGGCCTTCCCCACCATCGGACGCACCCTGAAGTACTACATCCAGGACCGCGCCAACGGCACCGATTACCCGATCCGCACCCAGGACATCCAGCCTCTGAAGCGCAAACCGTCCCTCGACGACGCTCTTTGATCCCCCTACGCCGTACCGCTTCAGTCGCGATCAGCCGGGCAGGTCCTCGAGGCGCCACAGATCGATGGCTGGCTCCTCATAGGGATGGGCCAGGCGCAGGGCGCTGAGGGCCGCCTTGAGGTGGTCGTCGGTGCAGATCATCTCGACGCGGAATTCGTCCACGGTCTCGATTTCACCGTGCTCGCCGAGATGAGGGTTGCTGCCTTCCAGGGGCCGGAACTGGCCCTGGCCGCGCACCTGAAAGCTGCAGCAGTCGTAGTGGCCGATGCGGCCAGCGCCGGCTTCGAAGACGGCGGTCTTGACCGCCTCGACGTGGTCTTCCGGGACGTAGAAACAGAGCTTGTAGACGGTCATGGCAATGGTCTCCGGTCAGGCCGGCTGGCGGGCCGCGCCCAGGTGGGCGAAGCGGTCACGCAGGCGGTAATCGCCCTGGGCGGAAATCCAGATGCCGGTGGCTTCCACGGTCTGGGTGTCGCCGGCGAACACCTTGGCTTCGACGAACAGCTTACGCCCTTCCAGCCGGTTCAGGCGCGCCTCGAAACGGATTTCCGTGTTCAGCGGCGTGGGCGCCAGGTAGCGGATATTGAGGGTGCCGGTCATGCCCAGGCCGGTGACGAAATCCTGGGTCTTGGCCATCAGCATGTCCAGGGCCAGGGCCAGCACGCCGCCGTGCACCTTGCCCGGCGGGCCCATGAACACCCGGCCGAAGGTGGCGCTGCCGTGCACGGTGTCGCCGTCCAGCCACAGGGTCATGGGCGGCGACAGCGGGCTGGCCGGGCCGGACAGGATCTCGAACTCGGCCATGTCCAGGGCGTCCTGGCGGCTGCCCTGGCCGCTGATCAACCGGCCCAGAATGTCGCGCATGCTGCGGTGGCCGTGACCTTCCAGTTGCTCGCGCAGAGCGCGGGCCTGCTCGGTGTAGGCGGCCAGGGCCGCCTCGTCCGCGTCCAGCCGCACCAGCTGCTCACTGATCGCCAGCAGTTCCCGGGCCAGCGCCCGGCGTTGCTCGGAGACCGGGGTCGGCTCCGGGGACTCGCCGATCGGCAGATCGAAGTAGTTAAACGTCTCGTTGGTCATCAGCCCACCCACTTGCGCGCGTTGGCGAACAGCCGGTACCAGGGGCCGTTCTCGAACCGGTGCCAGTCGTCCGGAATCCAGCTGTTCTGCAGCACGCGGAACACCCGCTCCGGGTGCGGCATCATGATGGTCACGCGGCCGTCGCGGGTGGTGAAGCCGGTGGCGCCGCGGGCGGAGCCGTTGGGGTTGGCCGGGTACTGTTCCGCCGGGTTGCCCAGGCCGTCCACGAAGCGCATCGCCAGCAGACGGTCCTCCTCGTTGCGGCGCAGGGCCTCGTCGCCGATTTCCACCCGGCCCTCGCCGTGGGCCACGGCGATGGGCAGGCGGGTACCGGCCATGTCCTTGAGCAGAATGGACGGCGAATCCTGCACTTCCACCAGGGAGGTGCGCGCCTCGAACTGCTCGCTCAGGTTGCGCACGAAGCGCGGCCAGTGCTCCGCCCCGGGGATCAGGTCCTTGAGGTTGGAGAGCATCTGGCAGCCGTTGCACACGCCCAGGGCGAAGGTGTCGGCGCGGAAGAAGAAGCGGTTGAAGGCCTCGCGCAGGCGCTCGTTGTAAAGCACCGTCTTGGCCCAGCCCTCGCCGGCGCCGAGCACGTCGCCATAGGAGAAACCGCCACAGGCCACCAGGCCCTTCATGTCGGCCAGATCCACCCGGCCGGCGAGCAGGTCGCTCATGTGCACGTCCACGGCGCGGAAGCCGGCCCGGTCGAAGGCGGCGGCCATCTCCATGTGGCCGTTGACGCCCTGCTCGCGGAGCACGGCGATGGCCGGGCGGGCGCCCGCGTTGAGATAGGGCGCGGCCACGTCCTCGCTCATGTCGAAGGTGAGCCGCACGTTCAGGCCCGGGTCGTTGGAATCGGGCACGGCGTCGAATTCCTGGCGCGCGCAGTCCGGGTTGTCGCGCAGGGACTGGATGCGGTAGCTGGTTTCCGACCACAGCCGCTGCAGGCCCCAGCGCGGGCGCTCGCGCAGCACCGCGCCGCCCAGGCGGATGCGCATGATGTCGTCGTCGTTGGGCGTGCCCACGTGGTGGACGCAGCCGCCCAGGCCGGCGTCCTGGTAGCGCTGGCGCACCGCCGCCAGGTCTTCCTCGCGCACCTGGATCACGGCGCCGGCTTCCTCGGCGAACAGGGCGGCCACCGCCTCCGGGCCGTCGCCGGCGATGTTGTCGAGCACCATGTCGATGCCCACCCGGCCGGCGAAGGCCATCTCCGCCAGGGTGGTGAACAGACCGCCGTCGGAGCGGTCGTGGTAGGCCAACAGGCGGCCCTCGGCGAGCAGCGCCTGGGTGACCTCGAAGAAGGCCACCAGATCCTTGGGATCATCCAGGTCCGGCGCCTCGGCGCCCACCTGACCGTACACCTGGGCCAGGGCGGAGCCGCCCAGGCGGTTCTGGCCCCGGCCGAGATCGATGAGCAGCAGCTCGCTGTCCATGCCGGTGCGAATCTGCGGGGTGGCGGTCAGGCCGATGTCGGTGACGGTGGCGAAACCGGACACGATCAGCGACAGCGGCGCGGTAACGCTCTTCTCCAGGCCGCGCTCCTGCCACAGGGTGCGCATGGACAGGGAGTCCTTGCCCACCGGAATGGCGATGCCCAGTTCCGGACACAGTTCCATGCCCACCGCCTTGACGGTGTCGAACAGGGCCTGATCCTCACCAGGGTGACCGGCGGCGGCCATCCAGTTGGCGGACAGGCGGATGTTGCCCAGCGAGCCGATGTGCGAGGCGGCCAGGTTGGTGAGGGTCTCGGTAACCGCCATGCGGCCCGCCGCCGGCGCGTTGACCAGCGCCGCCGGGGTGCGCTCGCCCATGGCCATGGCCTCGCCGGTGCGCTGGTTGTAGCCGGTGGCGGTGACCGCGCAATCGGCCACCGGCACCTGCCAGGGGCCGACCATCTGATCGCGGTGCACCAGGCCGGTCACCGAGCGGTCGCCGATGGTGATCAGGAAGTTCTTGGAGGCCACCGTGGGCAGGCGCATGACCCGCTCGATGGCGTCCTTGAGCTCGATGCCGTCGGTGCTGAACGGCTGGCGTTCAAAGTCCTCGCGATCGAAGGACCGCTGCATCTTGGGCGGCTTGCCGAACAGCACGTCCATGGGCAGGTCCACCGGGGCGTCACCGAAGTGCTCGTCGGCCACCCGCAGGTGCTCCTCGGTGGTGGCCTCGCCGAGCACCGCGAACGGCGCCCGCTCGCGCTCGCACAGGGCGCTGAAGCGTTCCAGGTCCTGCGGCAGTACCGCCAGCACATAGCGTTCCTGGGCCTCGTTGCACCAGATCTCCACCGGGCTCATGCCCGGCTCGGCGCTGGGCACCTTGCGCAGCTCCAGCCGCGCGCCCCGGTCATGGTCGTGGACCAGCTCCGGCAGCGCGTTGGACAGGCCGCCGGCGCCCACGTCGTGCACCGACACGATGGGGTTGGCGTCGCCCAGGGCCCAGCAGCGGTCGATCACTTCCTGCACCCGGCGCTCGATTTCCGGGTTGTCGCGCTGCACCGAGGCGAAATCCAGGGTCTCGTCGGATTCGCCGCTGGCCATGGAACTGGCGGCGCCGCCGCCCAGGCCGATCAGCATGGCCGGGCCGCCCAGCACGATCACCTTGGCGCCGTCGGGAATCTCGTTCTTGTGCACATGGCCGTCGCGCACGTTGCCGAGGCCGCCGGCGATCATGATCGGCTTGTGGTAGCCGCGCCGTTCCTCGCCGTTGATGCCCGGCGCCTGCACTTCCAGGGTGCGGAAGTAGCCGCACAGGTTGGGCCGGCCGAATTCGTTGTTGAAAGCGGCGCCGCCCAAGGGGCCGTCGATCATGATGTCCAGCGGCGAGGCGATGCGGTCCGGGCGGCCGTAGTCATCTTCCCAGGGCTGCTCGAAGCCGGGGATGCGCAGGTTGGACACCGAGAAGCCGGTGAGGCCGGCCTTGGGCTTGCCGCCCCGGCCGGTGGCGCCCTCGTCGCGGATCTCGCCGCCAGCGCCGGTGGCCGCGCCCGGGTGCGGGGCGATGGCCGTGGGGTGGTTGTGGGTCTCCACCTTCATCAGCATGTGCACCGGCTCGTTGACGTAGCGGTACACCTGCGCGCCGTCGTCGTCGGCGGGGAAGAAACGGTCCGCCACCGGGCCCGCCACCACCGCCGCGTTGTCACTGTAGGCGCTGAGCACGCCGTCCGGGGCCTGCTTGTGGGTGTTGCGAATCATCGCGAACAGGCTCAGTTCCTGAGCCTCGCCGTCGATGGTCCAGTCGGCGTTGAAAATCTTGTGGCGGCAGTGCTCGGAGTTGGCCTGGGCGAACATCATCAACTCGGCGTCCGAAGGGTTGCGGCCCAGGGCGGTGAAGCGCTCCACCAGGTAGTCGATCTCGTCGTCCGCCAGGGCCAGGCCCAGGCTGCCGTTGGCTTCCGCCAGCGCCTCGCGGCCGCCGCCGATCACGTCCACGGTGGTGAGCGGGCGCGGCTGGTGATGGGTGAACAGGCGCTCGGCGTCCTCGAGCCGCTCCAGTACCGTTTCCACCATGCGGTCATGGAGGGCGGCGGCCAGCTCGCGGCGCTCCGCCGGGCCGTCCATGCTCAGGCGGTACTCAATGCCGCGCTCCACCCGGGCTACCTTCGCCAGGCCGGCGTTGTGGCAGATGTCGGTGGCCTTGGAGGACCAGGGCGACACCGTGCCCGGGCGCGGCACCACCACGTAGAGATCGCCGTCCACCGGCGTCTCGTCCAGGGTGGGACCGTATTCCAGCAGGCTCTCGAGAACCCGTTGCTCGCGCTCATCGAGCCCGGCCTCCAGTTCCACGAAATGCACGTATCGGGCCGACAGCGCCGCCACATTGGGCAGGGCTTCCAGCAGTTTTTCCTTACGAAAGGCGGACAGCGCCGGGCTACCTGGGAGGATCAGCATAGGAACGGCTTTTTCCATCGGGTGACTGTACGGGGAGACGGCGGAGCCACGGGCTCCAAGGCCCGCAATGATACGGGATGGACGTCGGAATTCCTATTCGTGGAACCGCCGATGCCGAGCCCGGTCATAGCCTGCGCCAATGGGGCCAATACATATCCGGTTACCGCTTTGTCGGACAAATTTGCTGGATTTTTAAGCAGTTGATCGGCAAAATTGCGCCCGCATTACGTGATCGGGATCACAAACGGAGCCCCCACGGACATGACGACGCTGTTGAAACCAAGCCGAAACGGCCTGGCCAGGCATCTTCTGGCCCCGCTCGCCCTGCTGGCGGTGGTCGGCGCCACCCTGGCCCTGCGCCCCACCCCCACCGCCCTGGAACGCATCCAGGCGCGGGGCGAGCTGGTGGTGGCCACGCGTCCGTCGCTGACCACCGTGTACCGGGATTCCGACGGCCTGACCGGCATGGAATACGAGCTCGCCCAGGGCTTCGCCGACCGGCTCGGCGTGAAGCTGGAGCTGCTCAAGCTGGACAGCAACGACGCCCTGCGCCAGGCGGTGCGGCGCGGCAAGGCCGATCTGGCCGCCGCCGCCCTGCTGGCCGGCGAGGACGGCCGCCAGGGCCTGCGCTACAGCACCCCCTACCAGAACGTGGATACCCTGGTGATGTACCGCCTGGGCGACGCCCGCCCCACCAGCCTGGCGGACCTGGCCGGCAAAACCCTGGTGGTGCGCGCCGGCAGCCGCCACGCGGAGATGCTCGCCGACGCCCGCGTCGCCAACCCGGGCCTGACCTTCAACGTGGCGGAGAAAGGCTCCGCCGAGCAGGTGCTGACCCTGATCGAACAGGGCGACGCCGACTACGCCCTGATCAACTCCAACGCCTATGTCATGCACCGGGCCCTGTTCCCGGACCTGGCCTCCGGTTTCACCCTGAACCGGGACCAGGGCCTGGCCTGGGCGTTCGACGTCAACGACGACCAGAGCCTCTATCTGGCCGCCCAACGTTACCTCACCCAGGTCAAGGCGGACGGCACCACCCGGCGCCTGGCGGACCGCTTCTACGGCCACCTGGACCAGTTCGACCTGTACGCCGCGCGCAGCTTCATCCGCCACCTGGACGACCGGCTGCCCAACTACACCGCGGACTTCCGCCAGGCCGCCGAAAGCGCCGGCTTCGACTGGCGTCTGCTGGCCGCCATGGCCTACCAGGAATCGCTCTGGGACGCCCAGGCGATCTCCCCCACCGGGGTCGAGGGGCTGATGATGCTGACCAACCGCACCGCCCGGGAGATGGGCATCAGCGACCGCACCGACCCGGCCCAGAGCATCCGCGCCGGCGCCGGCTATCTGCGCCAGCTACACGACCGCATTCCCGAGCGCATCCAGGAGCCGGACCGCACCTGGATGGCCCTGGCCGCCTACAACATGGGCATGGGCCACCTGGAAGACGCCCGCGTGCTGACCCAGCGCCAGGGCGACGATCCGGACCGCTGGCAGGACGTGAAAACCCGGCTCACCCTGCTCGACGACCCGGGCTACGTGAACCAGCTCCGCTACGGCGCCGCCCCCGGCGGCCAGGCGGCGGTCTATGTGCGCCACATCCGCCACTACTACGACCTGCTGGTACGGGCGGACAACTCCGAGCGCCACGGCCAGACCCTGCTCGCCACCAGCGAATAATCCCTCCGGGTCAACATCACGGCTTCAGCCGCGATCCGTGCCCCGGGCCCGCCGCTGGCGGAAAAAGTCCCGCAACAATCCGGCCGCCCGTTCCGCCTGCACGCCCCCCAGCACTTCCACGCGATGGTTGTAGAAGCTCCGCTCCGGCAGGCCCAGCTGGCTCTCGCAGACCCCGGCCCGGGGCTCCCGGGCGCCGTACACCAGCCGCGCGATACGGGCGTGCATCAAGGCCCCGAAACACATGGTGCAGGGCTCGATGGTCACGTACAGGGTGGCCCCGGGCAGGCGGTAATTGCCCTGCCGGGCGGCGGCGTCGCGCAGGGCGTTGACCTCCGCGTGGCCGGTGGGATCCTGGGCGCCGATGGGCCGGTTCCAGCCCTCGCCGAGCACCTCGCCGTCGCGCACCACCAGCGCGCCCACCGGCACCTCGTCCTCGGCGCCGGCCCGTTCCGCCAGCGCCAGCGCCCGATCCATCCAGTACTCGTCGTCGCCCATGAATTCGTTTCCTCGTTCAACGAGGGCCATAGTAGGAGCGGCTTCAACCACGATCAAAGCGCTTTCGCGCTTTCGCGGCTAAAGCCGCCGCCACGGAGGCGCCGCTGCTTGTCGCTTCCTGCCCGCTTTCCGCTACAATCGTGCCTCACCCGCCGCGCGCCCGCGGCGAACCATCGCGACATTGAGGAGCCGCCACCATGACGACTCTGGGCACCCCCTACGCCGCCGGCGCCACCCGCGTATTGCTGCTGGGTTCCGGGGAACTGGGCAAGGAAGTCACCATCGAGCTGACCCGTCTGGGCTGCGAGGTGATCGCCGTGGACCGTTACGACAACGCCCCGGCCATGCAGGTGGCCCACCGCCGCCACGTGATCAACATGCTCGACGCCGAGGCGGTGCGCGCCGTGGTGGAGCAGGAAAAACCCCATTACATCGTGCCCGAAATCGAGGCCATCGCCACCGACGAACTGATCAAGCTCGAGGCGGAAGGCTTCAACGTGGTGCCCACCGCCCGCGCCGCCCGCCTGACCATGAACCGGGAAGGCATCCGCCGGCTGGCCGCCGAGGAACTGGGCCTGCCCACCTCGCCCTACCGCTTCGCCGGCGACAAGGACGAATACCTGGCGGCGGTGAAGGAAGTGGGCCTGCCGTGCGTGATCAAACCGGTGATGTCCTCCTCCGGCAAGGGCCAGAGCCTGGTGAAAACCGAGGACGACATCGACGCCGCCTGGGATTACGCCCAGTCCGGCGGCCGCGCCGGCCAGGGCCGGGTGATCGTGGAAGGCTTCGTGGAGTTCGAGTACGAAATCACCCTGCTCACCGTGCGCCACGTGGGCGGCACCGCCTTCTGCGCGCCCATCGGCCACCGCCAGGAAGACGGCGACTACCGGGAATCCTGGCAGCCGCAGCCGATGAACGACGCCGCCCTGGTGGAAGCGGAACGCCAGGCCCGCGCCATCACCGACGCCCTGGGCGGGCGTGGCATCTTCGGCGTGGAGCTGTTCGTCAAAGGCGACCAGGTGTGGTTCAGCGAAGTGTCACCGCGCCCCCACGACACCGGCCTGGTGACGCTGATGTCCCAGGACCTGTCCGAGTTCGCCCTGCATGCCCGGGCCATCCTCGGCCTGCCGGTGCCGCTCATCGAGCAACGCGGCCCCAGCGCCTCCTCGGTGCTGCTGGTCAAGGGCGACTCCACCAACATGCGCTACAGCGGCCTGGAGCGGGGCCTGGAGCAACCGGACACCGACCTGCGCCTGTTCGGCAAGCCGGAAGTCAGCGGCAGCCGGCGCCTGGGCGTGGCCCTGGCCCGCGCCGACAGCGTGGAAAAAGCCCGCGCCAAGGCGAACCAGGTCATCGCCGGCATCCAGGTGGACCTGTAAGGTCCACCCTTCCCTTCGGGTCCGTGGTTTAACGCAAGGAGAGGTTATTCATGTATCGGGACACCCACAGCAAGGTCATCGGCTATTGCCTCTGGATCTTCGGCTTCATGGGCGCGCACCGTTTCTATTACGGCCGGCAGATCACCGGCACCATCTGGTTCTTCACCCTGGGGCTGTTCTTCATCGGCTGGATCATCGACCTGTTCCTGATCCCGGGAATGGACCGCGACGCCGACCTGCGCTACCGCTCCGGGACCACCGACTACAACATCGCCTGGATTCTGCTCACCTTCCTGGGCGTGTTCGGCCTGCACCGCTTCTACATGGGCAAGTGGATCACCGGTATTATTTACTTGTTCACCGGGGGCCTGTTCTTGCTCGGCATCCTCTACGATTACTGGACCCTGAACGGCCAGGTCAGCGCCAAGAACATGATGCAAGGCTCATTGTAGAACCCCCACCGCCACGGCCGTATGGTTACACCCGTAACACACGGCCGTGGGAGCGGCTTCAGCCGCGATAACCACCCTATGGCGATCGCGGCCGAAGCGGCGGGCACACCGCCCGGGGGCTGCTTCCCGCGAACCGCCCGCGCCCGCTACCGCTAGTTCTTCATCGCGTAGCGGCCGCTGCCCAGGAAGCACAGCGCCACGGCGGAGAACAGGAACATCCCCTGCAGCTCAAGGGCCCAGCCGCCCATGCCCCCCAGCGCGAACAAATCACCGAGGTGCGCCAGGGCGATGGCCACCAGCATGTTCCCCACCATCAGCGCCGCGCCGATGCGCGTGTGATAGCCGATGATCACCATGATCGGCGCGATCACCTCGCCAATGAACACCCCGTAAGCCAGAAAGCCGGGCAAGCCCACGCCTTCCACCATCCCGGAAATACCGCCGACCCCGTGCTGCAGCTTATGAATGCCGTGCAGCAGAATCATGATCCCCAGCGCCAGGCGCAGCACCAATTTGCCAATATCGGCGTTTTGCATCGTTGTTCCTCCCATGGATTCCAGACCTGGCCGAAGCCGCCAAACGCCGCCTATTGAACGACGTCCCCCCACAAAAGGAAAGCGGGCCGGTAACGCTTGCGGGTTTTATGCACGATTGGCACGGACGTCGGTTTTCACCCGGCGCATGTCCGGATTCACCGTTTCCCTGCATCGGCGACGCGCCTGCCATTTACATGATGCCCATCATCAATATATATATGATGATCATCATCAAAAAACAGGAGACGGGCATGCGCGTCAGCAAGGCACAGGCCGCCGCCAACCGGGAACGCATCGTCGAGGAAGCCGCCCGGCTGTTCCGCGAACGGGGCTTCGACGGCATCGGCGTGGCCGCCCTGATGAAACAGGCCGGCCTCACCCACGGCGGCTTCTACGGCCACTTCGACTCCAAGGAACAGCTGATGGCGGAAGCCTGCGACCACGCCATCAACACCGCCGGCCAGGGCTGGCGCGACGCCCGCGCTCCCGACGGCACCCTCGCCATGGACACCGTCGCCGGCCGCTACCTGTCCCGCGCCCACCGGGACCATCCCGGCGCCGGCTGCGTGGTGGCCGCCCTCGCCAACGACGCCCCACGTCAAAGCGCGCCGGTACGCGCCGCCATGACCGGCAGCGTGCGGCGCCTTGTCGCCCTGGTGGAAAGCGCCCTGCCCGGCGGCCGGGCGGCGCGCAAACGGCGTCAGGCCCTGGCCGCCACCGCCGCCATGGTCGGCGGCCTGATCCTGGCCCGCGCCGTGGACGACGACGCCCTCTCCAACGAATTCCTCCAGGCGGTGGCCGCCGAACTGCCCGGCGCTCACCACCCGGAGAAACACCCTCCCCATTCCACCAATCCCAAGGAACCCCAATGAGCAACCTCGCCGAAATGACCGGCCTGCAAGCCCTGCAATACGCGCTGGACAACGACGACCGTCCCGGCATCGGCCGCACCATGGAATTCACCCTGGTCGAACTGGAAGAAGGCCGGGTAGTGTTCGAAGGCACCCCCACGGAAAAGGTCTACAACCCCATCGGCACCGTCCACGGCGGCTACGCCGCCACCCTGCTGGACTCCGCCTGCGGCTGCGCCGTGCACTCCACCCTCGCCGCCGGCCAGGGCTACAGCACCGCCGAACTGAAAGTCGCCTATCACAAGGCCATGACCAAAAACACCGGCCCGGTCCGCGCCGAAGGCAAAATCCTCTCCCGAGGCCGCCGGCTGGCCTTCACCGAAGCCCGCCTCACCGGCGCCGACGGCACCCTCTACGCCAGCGCCACCTCCACGCTGATTCTGCTCTAGTCCGCCACCACCCTTCCCCCCGGTGGTCCACCCCCCCCCGGCGCCGGCGACGCTCTCCCCGCCCGGCGCCTTCGGATCGCCGGGCTTTTTAATCCGCAGCGGCAAGCTCGCCCCCTTATCATCGCCACTGCGATATCTACCCTCTATCAAGGCCGGCTATCTAATAGGACAACCCGCGCCAGTACAACAACCCGCATAGCACCACGAAAACGATAACCACTACCGACCAAGCCATCCGTCCCTGGCCCTTCTTATAACGATCCGGCATGGCAATGAGCCAGATCCCGACAAACAAGGAAAGCGCGGCTATATAGTAATAACCCTTAATCAACCCACCCGAGGCAAGAACCCAGGCCAAGGCGATCAATATTATTCTTAGAAAAAACTCTTTCCTGATCATCTACTCTACCTTTTACAAGACCATTGCGCAGAGAAAAATGACGCCGCCACACTACCAGCAAAAAAAGAAGCCCACACAGCCATTTTTCCGCCGCCGACCCGCTTATGCCTTGCAGATCCAGAGCAAGCGCGCGGAATTCACCGGCGATCGGCTTGTTCTCGGAGGTATCCCATCCGCGACCCGGTTGCCAATAGCCCATTTCAGAGGCGAGGCCCGAGCCCATGGCCGGTTCTTGTTCCGGGTTCGCAACGGTTTCCGATCCGATTGAGAATCGTGCTTTCAGATTGATGAGATGACCGGGCAGGATGTCCGGAAGCTCGCCCGGGTCCAGCTTACCGTCCTCGTCGGCGTCGGCGTCGGGAAGATAGCTGACCAGGGTGTCTTCATCCTCCTGGGTCACCGGGGAGAAGGAGAGTGACAGGCTTTTCCCCGCTAGGGCCACGGTGGGTTCTTCACTGAAACTGCCCGTCAGGAGGGGACTGCCAGATAATAACCATCACTGTATACCTATACTATCCATGAGTAAAAAAAACCACAAAAGGAAAGACCTATAACCCCTAACAAAAAGAATCCCCAATAGGCTCTTTTATCCTGATAAACATAACTGAACCTGGGAAAAATCGGACAAACGTGAGCAGATCCGAATCCCAAAACGATCTCAGCTGACTTTCGATCTCTATACGATCGGCCACCCATGAGAAACAAAACCGACGACAGATATTCTTCGCCTGACCATCTGTAACTATATTTAGCTGCCGGGCGATAATATATTTTTCCTTGTATTTTGTATTTTTTCACATCCATATCACCAAGCGCCACATCAACCTTGGGCCACTTTCTTGCCCAAGACAAAAAAACAAACAAGCCCCACGACACCGAGGAAACAAAAAACACAAAGACAATTATTAACCAATCAAGCATAAAACGCCCACTTTCTTCTATTCCCCGTTATTTTAGAAAAATATCTTTCGTTGAATCTGGAAAGTAGTGCGGTAAGAAAACCGGCAAGCAAAGCCCCGGCAATAGCAGCAAAGACAGGCCCTGCAAACGCAAATGCCGAGGCCGTCAGAATCGCTGTCGCCGCGTAAGCAAATACGGCTGTAGATATACGGCCAAGCTTACTTGCCCAACCCAAATCTGAACTCGTCAGAGTGACCAAAGCATCCGAAAAGAGTGCAATAGCTCCAAGAACGGATACGTATCTCGCGTTTTTTACCAACTTCCTAAGTCGATCAGAAAACACTGGGGGTTCGGCTCTATTTCCTCCTTCAGTCAGACCTCCCAGAAAACCCAACAAACTTGCCAGGGCCGTCTGCAAAAAACCGCCGCTTTCCCCACTGGATATCATGTATGCACCAGAACCAGTTTCAGGATCGATGACAATATAACCGGCCATTTTTCGACCCTGGATATTAATCATACTCTCATGGGCAGTCACCTCCTTTCCGGCCATAACAGAATTTCTTATATTTTTTCTAACGGAGCCACTTAGTTTAATTTCGGACAATGCCACATCAACATTTTGAGAATTTATTTGCCATATCCTCTGCCCTTCTTTCGCAGCCACATGCATCGCTTTAACGGCACTAAAGGCCTCCACATTATCGTTCAAACCATACATCTCTTCCGGAACCAAGTGCTCCATGGCCGACATCCTCATACCTAAAATCTTATTATACCCAACCCAGTCTTCATGGTTATTATTTTTATCAACTCTGATACTTCGCATATTATCTACATCCATGGCCAAACCAACAACGCTCACATTGCGAGGGGCTCCAAACCAGTACTCGGCCTCAAGGGCACTGGCAAAAACCCCATAACTGGGGGCCCGATAACCCACGCTTTTAGATGCTCGCTCAGAAACAGAGTCCTGGACATCATTTAAAAAGAAGTAGTTATTTATTGTTCCATAGAGAGCATCACCAACCAAATCTCTTTTATTCAACCCCAAATAATCCTCTCTTTTTATTTTATCATTTACACGATCAACATCTGATTTGTTTTTATTTACTGCCCCTAAGCTAACACCCTGGAGATCCAGTGCTATAGATCTATACTCTCCAGAAACTGGCCGATTCTCTGTAGTTTCCCACCCATACATAGGACTCCAGTACCCCATTTCGGAATGCAACCCTTGGCCTAGAGGTATGGCTTTCTCTGAAGAAGCACCAATTTCATCATCAACGGAGAATTCCGCCGATAAGCGAATCAAATACCCCGGCAAACTATGTGACGAACTGGTCTCGGCATCTTCGCTGCTATAATCTGGAAGATAACTATCTATCGCTGCCTCAAACAACCACAACAAAAAGAAAAAACCCCCACAGAATAGTTAAGATGAATAAAGCCGCAGGGTTACCCTCTCGATCCAAGCAGGAAAGGCGCGGAACTCTTGGGTCGTAATAAACCACGGCAGTACGCGCCGGACGCATATTCGACGCTTTTTCACCCCATAGAAGGCCCGCACCGCTTAAAGTTAGCAAGTTTGATGAGCAAGAACAGAGATAGCTCTTACGGCCCACTTCATAAACGTAGAAACATTGCCCTCGACCTGCCCCTTTCGACCTCTGCATCAGAACACCGCGAACTGGAACAAAAGCTCTACATCTCCACCAAAGGAGCAAATAGGACAACAGGAAATATGACATTACAACCAATATTAATCCGGCAATAAATTGAGCAATCGGCGCCGATAATGGGACAGGAAAAGGGTTCATGAGCACCCACGCCTCGCAGTCATAGCTGACGAAAGAATTAGATTTTGAAAATAAGAACCGGACACCAACCACACGGCTAAGCACTCATCCCATTCCACCGAACCCAAGGAACCCCAATGAGCAACCTCGCGGAAATGACCGGCCTGCAAGCCCTGCAATACGCCCTGGACAACGACGACCGCCCCGGCATCGGCCGCACCATGGAATTCACCCTGGTCGAACTGGAAGAAGGCCGGGTGGTGTTCGAAGGCACCCCCACGGAAAAGGTCTACAACCCCATCGGCACCGTGCACGGCGGCTACGCCGCCACCCTGCTGGACTCCGCCTGCGGCTGCGCCGTGCACTCCACCCTCGCCGCCGGCCAGGGCTAC
>MDTG01433306.1_pt1 | contig 19124 bp, 13 predicted proteins | sample 811421 | NCBI WGS metagenome assembly MDTG01 (sample SAMN05326645, study PRJNA326480) | marine metagenome | isolation source: seawater | place: Pacific Ocean: South East | collected 2011
CATATCTGAGGAACTCATTGGAATAATGTTGACCGCCAAACACATCCTCATTAGTTTTATTCCTATTCTTCTTCTTAGGTTTTTTTTCACCAACAAAGCGGCTACTAAAAGCGGCTAGAAGTAATAAAATACCCCCTAAAAACGGTAGCGTATAAATAGATCCAAGTCCCAGATCAAAATCGAATTGAAATAATACAAGACCTATGGTAGACACTATAATGAAAGCTCCCGAAAGGGTAGCTGCATTTATATAACTAGGTCTTTTAACTTGTTCAGTATCTAAAAAATCTTCGAGAGTATAATCCCAAGAACTCTTACCAAAAGGCATCTGGTTGTCTGTTATGCTTGAATATTGAAATAGTTTATCTTCTGTCTTAAACATATCTAATGATACGATAAAATTAAAATTAGGTTACAATAAATGAATCCCGCTTTCGCTAATATATCCATTCAATGGAATATCCCATGGATCCTTAGGCAGGCAGTAAACATTAAACCCTTCTAATAACAAACCTATTTTTGGTGTAGATGTTGGTACTTTAGCTAAAAATCGGTCATAAAAGCCAGCACCATAGCCCAATCGAGTCCCCTGTTTATCAATAGCTAACAAAGGTACCAATACTAAATCCAAATCAGATATATCTGCTTTAATTCCACTGACAGGTTCTAAAACACCCGAATAATTTTCTTGCAAATCGTTTATATCATTCAGATAACAATGCCTCAGTTGTCTGTTGCCAGCCATAATAGGCACTACCATTTTTTTACCTTGAGCTATACTCTCGTTGATAATTTGTAAAGTGTCTACTTCCCTGTGCTTAGTCATTGAAATATAACTATGTAGCTTTTGAACATTTTTAAAAACATCCCAGGCAAACAAATGCTCTTTTATAGCTAAATTGGCCTTCTCCCACTCACTTTCTATGATGCCTCTTCTTTTAGATTTAAAATAAAATCGTAATGAGCGTTTGAACGGTTTGGTTTTTAAATTCATAATCAATAATTGACTTAAAGGTCTATGATAAAATTATAGGTCAATCAGATAATGCTGAGAACTATCGGTTTCCTGTACCAATAATTCATCAAGTAAATCCTGCCAAAAATTCTTGCCATAGTAGAACATAAAATAACTAGGATGTAATGTGCGCTCCATCGTCCCTTTTGGGAACAAATATGATTGAAGAAAATGTAACTGTCTTAACTCAAACCCAAATTTAGATTCATGCGCTTTTTTGGCTTTCTTAATTAGCGACTGCATCGACTTAGTGATCTCATTTTTTGTCTTTTCAATACTTCCTTCTAAAGATTTATCAAACGAAATTATATTCATTATCTGAGATTGATACTGGCCTAAGATATGCTGGTTTAGTTCCTCTAACTTAACTCCTGGAAATTCTTCAGGCATAGTAGATAACCATTTATCTTTGAGTGATGGAAAACCTTCTTGATAATGAGCCAATGAGAAGGGAAATTTTGCCATTAAACGTTGAACTTTTTTTTCCCGAATGGTAGCAGAGAAACGGGGTATAAGTATGGGCATGTCTAAGTCAAAAAAGTCATAAATCTTTTTCATTTGTCCATGATATGCTATTTCTGCTGGACCACCTACATAAGCAACTACAGGAAGCAGATGGTCTTGAAGAATCGGACGCAAAAATACATTGGGCGAGAATCGTTCCGGTTGTTCTTGCGTTAACTTTAATAGTTCATTGCTAGTTAACACTTGTTTTCCTCCCACTTGAAGGAAAGAGTGTTCGCCATTTAAATCATGATTTAATTTGACTCGCTTAGCATTCTCATTGAACACAAACCATTGACTATCCATGACGGTAACCTGACTATGACCTGTCTGCTCTTTGAGCTCATAAGTCTGGTTTTTTAATAATTCTGTGATACTACGATCGTTTGCTACCGCTTTACTGATAATTGGGCTGAGAAGCTTTTTTATACTTTCATGATTGCTACCAGCCACAAGAAATTCATATTCTTCAAATACATGAATTATCCAATGAGCAAAATTTTGGGCATGGGTTTTATCATTTGAATACGCTTTTTTTACGTCCTGAAAAAAGGTTTGAATCCAAGTATTTTTTCTAAATTGAAAACTCTGTTCGGTTGCTTCCTCGATTGTATGGTATTTAGCAAGCCACTTTAAGAATTCATTTTTAAGTAGAGAGCTATCCCCTTTAATTTTCCCTACAGGCATCCCTATTTGCTCTTGCAGTGAAGTCTGTTCTACATCAGCACAAAATTGTTTTAGTATAGAAGTATTTTTTAAATCTGAGTGATTAACAAAGGATTTGTACCAGTTTATTTGATTGATTTCTGTGTAATCGTGGTCCTCATCCGCTAACCAAAATACAGGAATAACAGTTTTACCCATAGTTTCAGAGATACGTTTACTCCACTGTATAGCACTCATTAACTTAAAAAAAGTATAAAGAGGTCCCCCATACCACGAAAGTTGCTGACCTGTAACTACACAATAGCTGTCATCCTCTAATAATTTAGCACGAATAGAGGATTGAGATTGCTCAATACCTAACCATTGATGAAAATCTTTTAGTGCTAATACAATATCATCTCTCGAGTTTATAACTGTCCTATTTAAGGATTTAAATCTTTTTTTAGATAAATCTTGTAACGTATTGTTAGAAAATGGATAAAAGCTATAGAAAGAATGTAAGGAAGGATTTCCTTTTGTGTAACTAGTTAGAAATGAGTCAGGCTCTATAATAGAAAAAGGAATAGGACTAAATTTCACGATTTACTTAACCTTTTAGTCGTTGTATTTTATCTCTTAGACTAGCCGCTTTTTCATAATTTTCTGTTTCAATGGCTATTTGTAGTTGCTCACGTAACAATTCAAAAGGACTTTTCTTGTTTTGTCTTGATTGCTTAGTTGCATCACTTTTATCGCTCATTGAGTCCACTTGAGCTGAATCATCTTCATGTACTACCCCTACCTCCTCTAGTACAAGCTCATCGACATAAATAGGACAAGAAAAACGAACCGCTAAGGCAATAGCATCACTAGGTCGGGCATCTATTTCATGGCAAGATATAGAGCCTTTAATTGAAATGTTGGCATAGTAGGTTCCTTCTTTTAAATGATGCACTACCACATATTCAATTTGACCGCCTAATTCAGTAATAATTTGCATAGTCAAATCGTGCGTCATAGGTCGTGGTGGTTTTATTTGCTCCATTTCCAAGGCGATTGCTTGTGCTTCATAAGCCCCTATAATGATAGGTAAACGTCGACTTCCATCTGCTTCCATTAGTATAAGAGCGTAGGCAGAAGCTGTTCGAGTGCTCGTTGTAAGCCCAAAAATTTCCATTTCGACCATAAATTCAGCGTCTATTGCATACTTTTGCTGTATTAGTTTTGTATAGGATAGACCGTAAGAACTACACGCTCATCCATTAAGCTAATATGGTAAAGATAGCATTATTTGAGGTTGAACTAAAATATCTCACTAGCTACTTTATAGACAGATTCACTTTTACCCATTGAATAGTAATGCAAAGTAGGTACACCAAATGAAATTAGTTCTTTTGACTGTTTAATCGCCCATTCTATACCGATTTCTTTGGCCTGATCATTATTTTTAGCCTTTTCTAGTGCATTGGTTAGATCAGATGGTAAATCGATGTGAAATATCTGAGGTAAGATGTTGAGTTGCCGTAAGGAGGAAATAGGTTTTAAACCAGGTACTATAGGAATATTTATATCCATTTCTCGACATTTTGTAACAAAGTCGATGTACTTTTGTGTATCAAAAAACATCTGCGTGACTATGTAGTCGGCTCCTTTATCCACTTTTTTCTTTAAATACCTCATATCAAGATCTAGATTGGGGGCCGCCATGTGTTTTTCCGGATATCCAGATACTCCAATACAAAAGTCAGTATGATGTGCCTGCTCAAGTTCTTCATCTAGAAATACACCTCTATTTAAATTAACAACTTGTTTCAAGAGCTCTGAAGCGTAGGTATGCCCACCAACCTCTGGCTTAAAATCACGGTCTAGTTTACGTGCATCTCCCTGCAGCACCATAATATTATCAATTCCTAAAAAATTTAAATCAATCAACGCATTTTCTGTCTCTTCCTTAGTAAAACCACCACAAACTATATGAGGCACAGCATCAATTTTATATTTGTTTTGAAGGGCTGCACAGATTCCCACTGTACCCGGCCGCTTACGCACTGTTTTTCTCTCCATTAACCCATTAGAGAGTTTTTTGTACTCATATTCTTCCCGATGATATGTTACATCTATAAAAGGGGGGTTAAATTCCATTAATGGATCAATGTGATCAAAAAGAGTTTGTATATGCTGTCCTTTTAGAGGTGGTAATATCTCAAAGCTAAATAGGGTTGAATCACCAGCGTTTCTAAAGTATTCTGTTACTTTCATAATTATACATGCTGTTTATTGGACTCTTTTGTTATTGAGATTTTGGGTTCGTAAGCAAGATGTGAACGAAGCCAATTTTCTATTTCTTCCGAAGGCATATTTTTGCGAATAGCATAATCAAGCACTTGATCCTGTTGAATTTTACCTATTGCAAAATATCGAGAATCTGGATGGGAGATATAAAAACCACTTACCGAACTAGCTGGCAACATGGCAAGTGATTCTGTTAAGCTGATACCAATGCGTTTTGTCACCTCAAGTAATGAGAAGAGTTTCCATTTTTCGGTGTGGTCGGGACAGGCTGGGTAACCCGGCGCAGGCCTAATACCTTCGTACTGCTCAGCAATAAGCGCCTCACTGTTAGCCTCTTCATTACTATAAGCCCAATATTCAGTTCGTAATTTATAGTGGAGGTATTCCGCAAAAGCCTCAGCTAGACGGTCGGCTAAAGCTTTCACTAGAATGATGGAATAGTCATCAGAATTAGCTTCAAATTGGTCAATCAAAGAAGTAATATTAAGACCGGCAGTGACAGCAAACATACCAATATAGTCCACCTTACCTTGCTCCTTAGGACAAATAAAATCGGCCAAAGAGTTATTAGGTTGACCGTTTCGTTTTTTTGACTGTTGGCGTAAAAACTCAAATTTCTGGATAGGTTCGGCACACCCTGAAAGTATATTTTTTTCACTGTATGGTGCATATAGTAGGACTGAATCGTTAGTACTTAATGCTGGATAAATTCCAAATATTCCTTTAGCAGTTTGTGGACAATCCCTGCGCATACGGTCTATCATCGCATGTGCGTCATTCCACAGTTCAGTGGCTTGTTCGCCCACAACTTTATCTTGCAATATATTCGGGTATTTCCCAGTTAACATCCATGTTTTGAAGAATGGGGTCCAATCAATGTAATTAATTAATTCATCAATGTTGTTTAATTCTATCTCTTGAACACCCTGAAACCTAGGTACCCTTGGTTCATACTTGACCCAATCAGTGGAAAATTTATTTGCTCTAGCCCTTTTAAGGTCAATATACTCTTTCTTTTGTGTTTTCCTAGCGTATTTAGACCGTAAATCATGGTATTCAGCTTGTATGTTGTCCAAGTATTTCACCCCGTGTTCAGCGCTTAGAAGATTATTACTTACGGTTACTGCTCGGGATGCGTCTAAAACATGAATTACTCCATACTGGTATGCTGGTTCAATTTTTATCGCAGTATGAAGTTTTGAGGTTGTTGCTCCTCCTATTAACAATGGAATGCGAAGACCCGCTTTGTTCATTTCCTTGGCCACATCCACCATTTCATCTAGGGATGGGGTAATTAATCCACTTAATCCAATCATTGCCACTTTATATTTAATAGCAGCTTCAATAATCTTATGTGTCGGTACCATCACCCCGAGATCAACTACATCATAATTATTACAGGCAAGTACCACGCCTACTATATTTTTACCTATATCATGTACATCACCTTTCACCGTTGCAAGCAATACTTTGGTACGCGACATATCTTGTTGTAGTAGGTCTTTTTCTGATTCAATGAAAGGAGTTAAATGCGAAACAGCCTGTTTCATTACTCGTGCGCTTTTCACGACCTGTGGCAAGAACATTTTCCCTTCACCAAATAGGTCTCCGACGACATTCATACCATCCATTAAGGGACCTTCTATTACTTCCAAAGGCGATGAGTATTGCTGGCGAGCTTCTTCAACATCGTCAATGATAAATTCAGTAATTCCTTTGATTAGGGCGTGTTCTAAACGCATGCTAACCTGCTCATCTCTCCAGGCTAATTGAACCTTCTTTTTTATCTGACCATCATATTTGTAGGATTCAGCTAAATCTAGCAATCGTTCAGTGGCATCCTCACGCCTATTCCAAAGCACATCCTCCACACATTTAAGTAATTCTTTAGGTATTTCGTCATATACTTCTAACTGAGTTGGATTAACAATACCCATATCCATGCCATGTTGAATGGCATGGTATAAGAAAGCCGCATGAATCGCCTCTCTCACTTTGTTATTTCCGCGAAAAGAGAAGGATACATTACTAACTCCCCCAATAATATGCGCTTCAGGTAAATGCTCACGGATCCATTTTGCGGTCAAAAAGAAGTCGAGCGCATTATTTCGATGTTCTTCCATTCCGGTTGCTACTGGAAATAAGTTGGGATCCAATATGACATCTGAAGGATCATAACCTACATCGTTGACTAGTAAACGGTAAGATCGTTCACAAATTTCTATACGCCGTTCTAACGTATCTGCCTGCCCATCTTCATCGAAGGCCATAGCAATCACCGCCGCTCCAAATTTTTTAATGGTTCGTGCGCGTTCTCTAAATACTTGTTCCCCATCTTTCAACGAGATAGAATTGACCACACCTTTTCCTTGAAGTGTTTTTAGTCCCGCTAAAATAACCTCCCATTTTGAAGAATCTACCATTATAGGTATGCGCGCAATATCCGGCTCTGAGGCAATCAAATTAAGAAAGTGAGTCATTTCTTGGGTACTATCGAGTAAACCCTCGTCCATATTCACGTCCAATATTTGAGCTCCCCCCTTAACCTGGTCGCGCGCTACATCTAATGCCTCTTCATAGGAACCATCATTGATAAGTCGCAAAAATCGTTTAGAACCAGTTACATTGGTACGTTCACCGACATTTATAAAATTTGTATTAGGACCTACAATAAAAGGTTCTAATCCGCTTAAATGTAATGGTGAAGGTTTCATATTTTAGCTAGCTCCGCAGCAGACAGCTCCCTTGGCTTGTACTCATTAGCTAGGGTGGCTATGCATTTTACATACTCAGGAGTAGTACCACAACATCCTCCGATTATATTGATCAACTTATCTTGTAGATATGGTCGTAGTTCTTCGACCATCTCATCTGGACTTTGGTCATATTCTCCAAATTCATTGGGTAATCCAGCATTGGGATGGGCACTTATAAAGTAAGGGGCATTATTAGCTAATACCTGAACATAACTCTTTAATTGAGCAGCTCCCAAGGCACAATTTAAGCCAATACTTAATATTGGCGCATGAGATACAGAAATAAGAAAAGCCTCAACAGTCTGTCCCGATAAGGTTCGACCACTCGCATCGGTTATGGTACCTGAAATCATGATAGGAAGCCGATTGTTACGTTCTTCAAATAACTCCAAGAGTCCAAAAATTGCTGCTTTGGCATTCAGAGTATCAAAGATAGTTTCAATGAGTAATAAATCGACTCCACCATCCATTAAACCACTGGCTTGTTCTTTATAGGCCTGAGCTAGTTCATCAAAATGAACGGCTCTATACCCGGGTCGTGTCACATCAGGCGAGATAGAAGCAGTTCGGTTGGTAGGACCTAAAGCGCCTGCCACATATTTTGGTTGATTAGACTCAAACTCCTCAATAGCCTTTTTAGCTAATTGGGTACTCACCTTATTGAGCTCATAGGCATAATTACTCAAATCATAATCAGCCTGCGCTATTGAGGTACTTGAAAAGGTATTTGTTTCAAGGATGTCAGCACCTGCATTCAGGTAAGCTAGGTGAATATCTTTGATAATATCTGGCTGGGTCAAACTCAAAAGATCATTGTTACCTTTTAGGTCAACATTATGATTGGTAAAGCGTTCCCCTCTGAAATCAGCCTCCCCAAGTTTATGTTGCTGTATCATAGTACCCATTGCACCGTCTAATACCAGTATCCGTCTTTCTAAGTCGTCCTTAATCATATGTTGATAAATTAAAAAAATTAAGCATAAAACATGCAACAACCAACCGCTAGCGTACTACGTTTAGATGCAGTTTAGAACCACTATAGATTGACCATAAGGGCGTAGCTAATGCCAATTGAATGTTTCCAAAGTCGGTTTCGAAAGTATAGCTAAATCCAGTAGACCACAATGTTTGCTTAGTAGTAAAGCCCTCAGATCTTGAGGCGAAATTTTTGAAATGTGCCGCAACCACAAAAAATTCCCAAATATCGCTGTCTTTTAGAGGAATTACATAGCTAGATTTAATACGAAAAACCCATTGAGCATCAAATTGGCGTTCATAAAAACCAGGCAAGGTTTTTGCCCCACCAAATACAATAGCATAAGTCCATGGTAACTCTTTGGCCCATACCCGGTCGTATACCTGGCTTAGATGAATAAAACCAATACCAGTTTTTGGAGATTCAATGACAGTCTCAAGGTGCAGTGAATGAACCCATTGAGTATTACGTCCAATGAGTTGGCTTTTAGTTTGTTTACTTTTTTGATAGGTTGAACTAAAATCTAGATGACTAGCTAAATTCCAGTCTTTTACTGTAAATTGTTGAAATATTCCTAATTGTATAAAGATTCCTTGATAACTATCTAGATATGATTGTACCCGTTTGGAAGAACTACTATTTTCAAAGGCAATGCTCATATTATATCTGTGATTTGGATTAGCCAGCCAGCGCCCTGTCATTCCTAAAACACTTTGTTGATAAATACTGTCTCTCTGTTCAAGTTCAATATGTCCATTCATATAAAAACGCTTATTGATCGGTTGTTGAAAACTCAATGAGGTTGAAGTATAATCTATATCGCTTCGTGTAAATGTAAAATCCAAGGCTTGATTAACCTTCCATAATTCAGGTATTTGTAGCACTAGATCCCCAACTATCATCCAGCGACTATCTTCAATTGGTACCACCCCTAGTACACCATCGATTGAACTTTTAGGGATACTATTATCCAATTTTTTGCCGTTATCTCTTGCTTGTATAGTGAGGAATAATTGTACTTGTCCACTTACACTGTCTTCGATCAGGTGATCAATTTGGAGCCATTCGTTAGCGGCTAATGATCGTTCTTTTATAACCAACATATTGGTTATAAAATCATTTACCCAATCATCACTGTAGGGCTCGATCAGCAGTGTATCAATAATGACATTAGAAAGAAAAGCTTCTTTGGGGTTAACAATATTCTGATTACCTACTTCTTCAAAATAGACCTCAAGTGGATTTTTTATTTTTATTGCATCGATCAAAATAAGTCTAGTCAGTTTTAAGGAAGGCTGCACAAGCTGAGACTGTACCGACGTAGCAATACCTACAAATGACAGGTAGATCCAACCTAGAGTTACAACAAATTTCGAAAGGTACAATGAGATCTAAAAGTTTTGGTTATTTGAGGATACATTAAATATTACGTTTACTATAATAGCATAGAAGCTATAGAATAGATAGTAAAAAATATTATCCTTGTATTCTTTTTGCACACAAATGTAATTAGATTTGCAGGTTATTTTTTTATTTTTTTGTTGTAATTAAATGTTCTTCTACAACGAGCATTTTTGGAAGTAGAATCTGGTTTTAGAGCTCATCATTTTCAATTTATTAATTAATTAAATGCATGAAAAACAATTACAAAGAACTTATTGAACAAACCTATAACTTTCCTCAAGAGGGTTTTGATCTTCAGAAAGACAGATTGCACTTCAATGGCATAGATCTTAAGAAGATATTAGATAATTATAGAACCCCTCTTCGAATTAGTTATTTACCTAAGATTAGGGAGCAAATCCAAAAAGCTCGGAACTTATTTTATCAAACTTTTAAGAAATATGATTATGCAGGTTCTTATGAATATTGTTACTGTACAAAATGCTGTCATTTTAGTTATGTCATTAAAACCGCACTAAAAGAAAGTGTTTCATTAGAAACTTCTTCCTCATATGATATTGATCTTATTTTAAAGCTATATGAACATGGCGCTTTGAGTAAGGACGCAACGATTTTACATAATGGTATTAAGACTGAGGAATACCTAGAAAAAATTCGTCTTTTACAAAATCTAGATTTTGAACGCACCGTCATCATATTAGATAGTGTACAAGAACTAGAACGTATTAATAACCAAAAGTTAGAAAAACCTATCAAAATCGGGCTTCGTTTAAGTATTGATGAAGAACCTCAAGCGGCATACTATACCTCAAGATTGGGTATAAATAAACAAGAATTATTAAAATTGGTGAAGGATAAAATACAGACCAACGAATTCCTTGAGCTTAATATGATACATTTTTTCGTGGATTCGGGCATTAATGATAACTTATATTATTGGGGTGAGTTCAAAAAAGCCTTACAGCTGTATATCCAAATAAAACAGTTAGTACCCTCTCTTCAAGCCTTAAATATTGGTGGTGGCTTTCCAATTAGAAACAGCCTGGGTTTTGAATATGATTATGAATATGTTGTTGACGAAATCGTCCGAAATATTAAAGAAGCATGCGTCCAAGCGTGTGTTTCAGAACCAGATATTTATACCGAGTTTGGCAAATATACCGTGGGTGAAAGTGGTGCCGTGATTTTTAGCGTTATAGAACAAAAACAACAAAATGGTACTGAATTGTGGTATATTATTGACAACAGCTTAATGAATACCATACCCGATTCTTGGTCGATAAACGAAAAATTCATCTTACTCCCAATAAATAAATGGGAAAATGACTACAAACGCATTCATATTGGCGGAATAAGCTGTGATAATTCTGATTACTATAACTCTGAACAGTTAAATCAACAGATACTCTTGCCTACCTTTGATGATAAAGGCGGGGAAGATCCTCTGTATATTGGCTTTTTCCACACTGGTGCCTATCAGGAAGCAATTTCAGGATATGGTGGCATAAAGCATTGCTTGATCCCATCACCACGACAAATTGTAGTGGACAAAGATGAACATGGTAATCTCATAGATTACCTTTACTGTGATGAACAATCCGTCAGTAATATGCTATCCATTCTTGGTTATGATGATTAAAGCTACTTTTTATTCGAATACATTCGTTAATCTTCAATTTAATGAGATGTATTAGAATTAAACCAGATAATAAAAAAATGCTAATGACGACTAATAAGATTTGAGTAATCGACATAGCTTTGCTCTAACTCGATTAACTATCTATACTAGAATTTAACTATACAAAACTAAAAAGCGATGTCAAAAGGACCTATATCTACTTTTTTAATGGCTAATTTTAAGCACTTTAATGCCGCCGCACTAATTGATGCTGCCCAAGGTTATGAACAGAAATTATTAGAAGGAAATAAAATACTAGTAAGCTTGGCTGGTGCGATGAGTACTGCAGAGTTAGGGATAAGTCTAGCTGAAATGATCCGTGCTGATAAAATTCATGCTATTTCTTGTACAGGAGCGAACTTAGAGGAAGATTTATTTAATTTAGTTGCTCATAATCATTACAAACGGATCCCTAACTATAGAGATCTGAATCCAGATGAAGAACAAGAGTTGCTTGAAAATCAATATAATCGAGTCACTGATACCTGCATTCCTGAGATGGAAGCTATACGAGTAATTGAGAAGCATTTAGTCCGACGATGGGTAGATGCAGCTAATGAAGAAAATCGTCAATTTCCTCATGAATTTTTTTATGACCTTCTGCTTTCTGAAGAGATTTCTTCCTCTTATCAAATTAACCCAAAACACTCATGGGTATTAGCTGCCGCAGAAAAGAATCTTCCCATTGTTGTGCCAGGTTGGGAAGACTCGACTTGCGGTAATTTTTTTGCCTCACATTGTATTAAAGGTAGAATCAATCCTCAAGTTGTAAAATCTGGAATAGAATATATGATTGAATTAGCGGAATGGTATCAAAAGGAATCGGAAACAGGAATTGGGTTCTTCCAAATTGGTGGTGGAATCGCAGGTGATTTCCCAATTTGTGTGGTACCATTGATAGAACAGGATTTGAGTGTTTCTGTTCCCTTGTGGTCATATTTTTGTCAAATCAGTGACTCAACTACAAGTTATGGTTCCTACTCAGGCGCTATACCTAACGAAAAAATAACCTGGGGTAAACTGGGTATTGATACACCGAAATTTGTCATAGAATCCGATGCAACCATTGTTGCTCCACTAATTTTTGCGTATCTACTGGATAAATAAATTATATCAACATATATGTCTTCGCGCCTGATGACCTCAAAGAAAATAGACATCGCCCATACAAACAAAGATATCACCTTAGATTTATATGATTCTCTACTGCTCCCAAGGCTAATAGAAGAAAAAATGCTTATGCTTTTACGGCAAAACAAAATAAATAAATGGTTCTCTGGTATAGGACAAGAAGCCATTTCAGTTGGGGTTACTAAAGCCTGTTCAAGCGATGATTTTTTACTCCCTATGCACCGAAATTTAGGAGTATTTACAAGCAGAAATATACCTTTATATCCGCTTTTTTGTCAGCTTTTTGGAAAGGAAGACGGCTTTAGCTCTGGCCGTGAACGTTCATTCCATTTTGGCAGCCTAGAACATAAGATCATTGGCATGATATCACATTTAGCAGCTATGATGCCGGTTGCAGATGGTTTAGCACTGGCAAACAAATTACGAGATAAAGAATCTGTCGCTATTTCTTTTTGTGGGGATGGTGCCACTAGTGAAGGAGATTTTCATGAAGCCTTAAACTTAGCCGCAGTTTGGAAATTACCCGTTGTCTTTGTCATTGAAAATAATGGCTATGGTCTATCCACTCCAACCTCCCAACAATTCGCCTGCGAGAATCTAATAGATCGCGCTATTGGTTATGGCGTTGATGGTATACAAGTAGATGGAAATGATATTTTTGATGTGATGAATGCAATGAAACAAGCACGAATTAGAGCTTTATCGGGCAAACCAGTACTCATTGAAGCAAAAACATTTAGAATTAGGGGGCATGAAGAAGCATCTGGTATTGCCTACGTACCTAAGAATATTATAGCTGAATGGGTGAAAAAGGATCCCATCACTCGTCTTGAGCAGTACATACGGCAAAACTTTGACTATACCGATCAGCAATTTTCTAATCATGCTGAAAGGTTAAAAGAAATTTTTAAGGCTGATTTAGATAAGGCACTATACTCTGAAGAACCAAGTTTTGTTGAGGAAAAAGAACGAAAAGCTGTATTTGCTTCTCAATACAAACCCAGCCTTCTACCGAAAGGAACAAAAGAGGAAAATCATATAGAAAAACGCTTTGTAGATGCTATTTCAAATGCATTATCACAAAGCTTACGGGAAGATGAAAATGTGCTACTTATGGGACAAGATGTAGCTGAATATGGCGGAGTATTTAAAATTTCAGAAGGATTCTTAGCCGAATTTGGTGAACAACGCATTCGAAATACACCAATCATAGAATCTGGTATATTAGGAGCTGCTTTAGGCTTGTCGTTAGATGGGTTTAAGCCCATTGTTGAAATGCAATTTGCCGATTTCGTGAGTTGCGGGATGAACCAAATAATACAAAATATCGCCAAATCACATTACCGCTGGACGCCTGGGATTAATGTTACCATTCGCCTACCTCATGGAGCGGGTGTTGGCGCAGGGCCATTTCATTCACAATCGCCTGAGTCATGGTTTATGCCCCATGCTGGATTAAAAATTCTAGTACCCTCCAATGTAGAGGATGCTCAAAACATGCTTTATAGTGCTATTCTTGAACCTAACCCGGTTCTATTTTTTGAACACAAAAGGCTATATCGTAGTATAAGAAAAAAGGTTCCAGTTAAGGCTGTATGGACCGATATTCATGCTGCAAAGGTAATTCGTGAAGGAAATAGTATGAGTATTATAACCTATGGTTGGCAGGTACATTGGGCATTAGATCTTGCGAAAGAGATGGAAGAATTAGGCATATCTATTGAGGTTATAGACTTAAGAAGCTTAGCCCCTATAGATTGGTTGACTCTACTAAGCTCAGTTAAGAAAACGAATCGCGCTTTGTTATTACAGGAAGCCGCTGAAATTATGGGGCCTATGAGTGAAATTGCATCTTATCTGTCAGAACATGCATTTCAGTGGCTGGATGCCCCAATCAAGAGAGTTTCATCCATCCACACACCTATTCCATTTAACAAAAATTTGGAGGCTGGCTATTTAGGGCAACATCGCCTTAGAGAACACGTGATAGACTTATTAAAGTACTAAATTCATGAAATTTAAGCATAATTATGCGGGTGAATTAGACGCTTAACAAGCAACATTAATATTCCGCTAACATCCATCGTAGAAAACCCTTTAATGGCTCGATCGGCATCTAACAATGCATTAAAGATATGCATCATGTCCGTTGTGGAATACCGCCTTGCATCGGAAGATAAGCGGTTGAAATAGTAGGATGAATTAATATAAAGTGCTTTTTTTATTTCATTATCGGATTTAGAGGCCTGTTTTAATCGAATTATTTGCCAAAGTTTTAAAAAATCAGAGTATAAAAAAGCAACGATACGAATTAATTCCCCAGTATCCGATTTACTTTGTTGAAGGATACGTTGAGCTATAAAAAAGGATTGCTGAAGATCTTTTTTATTAATGGCCTCCCTTAGTTCAAATACATCGAAGCCTCGGTATGATCCTACAATGGAACGAACCTTTTTAAGATCCACTTCCCCCTCAAAATTAGCAGTATATGTGCAAATTTTATCTATTTCAGAGGATAAAAGCTTTAAGTCGTTACCCACCAATTGGGTTAGTAGTTGCGCAACTTCTTCACTTAAAAGTGTATTATGTTCTTGTCTAGTCCAACCCATAACCCAATTTGCTATTTGATAATCTGGAACTGGATCAAATAATAACCCATGTATAGCAGGACCATGCAACCTCTTACCTATTTTTGTATTTTTTTGAATTTTAGGATCTAAATGTATAACAAGTGTTGTTTGAGGATTTGGATTTTGAAGATAGTGCAAGAAATCGTCCTGTAAATTAGAAGACATTCGTTTGAATAAATCATTAGCATTTTTTACCACAACCAAACGACGCTCAGCCATCATGGGAAAACTCTTAACCAATTGCAGAACGGCTTCTAACTGAACTTCATTTCCATACAGAAAGTCACTGTTAAAATCTCTTTCATGAATGGGTATTATCTCGAGAATACGCTGAATAAATCGATCTATAAAGAAATGCTCACTTCCCTCAATTATATAAAGTGGATGGATCTCCCCCTTCTCTAATGAGTAGATTTCTTCACGAAATAGATCTAGAGATGATTTTTTTTTTATCATTTAAAGTGTTTCAAACTCAAAATAATTATGGAGTAATTCTTCCCATCATACGAGGAAAGGCAATGGTTTCTCTTACATGTTTTAGTCCACATATCCATGCGACTGTTCGCTCTAATCCTAAGCCAAATCCAGAATGTGGGACACTACCAAAACGTCGTAAATCTATATACCAATCAAATACTTTTGGATCCAAGCCCTCTTGCTGAATTCTAGCTAATATTACCTCCAAATTGTCTTCTCGTTGACTCCCACCAACTATTTCACCATAACCTTCAGGAGCTAGAATATCTACTCCTAAAGCATAGGTGTTGGTCACATCACGTTTCATATAGAAGGCTTTTATTTCAGCAGGCCAATGGGTTATCATGACGGGAACATCGTATTGCATGGTTAGTACTGTTTCATCACTACCTCCAAAATCAGAGCCCCAAGTAAATTCTTGCGCAGATTTTTTCCATTTGGGAATATTACGTAAATCTTCTTCTGCCTGATCAACTCTCATATTGATATCGACAATAAGATTTTCAATCTGCTTTTTTCTCCATTTTTTCGCAGAACTATGTTCTTTTTGAATCGTGCCTAGTTCCTTGATAAGTTCTTCTTTTTCAGATACTCTTTGTTGGATCAACTCATCCAATAAACGACTTGTTTTCTCAGAAGTTAGAATATCAACTGCATCATTATATTGGATACGTGCAAAATCTTTTTCAATTAATCTCTGAAGAGAACTAATATCTCGCTCCAATAAATCAAGCTCATGACTATAATTCATAAGCACGTCAGCGACAATAGATTTAAGCATATCTTCTGCTAAATCCATATTCATCTCCAAATCGTAAAATGCCATTTCAGGTTCAATCATCCAGAATTCGGATAGATGACGGCGTGTTTTTGACTTTTCTGCTCTAAACGTTGGTCCAAAAGTATAAATTAATCCATGAGCCATCGCTAGCGCCTCTCCATAAAGTTGGCCTGTTTGTGCCAAATAGACTTTTTCATCAAAATAATCAGTTTCAAACAAAGTCGTACTCCCCTCTGCTGCATTAGGGGTAAAAATAGGAGTATCGGTTTGGATGAAGCCTCGCGACTGAAAAAAGTTATGAATGGCAAAAATAATTCCATTTCGTACCCGCATAGCGGCCCATTGTCGTTGACTACGCAACCATAAATGACGTCGGTTCATTAAAAATTCAATGCCATGTTCCTTTGGAGTAATTGGATATTCAGTAACTAATTGTAAAATTTCGACGCTCTGTACTTGTAGTTCTACTCCTCCTATACTTCGTTCGTCAGCTACCACTAGACCATGTAAGCGAATAGATGATTCTTGCTTTAAACTCACAGCAGCTTCCCAGCTTTCTTCGGAGACCTCCTCTTTATTTACCACACACTGGCAGATACCAGACCCGTCTCTACATTCTATAAATACCAAGCTTCCACTACTTCTTACATTGTAAACCCATCCAGAGAGGTCAACTTCCACTGAGATGCGATTCTTTAGTTGATGAATATAGGTCAATTGTTTCTCCATTATTATACCGATAATACTATTTAGGTGTTAATTTTGCTTCTACAAAATCACTTTCATTCATAAATACCTGAGCAAAAGACATTATATCTTCAACAGATACACTGTCAATATGCTCTACCAATTCGTCTAAGTTTACATGACGCTTATAATATATTTCACTCTTTGCTAATCGCATCATCCGATTCGATGTATTTTCCTGGCTCAAGAGAAGTTTGCCTTTTAGTTGTGCTTTTGCTTCTTTTAGTTCCCTATTGGCTAATTCCTGACTTGATAGAAGGTTAAGTTGTTCAACAACCAATTCATGCACATGTTTCACATAATTTTTATCGGTACCTACATATACTCCCCAAATACCTGTTTCCAGAAAGCTTTGGTTGAAGGTTTGAATCGAATAACAGTATCCATATTTTTCGCGAATATTTTGATGCAGGCGAGAACTCATCCCACCTCCCAAAAGAGTGTTAGTGAGCAGTAGTATATATTTTTGGTCATCATCAAAATGTAACCCTCTCCGGCCCCAAATATAGTGCGTCTGTTCAATACTCTTACTCAAAGACAATGGATTTGTGTCTAAAGGACTTAGCTGCTGGTCAAGGGCTTCTACCAATTTGCGATCCTCCCTTATAAATACCGATTCGCAGTAGCTTAAAACTATATCGTGATCCACTTTGCCAGCCACAGCTATGATTAAATTTTCGGGTGCATATCGATCTCTCATATATTGGAATAAATCTGCATCTGTAAATGCTGAAACGGTTTCCTCATAGCCTAATATAGGTCTACCAAGTGGATGGTCTTTGAATAAATGACTGGTGAATACTTCAAATAAATAATCATCTGGTGAATCACGGTACATTTTCATTTCTTCTATTACCACCTTTTTTTCCTTCTCAATTTCTTCTTTCGGAAAAATCGGATTCATTACCATGTCAGATAATACATCCAAGGCGGTACTTAATTCGGTATCTAGACAGCGAGCATAATAGCAGGTATATTCTGTAGATGTAAATGCATTCAGATATCCGCCAACAGACTCCATAGATTGAGCAATCTCAAAAGCCGTACGATTCTTAGTACCCTTGAAGAGCATATGCTCCAAAAAATGGGTGACGCCAGCCTGTTGTTGGGTTTCATGCCGGGCACCAGATTTTACCCAAATTCCCACTGTTACGCTCTTAACACTTGGGATATGCTCGGTTACAATGGTTAACCCGTTCGGTAAAACAGTTTTAGTTATATAATCTTCCATAATTATAATGTATTAACTCTTGTGAAATTAGGATACTAATATTATCTCCTATTTAGTTATTTATACATGTGCCCTAATTGTAACTTACTTTGAAGATACAGCTATCTCGTTGAATCTACCTCAATTGTATTACTGAATCTATCAACCAAAAAAGGCACTCCTTTGAATGGAATGCCTTTTATTGAAACTATATTGCTTCGTAATTAGTCACGAGGGATGAGAGCTTTCCTAGATAAACGTAATTTTCCGCCATGTTCTACTTTAAGTAAAACAACTTCAATCTCATCTCCTAGTGCAAGGTAATCAGAAACCTTCTCAACACGTTTATGATCGATTTCAGAAATATGTAGCAATCCATCTTTGCCAGGAGCCACTTCAATGAAAGCACCGAAATCCTTAATAGATTTCACAATACCTTTATACGTGGCACCTTCTTCTAAATGACCTACAATCATTTTTATACGTTTTTTGGCTTCTTCCGCTTTTGCAAAATCATTTGCAGAAATGGTAATTATACCTTTTCCTTTATCATTTTCTTCAATGATAATTTCAGTACCGGTCTCTCTTTGGAGGGTTTGTATTACCTTACCCCCTGGGCCAATAACCGCACCAATATCACTTCCATCAATTTCCATCTTGAGGAATTGAGGAGCATATTGAGAAAGCTCAGGACGTGCCACTGAGATACTTTCTGCCATTCTTTCAAGGATATGTAAACGTCCAACTCTTGCTTGTTCTAAAGCTTTTTCGATGATCTCAAAACTTATGCCTTGTACTTTCATATCCATTTGGCAGGCTGTAATACCATCAACAGAACCAGCGGTTTTGAAGTCCATATCTCCCATAAAATCTTCTTC